>Ga0213868_10006445_pt1 | contig 10373 bp, 9 predicted proteins | sample PICome_9_FD_160087 | JGI IMG/M metagenome (GOLD analysis project Ga0213868, IMG submission 160087) | Coastal seawater microbial communities near Pivers Island, North Carolina, United States - PICO127 | ecosystem: Environmental > Aquatic > Marine > Coastal | place: USA: North Carolina | collected...
TAAATACTTTAGAAAATTAATTCTTAAAATAATCATGAAAAAAATCTTATTACTTAGTGTATCTGCAATGCTTTTACTTAGTTCGTGTGTATCAAAAAAATTATTCACAGATTTAGAAGCAAAACAAAAAGAAACTCAAGACTTGCTTAATTCTGCAACAGTAAAATTAAACGCTTGTTTAGAAGATAGAGCTTCAGTAACAGCGAGAGCGACAGCATTACAAGAGCAAATAGCAGATTTGCGTAAAAGTAATGACAACCTAACTATTTTATCTGCAAAAGGTGCTAGCAATGTTGAAAAAACATTAGAAAGTATCAAAGAAAAAGAGCTCAAAATTACACGTTTACAAGATGCCCTTACCCAAAAGGATAGTGTAACTTTAGCTTTGGTAACAAGCTTAAAACGCGAGGTTGGTATTAACGACCCAGACATTGAAGTAAATGTTGAAAAAGGTGTTGTATTTATTTCAATCGCTGATAAATTATTATTTAAAAGTGGTAGCTACAACGTAACAACTAGAGCAAAAGAAGTTTTAGCTAAAGTTGCAAAAGTTGTAAACAGCAAGCCAGATTTTGAGTGTATGGTGGAAGGTCATACAGATAATGTACCGTACATGAAAGAGCCATTAATTGATAACTGGGATTTGAGTGTAAAACGCTCTACAAGTATCATTAGAGTGTTACAAGAACTTGGTGTTAACCCTCAGCAACTTATTGCTGCAGGTCGTGCCGAATTTGTACCGTTGGTTGATAATGATACTGCTGGAAATAGAGCAAAAAACAGACGTACACGTATTGTTGTACTTCCAAGAATTGATCAATTTTATGATATGATTGAAAAAGAAATGAAAAACTTAGCTGCTGGTAACAACTAGTAAGTTTTAAAAATTATAATTTAAAAGCTCAACGTTTAGTTGGGCTTTTTTTATGGCGCCTGCCTTCCGGCAAGCTGGTTAACCAAAGAGAGAAAGTTTTATTCGTTGCTTTCAATTTATAAATAATTAAACTCAGGCATATAAATATCCAAGGACTAACTTACTTCTGTGGCGGTGGTCTCAATAATTCACTCAAACCCTTAATTAGGCCTTGCTAACCCACTTAAATATATGAATTATCGTTTCAGTTTATTACTTGACTTTTAAAAAATCTGTAAACTTCGTTTAACGCTGTATGTAAATCATTAAACTGATTCATATACTTAACCAACAATACCTGAAAGCGACGAAAATTACACCCCTCAACATATTATGCAACATTCGGAATTGTATGGTATTAACGTAAAATAAATGTTGATGGTAGTGAGTAATCCAATCTATTCTTTTCATTAAATATTAAACGAACATTAAGGGTTTAATATACGTTTATCACCGAATAATAATTCGTTTTTCTTAATAAAACAAGCATAAACACAAGTGATGTTAAACAATAAAGATTTTTATTTATCTTAGAGCACACATAACAGATATAGAGTTACCAATAACTATATAGAGGCGTTATATGGCATTTGAAAATTGTATTAAAATTAATATGTGTACATAAACTCAATAAACTATTTTAGAGGTATTTCGATTATATTTATTGTCTTTGGACATTGTATGTATTTAGTTGATTTTAAATATAATTCAATATTAGGCTATACAATTCAAAACTTGACTCAAGGAGGGACTTCGTTTTTTGTATTTATTTCTGGTTTTTTATTTCATCATATTTTTTATAAAAATTTTAAATTTAAAGAATTTATGATAAAAAAGACTAAATATGTTTTAGTTCCATATCTTATTTTGTCAACAATTCCGATAGTTTATTTACTTATCAAGATTTGCATCAGTGGTATTTTAGTATCAAATACTCTTTCACTTCGATATGATGAATTATTAGCCTTTCCTGTATTTCGTCATTATCTTACTGGGGTTGATAAAAGTTTTGCTGGCTATTGGTATATTCCTTTCATTATGATAGTTTTTGCAATGTCACCACTTTTTGTTCGATTCATAAAACTCAAGCTAAAAACCTCGATAGTGATAACTCTTTTTCTACTAATTTGTTCAGTTTTTATTCACAAATCATTAGAAGGAATAGAATATAATATGTTTTCAGTTTTTCAAAATGTTTTTTACTTTTCGCCTATTTATTTGTTTGGTATAATATCTTCAGAAAATAAAAATATTCTGTATTCCAAAATTAAAGGAAAGGAATTTTATATTTTAAGTATTGCTCTTTCTCTTGCAATATTTCAAGCATATATTGGGGAATTCGGAAACTATCATAAAGACCCATTTACTTTTGGCGGAATTGATTTGATGATTATTCAAAAAATTCTTTTGTGTCTCTTTTTTATGATTTTTTTAAATCGATTTGAAAACTATAAATTTAGATTTTTAGAAATAATTGCAGCAAACAGCTTTGGTGTGTTTTTTACACATGGAATTGTAATTTGGGTTACTGGAATATTAAAATGGAAATTAGATTTTTCGTTCACCTCAAATTCATTTATAATATATTGTATGGTTTCATCTCTTGTCTTTTTTGTTTCCTTAATTATAACGCTGTTTATAAAAAGAATATTGCCAAATTATAGCAGATATCTAGTTGGGAGTTAAACTCTAATTAATAATAAAAACGCCATCTAACAATGTATAAAAATAATAGCCTAGACAGTAGTAAATACAAAAGTTGTAGCCCACATAAACTTTCATGTAACTTAATAGAAAAGTACAATGCAGTCGGCTACCATTCTGATACTGACCAGTAGCAATTATTCACAATCTTTGACTAAATAAAAAATGAAAAAAGAAAAAGTTGGATATGTAATATTATTCTCAATTACGATTATTACCATTGCTGGAATATTCATTTTATCTCCAATAGAGCAGAATAAAGAATACCATAATTTTTGCGATTCTAACACAATCTTTAATATCCCTAATTTTTGGAATGTTGTTTCTAATATTCCTTTTTTAATAATTGGAGTGTTAGGTTTGCACACAACCGCGACTTTATCAGAAACAAAGATTCAATACATAACGTTTTTTTTAGGCATCTCTCTCGTCTCATTGGGTTCTGGTTATTATCATTTAAATCCAAACAATAATACTTTAGTTTGGGATAGGCTACCTATGACGATAGCATTTATGTCTCTTTTCTCAATTATTATCAGTGAATTTATTGACTTAAAAATTGGCTTAAAAACACTATTCCCTGCACTCCTTATTGGCCTGATATCTGTAATATATTGGATTATTTTTAACGATCTTAAAATTTACCTTTTAGTTCAATTTTATCCCATTCTAGCAATACTAATAATACTCCTATTCTATAAATCAAAATATAATTTAACTATTGGCTATTGGATGCTCCTAATTGCTTATGTTATTGCTAAATTTTTTGAGCACTTCGATTACCAAACCCAGAGCACATTAAAAATATTGAGCGGACATACATTAAAGCATTTGGTAATTTCAATTGGTATTATTAGCCTATTATACACCTACATAAAAAGGAAAAAAGTTAATACAATTACCAACAACGTTTATAATTAATTGCTTGGGCAATTGCCTACTTAGAAAATTCCGCTGGAATTTTCTATCTGTGATTTATTTGCTAAATTAGATGCTGGAACACGCAACTAACCATACAAAAAACCGTTGCCCATAATATTGACATGTCCTGAAATAAGGCTACATAATTGTAAATATTATGTACAGAAATGACAAATTAATTAGACGTTACAGTGAAGCTTTTAAATTAAAAATTTTAGCCGAACTTACAATTGGCAAACGCACAAAGAGCGAACTTTGTAAACTCTACTCTATTGCGCACAAACTATACTCGAACACATGATAAACAATGCTAAATAAAATGATAAAGCCATCAATAATTATATTTATGGTATCTACTTTAATTTCCAGTTGCAAGGAAGAAAGAAAAAATCCTATTTCTGTAATAGAAGTTAATGTAACTAATCAGCAATTATTAGATAGCCTTATTATATATGATAAAGATAAATCGTGGGAGATAAAGTCTATTCTATGATTTAAGGAATCAAATAGAGTTATTGACACTATGAAAATTCTAGAAAATAAATTTTATCAAATTTATTCATTTTTTGATGGTAAACAGGGAGAATTAGGAGAGTTAGTAATTTCCCCAAATAGCGAAATAACTCTATTTATAGATGAGAATGAACTTTTCGAGTCTATAGATTATTCAGGCAACTTTAAGTTATCTAATAATTTCTTAGCCTATTCTAAAAAATATCAAAACCTGTTATCTGAAATGGTTCGCAATGGAATAAAACAAGAGGAGCTTGAAATACTCATTCATGAAAAAGGCGAATTAATTAATGAAAAAGGGATATCTCTAAACGTAGTTGATAGCTTAAGCTCTTATGTAAAATTAAAATTTGATGAATTCTCTGATATTCTTAAACAGAAAAATATTAAATACCTATATAAAACATCAATAGTTAATAAAATTGGAAATAATTTCTTTTTCAAAGACATAAAAAACAATGTTAAAACATTAAAAGATTTCAAAGGGAAATATGTGTAAATTGATGTTTGGGCAACTTGGTGTAAACCCTGTAAAGTGGAACATACTTTTCTAAAACAGTTAGAGGAACACTTTTCTTATAATAATGAACTTCAAATTATTTCTATTAGTACTGATCGCGAATATGATAAATGGGAAAAGTATATTACCAAAAATTCAATTAAAGGCGTGCAACTTTACTCTGGCTCAAATTCGGATTTTGTTAAATTTTATGATATTGGTGCACTGCCTAGGTTTATATTTTTAGATAAAGAAGGTAGAGTGATTAGTCCAGATGAAATAAGACCATCTAACTCTAAAACATTAGAAAAATTGGAGGCAACTGTTTATAACAAAGTATATAAAAGATAGTGATTTTAGTGCCTAAACAAGCAATAAATAATAAACTATAGGTCAGTAATAAACCGAAAAGTTAGTGAGTGAAATCCGTTAATTTTTATATACAAAACTTTAAACGAATATCTCCAAAAATAAAGCTAACAACTTTCTATTTAAAATTAGCTCACCCACTTCATCATCAGAGCACAAGCAAATGCTGCATACGTGCCTAACGCATAGCCTAAAACGGCCAACAAAACACCAACAGGAGCTAACGAAGGGTGAAACGCACCAGCAACAACAGGTGCAGAGGCAGCTCCTCCAATATTAGCCTTCGAGCCTACTGCCAAAAAGAAATATGGTGCTTTAATTATTTTAGCAACCACAAACAATAAGCCTACATGAATAATCATCCAAACAAAACCAATAGCAAACAAACTTATATTATCTACAATGGCATTTAAATTCATTTTCATACCTATAGAAGCTACTAAAATGTAAATAAAAACAGTTCCTATTTTACTTGCTCCTGCCCCTTCATAACTTTTTAATTTGGTAAACGAGAGGATAATACCGACTGTTGTAGCCATAATAATTAACCAGAAAAATGAACTTCCTAATCCAAAATCAACAAGTACAGGTGCATTTTCTTTGATCCAGACGCTTAAGTTATCGCCAACTAAATGGCCAATTGAAGTCACTCCAAAACCAATACCTAAAAGAATTATTAAATCGTTAAAAGAAGGTACTCTAGCCGTTTCTAAACTAAACTTCTCCATCTTATTCTTCAACTCGGTAATTGATGAATTATCAGCCTTAAAATATTTGTCTATTTTATCAGATTTAGCAACTCCTAATAATAAAAAAGCCATCCAAACTTCGGCCACTAAAACATCTACAACTGCCATAATGCTAAAAAGGCTATCGCTAACTTCCCATTGCTCTTTCATAGCTAATTGATTAGCTCCTCCACCTATCCAACTTCCAGCAACGGTAGACAACCCTTTCCATAACGCTGTGCCTTCAACCTCAATTAAGATCTCTGGTGCGACATAATTAAAAAATACGATAGCTAAAGGACCACCAATCATGACACCAACAGTGGCAGTTAAAAACATGATTAAAGCCTTAGAACCTAGTTTAAAGACTCCTTTTAAATCAATACTCATAGTTAAAAGAACTAATGAGGCAGGTAACAAAAATCGAGAAGACACGTAATACAATTTACTACCACCTATAAACTCTGAATACACTGATTCTTCAACATTGTTCGCTAGAATATAATCCTTTAAAGTATTTAGATTTGTTACACCATCTAAATCACCATATAGGGATTGCAAATGTTTTATAGTTGCTGAAACATCGAGCCATTTATCTGCAATTAAACCAACTGAACTTAATACTGAAGGTATAAAATAGCATAATAAAAGCGCTGGAATAATTCTATAAAATTTTGAAAAGCGAGGTAAACTCGATGTGTAAAATATGAGTGCAAGTGTTACGCACAACACACCAAAAATTATGGTATCATTAGCAAATAAAGGAATATCACTACTTATTTCTGATATATTCATACACTATTTTATTAATTCTACTTCAAAAAATTATTATATTATTAAATGTAAATATTAGTATGTAAAAACTAAAAAATCTCCAAATCCCCTTTACCGGCCCTCACAACAACAGGTTCATCTTCAGATAAATCTATAACCGTAGATGCTTCATTGCCGCCATAGCCACCATCAATAACTAAATCCACCAAATTATCCCACTTTTCTAAAATCAATTCGGGATCTGTAGTGTATTCTAAAACTTCATCTTCATCATGGATAGATGTCGATATAATTGGGTTTCCAAGTTGCTTTACAATTTCTAAAGCAATATTATTATTTGGCACTCTAATACCAACGGTTTTTCTTTTTTTAAATGGATTTGGCAATGATTTTGAACCTGGTAAGATAAATGTATAAGGACCAGGTAAAGCCCTTTTTAATATTTTAAAAACAGATGTGTCAATTTGTTTCACGTAATCGCTCAAATTACTCAAATCGCTACAAACAAAAGAAAAGTTAGCCTTTTCTAACTTAATGCCTTTAATTCTCGCTACCTTTTCTAAGGCTTTTAGGTTTGTAATATCACATCCTAAGCCATATACAGTATCTGTGGGATAAATAATTAGTCCTCCTTTTTTTAAGACTTTAACCACCTTGCTAATTTCTTTAGCATTAGGGTTTTCCTCATATATTCTTAAAAATTCAGCCATGGTTTTCTAACTTATAATTAATTTATCCAATTACCTCCAACTTAGCAAAACGTAGCAATAATTTTTTAGCACCTCCATGCTGAAAATTAATCTCAGCCTTAATATCTGCGCCAGCACCTTCTATTTTCATCACTTCACCTGTACCAAACCGAATATGCTTTACAATATTACCAACAACTAACTTACTATCAAATAAATTAGTATTTCCATTAGTTTTTGCAACAGGTTTTAAGTTTTTGGGCGTTGTTACTTTAAATTTTTCAGGTTCTTTCTTAGTATTATTTCCTTTTTTAAATACAGGTTGTTTTGCTGGTTTGTATCTAATTTTATTTGGTTCAACATCGCCAAAAATTTCAGCAGAAAGCATTGGATTAAATCGACGTTCTTCAATTGGTGTCACAATATCCAAATACTGCTCGTCTATTTCTTCAATAAAACGGCTAGGTTCAGAATCAATCAGTTTCCCCCAGCGGTATCTTGATAATGCATAAGTTAAATAGGCTTGCTTCTCAGCACGCGTTAAGGCCACATAAAATAGGCGTCGCTCCTCCTCTAGTTCACTTCGGGTATTCATACTCATCGCACTAGGAAATAAATCTTCTTCAAGTCCAACCACGAACACAGTTGGAAACTCTAATCCTTTTGCTAAATGTATAGTCATTAACGCCACATGGTCTGGATCTCCTTTATCGCCATCGATATCTGTTGCCAATGCCACATCTTCTAGAAACTCAGCTAAATTACCAGTGGTATCAGCAATTTCTTTTTGACCTTCAACAAAGTCTTTCATACCATTTAAAAGCTCTTCAATATTTTCCATTTTAACAACACCTTCTGGCGTGCCATCTTTATTGAATTCTTTAATTATACCTGTAGTTCTAGTAACATGTTCTGCCAACTCAAAAACATCGGCAGTTTGATTTAATACTTGAAAACTTTCTATAAGCGTAACAAAATTTTGAAGTTTGGTTTTAGTACCAGAGTTAATCTTAACATCGGTTTTATCAATGTTTTTCATCACCTCAAAAATGGTTCGTCCATAACCATTTGCTGATACAATTAATTTATCAACTGTCGTTTGTCCGATGCCACGCGGTGGAAAATTAATAATCCGTTTAAGAGCTTCCTCATCAGCAGGATTAATAATTAAACGCAAATAAGACAATACATCTTTAATTTCTTTCCGTTGATAAAACGATAAACCTCCATAAATTCTATAAGGAATATCTCGCTTTCGCAAAGCATCTTCAATGGAACGTGATTGCGCATTGGTCCTATACAAAATAGCAAAATCACTATTCATTAACTGATCTTGCATTTTATTTTCCCAAATTGTACTCGCGACAAAACGCCCCTCATCTCCGTCAGTTAACGATCGGTTTACTTTTATTTTTGCACCTTCATCATTAGCTGTCCAAACTATTTTATCAAGCTTTGTTTCGTTTTTATCAATGATAGAATTTGCTGCATTTACAATGTTTTTTGTAGACCTATAATTTTGCTCCAATCGAAAAACTTTAACATCATCATAATCCTTCTGGAAATTTAAGATATTATTGATGTTAGCGCCACGGAAGGCATAGATACTTTGCGCATCATCACCTACAACACATATATTTTGAAATTTATCAGATAAGGCTCTCACAATTAAATACTGCGAATGGTTGGTATCTTGATACTCATCAACCAAAATATACCTAAAGCGGTTTTGGTATTTAGCCAGAACTTCAGGAAAACGTGTCAATAACTCATTGGTTTTTAAAAGTAAATCATCAAAATCCATTGCGCCAGCCTTAAAACAACGCTCAACATATTCCTTATAAATATCACCCATTCGAGGTCGACGAGCCATAGCATCAGCTTCCTTAAGCTCAGGGTTTTGAAAATAAGCGCGCACCGTAATCAAACTATTTTTATAAGACGAAATTCTTGAGCGTACCTGTTTGTATTTATAAATATCCTTATCAAGATTCAATTCTTTAATAATTGAAGCAATTAATCTATCAGAATCTTGCGTATCATAAATGGTAAAATTACTCGGGTAACCTATCCTGTCTGCCTCAATACGTAAAATTTTCGCAAATACCGAGTGAAACGTTCCCATCCATAAATTCTTAGCTTCACTAGCACCTACAATACTAGCTATACGCGCTTTCATTTCTTTCGCCGCTTTATTAGTGAACGTAAGCGATAAGATATTAAAGGGATCAATACCTTTACTCATCATATAAGCTATACGGTATGTAAGTACACGTGTTTTACCAGAACCTGCGCCAGCAATAACAATCATGGGGCCATCAACTTGAATAGTAGGCTCTAATTGTGCATCATTTAACTGGCTTAAATACTTTTCCAAATCATCTTCAATTTTATCTCGTGAAATTAACCAATGTTATGCTTTTTTTATACTTGAATTATTAATAATTATAAACAATTTATCGTTACACCATCCTTTAGTAAAATTTGAATATCTTTAACTACAAAAAATTTATTTTCCATGAAAACCCTTTTTAATCTATTGCTTTTCCTATTTATTTCTATTGCTTTTTCTCAGAATGATTTAGAAAAACAGTACATTGAAATTGAACAGAAAGTTATTGAATGGCGTCGTGATTTTCATCAAAATCCTGAGTTATCCAACAGAGAATTTAAAACTTCAGAAAAAATTGCTAAACATTTAAAATCACTAGGTTTAGAAGTTCAAACTCATGTCGCACATACAGGTGTAGTTGCCATTTTAAAAGGAAGCTTACCAGGAAAAGTCATTGCTTTAAGAGCGGATATTGATGCCCTACCAGTAACTGAACGTAATGATTTACCATTCAAATCTGAAGTTAAAACCACATTTCTAAACACCGAAACTGGAGTGATGCATGCCTGTGGTCATGATGCACATACTGCTATTCTTATGGGTGTAGCTGAAATTCTTTCAAAAAACAAAGACAAGATTAATGGTACTGTTAAATTTATTTTTCAACCTGCAGAAGAAGGTCCTCCGCCCGGAGAAGAAGGCGGATCTAAACTCATGATAAAAGAAGGTGTTCTAGAAAACCCAAAAGTAGATGCTATTTTTGGTTTGCATATTCGTTCTGGTGTTGATATAGAACAAATTCACTACAAACCTGGTGGTGCTATGGCCGCTGTAGAACGCTTCACTATTAAAGTAAAAGGCAAGCAAACTCATGGGTCTGAACCTTGGTTAGGTGTTGACCCTATCCTTATTTCAGCAAAAATTATTGATG
>Ga0213868_10006446_pt1 | contig 10373 bp, 7 predicted proteins | sample PICome_9_FD_160087 | JGI IMG/M metagenome (GOLD analysis project Ga0213868, IMG submission 160087) | Coastal seawater microbial communities near Pivers Island, North Carolina, United States - PICO127 | ecosystem: Environmental > Aquatic > Marine > Coastal | place: USA: North Carolina | collected...
GCTTTTACAAGACGCTGACTGAACGCGACGTGCCACTCGCCGCCTTGCATAAAAAGCAAATCGATCTGTTGCAACAGGCACGATCCAGCGACCAGTTCGACCCCGCGACCACCGACAATCTGTTGCGCGTGGTCAATGCGATCGCTGCAGGCCTACGTACGACTGGCTAGCAATATTGAGCAGAGGATTCAGTAACTGGTGTGCGTACGTTTTCTTTTAAGCAGAAGCGACTCTGTAAAAAAGCGTATAGATATCGAACGCAATTCGGTTGTTTTCGAGCTGTGCTGTTGTTTGTAAGTGTTTCGATGCGGGAGTGTCCGAGAGAGCTTGGATCAGTGGCAATCGGTCCTCAAGTCGTTGTATCGTTTAGTCACTTCTGCTAGCTTTGAAATAAAAACGGTTTTTTGCTTTGAATTATTCGTTGCTTAAATTAGTGATGAATACGTGCGAAATTTAATAATAAGCATAATATTTTTGGGAATCGTCGGGTATTTGGGCACGATGCTGTATAATCAGGCATTTCTCAGTAAAGATCAGGATGAGCAGATCGAAGCTCTGTCTGGCAGCCATGTGTATAGCTATCCTGCGGCTGTGAACATTAAGAACGCCGTGGGTCGCGAGATGATGGTGACTCTGCTTGGTAGAAGTGAAATGCACATTCAGTTCGCACGGCAGGACGGTAAGAAATTTGTCTATCCGATTAGTTCCTTAGATTTGGCTGCGCAGACCTTGATCAGTAAGTATCCGAACGATGGGATTAAAAATGCTGTCGCGTATATGGACCAAGGATCATTGAAGCTCGGTGATTTGTATGTGCAGGAGCTGGAAAAGCGAATTCGGGAAATTGATAAAGAGGTAGAGGATCTTTCGCGGCGATATGCCAGTAGTAATGGGAACACTGAGAAACGAACAATTCGGCGTGAGGTGGAAAAACTGCAGGCGGAGAGGGTAGATTTGCAGAGCAAAATTGCCGATCGACAATAATATATTATGAAAAGTTTTTTATTTTTAATTCTTATTCTGGGGTCTGGTTTTTGGTGTTATGAGAATTACGGCCAGAATCTGCCGGTTCACACGACCTTGTCACATACGGATGGCCGTTCGATGGAAGTCGTACTTTTATCTCGAGGGCAGTCGCAGGTAACTTTCAACCGTCAGTCGGACGGCAAGCGCTCTACTTGTGAGATTGGTAACTTAAGCTTGTTGTCGAAGTGTAAGGTCTATTGGTATTTTAAGGTGTCAGAGGTGTCAGAGGTGTCAGAGGTGTCAGAGGTGTCAGTCAAAGACCTCCACATCAGTGGCATGCATAAAGTCCTAGTGGATCTTCACGAAGAGTGGAGATTACTAAAGGAATATCGGCTTCCTGCGGCGGAGACTAAGGCACAACGTCGGACTGTATCTAATGACATTGAAGCGATTAAGTTGAAGATCAGAAAAACCGAATTGAAGCTGGCTGAGCATCAGAGCTTCCTTCAACGTTAGTCTACGGTTCCACGTAGATCGGCATGTTGAGGTGCACGGCGTCGAGCAGGGTTTGGGCATTCCAGTTAGCGAGGCGAAAGCAGCCGCTGGATTCGGTGCGGCCAACTTTCTCGGGTTCGGCGGTGCCGTGGATGCCATAGCTAGGCAGATTTAGACCGATCCAGACGGTGCCGACTGGATTGTTGGGGCCAGGCTGAATAATAAATTTTTGGGTAATGCCTTCGCGCTGTGCGGTGCTGGTGAGGATCGCGGGGTTGAAGGTATAGTTGGGCTGATCGACGCGGACTTTGACGCGGAGTTCGCCGCTGGGGCGTTTGTCAACGCGACGGGCGATGCTGACGGGGCAATGGAAAAGCAGGCGATGGTCAGCGCTGAAAACGCGCAGTGTACGCTGGGCAAGGGCGATTTGTATATAGCTAGCGGCTGGTTGGATGCGAAAAGGCGGGACGTGGGGGATGCGCACCATGTCGCCTGTGTCGAGTTGCTGCCAGTTCATCCCGGGGTTGAGGCTGGCGATGTAGTCGGGGTCGCATTGAGCTTGCTCGGCAACCATTTCCAGTAGTGAGTTGTAGCGCATTCGGTCGAGCTCGCCGCGGGCGCGCCAGCTTTGTGGCTTACGGCCAACTGCGGCAAAATCCTCCGTTCCGAGTCGGCGCGTGGTGAACACTGGCTCTTGGATTTGTAGGAATTGCGCGGTGTCGGCATCGAATGCGCCGGAGCGTGGTAAGCCGTGACTGGTTTGATAGGCGAATAGGGCGGCTTGGGTCTGCGTACCGGAGACACCATCAATGGAGCCAGGGGAGAATCCTGCGCGGGCCAGTGCGATCTGTAGTTCGGCGGTGCCGTTGATTACGCGTACTGATGAGTACTTGCTGACGTCGGTGAGATTACGCAGCTGTGGCCAGAAGTGGCTGACAAGCCCCGCAGTGATGAACGCCACGATGATTCGCGACAGCCAGTGCTTGGTCCAATGTGTTTGTTGTGGTGACTTGCGCCTGCTGGATTTTGAGGCGCGCTTGGATGTCGGTTTCTTCGGCACAGCAAAGAGAATTAGAGAATTAGAAATTAGCAGGTAGCGCGAGTCGTCAGGAGAGCGTCAGCAACCATTAGAATATCAGTCTGTGGAGCTCTTGGTAGAGCGCGCGTTGATTAAACGTCAAGTAACTCAGCTCACGGTTAAAGTAAGGCAATACTAGCGACGCTATTTTTATTTCTTCAGACATGATTGGAGTGAATGAGCTTCTTAGTTAACTTGGTCACTTTGGCCCTTAAGGCAAGCGGCCTGTCGTAACCGTAATTAAGCGGTTAACGAATTTAAGTAAAACTAATGTATGAAATTTGCAATTTTATTTAAAATCATAAGATAGTTATTTAATTTAACTAATATTTAAATTATGACATTTATAAAATTCCTCTTACTTCTTGGTGCCACTTTATTTTTGATTGCTTGTGCTGCCATCGATGACGCGGGGCCTACCTCGGACGAAGGAAGCGCGGCACACACGAAGGCAGCAACGGACATGGCTGGGTCTCATGGCGCCCGCAATGAAGGCTTGTTGATGGACCAATACAAGTCTGGTGAAATCCCTGGTTACCGCGATTAATCCACAGTTTGCCGAGTAGTTATAAAAACGCCGCCTTTTGGCTGAAAGGCGGCGTTTTGTTGCAAGCATTTATATAGTGTTCTTGGCTGAGTCCAGAGATCGCGGGATAAATCGCACTGCCACTGCACACTAGGATTTATTAAACCATGCGGTTTGCGACCATGCACAATTAATGGCGTGTGGGCGACTCGCCCACGGCAAGCAGTCACGAGGGCGGGTCGCCCTCACTCCATTGCAAAACACATGCATCAAAGCATTTATTTCGAGCTGAGTTGCTCGAGAATCTTATAGTTACGCTGAATCATGGCAGACGGATCTTCGAGGAGCCCTGCTGCGACGCGTGCATTATCGAGGAGTTGCTCACTGATCAAACCCGCGAGTTCTTGGTTGGAGCCGCGCAGCTCGGCGAGGTTTTTCACCAATGCGTGGCGTGGGTTAATCTGTAGTTTGACGGGTGGCTCTGCACCCATCGCGCTGGCATCGCCGCCTTGCTGTTGCTGCATCGCCTTCATCATCTTGCGCATCTGAGCAGTCATCATCTTGTCGCCGTTGACGATCATCGCGGGGCTACCCACGAGGCGGTCGCTGGCTGCGACTTCGCTGACGTCGTTGCCAAGCTTTTCTTTGATAAATGCGCAGAGTCCTTCGACGGCGTCGGTTGCCAAGGCTTCTTCCTTGTCGGTGTCTGTCTCTGGCGCAATGGCTTCGAGGTCGATACCGTCCGCGTCGGCTGAGATGAAGCTCTTCTCTTCAAAGGCGCGGGCGTGGTTCATGACGAACTCGTCAATCGGCTCATAGAGGTACAGCACTTCGACATTACGCGCTTTGAAGGCTTCGAAGTAAGGCCCTGTCTCGATCGCGCTACGGCTGGCTCCAGACAGATAATAGATCTCTTTTTGCCCTTCGGGCGCACGTGAGAGGTAATCGCTCAAGCTGGTGGTGCTGCCTGCTTCGGTATAGGAGGACTCGTAGCGAAGTAGTTTGAGCAGTTGATCGCGGTGCGTGAAGTCGGTGGTCACACCTTCCTTGAGGAAGATGCCGAAGGATTTCCAGAAATCGTTGAACACTTCGGGCTCTTTCTTCGCCTTTTCCTCGAGTGTCTTGAGGAAGCGCTTAGTGATGACCTTGTTAAGTTTCTGAATCAACGCGCTGTCTTGCATTGATTCGCGCGAGATGTTGAGCGGTAGGTCGGCGCTATCGACGACGCCACGTAGGAAGCGGAGCCAATCGGGGAGCAGACCTTTAGGATCATTGTCAATCAGAACCTTGCGGCAATACAGTGCGACGCCAGGCTCCATACGACCAAAGCCGAAGCCTTCCATGTTTTCAGTGGGAGCGAAGAGTAGGGTGTTGATCGAGATCGGTGCGTCGGCCGCGAAGTGCAGCCAGAAGCGTGGATCATCAAAGGCGTTAGCCTGGAATTTGTAGAACTCTTTGTATTCCTCGTCAGTGATGTCACTTTTGCCTTTGAGCCAGAGCGCTTGGACGGTTTTAAATTCGTCGCCATCGACCTTGATTGGGAACTGCACAAAGCTGGAGTAGCGTTTGATGATACCTTCGAGTTTATCCTTCTGGGCAAACTCCTTATACTCGTCCTTAAGGGTGAAGACGATGCGTGTGCCGCGCCGCTCGCCTTCGACTTGCTCGATCTCGTAAGCGCCATCGCCGTTGCTAGACCAGCAGAGGCACTCGCCTTCGAGTTGCCATGTGCGGGTGTAGACCTTGACGGAGTCGGCCACCATGAACACGGAGTAGAAGCCTACGCCGAACTGGCCGATTAAGTTTTCGTTGCGCTCGCCGCCTTCTTTCAAAGCGTTGAGGAAGGCTTTGGAGCCAGAGTGAGCAATGGTGCCGAGGTTTTCAATGAGTTCGCCGTGGGTCATGCCGATCCCGAAGTCTTGGATTGTGATAGTACCGGCTTCTTCGTCGGAGGTGACTTGGATCTCTAGGTCCAGATCCGCATCGAAGATGTCTGTCTCGGAGAGTTGCGTGTGACGTAGCTTCTCGGTGGCATCGGAGGCGTTCGAGATTAGCTCACGGACGAAGATTTCCTTATCCGTGTAGAGGGAGTGCACCACGATATCAAGGACTTGTTTGACCTCCGCTTGGAATTCGTGGCGTTCGGGTGTGTGTGTGCTCATGATTTGTGTTGGATTTGTTTGAAATTGAAAGACGGAACGCTAACGGCATTTTTGCAAAAATCAAGTGCCCTCCTGTTAGATTGATCGGTAACCGAAAAGCCCACCGCGCGGGTGGGCTTTGAGACCTGAGGGCTGAGACTTCAGGGCTGAGACCTGAGAGGAATTAGTCTTTGTCGCTGAAGTCGAGGGCTTCGAGGTCGAAGTCCATTGCAGCCACGCGGGTGGCAGGGCCTGTCATACGCACTGCGTAGTCGTCGCCGATTTCAATCGCGATCTTACCGCCAGGCATGTGCACGGTGATGGCGCGATCACAGAGGCCGATGCGATGAGCCACTGCTGCGGAGGCACTGCTACTGGAGCCGGAGGCGAGGGTGTAGCCGGCGCCGCGTTCCCAGATCTCGATCTGGATGTTGTTGCGGTCGAGGATTTTGAGGAACTGCACGTTGGTGCGGTTGGGGAAAGTGGGATCGACTTCGATTGCCGCGCCGTCTGTGCAGGCGAGTTTCTCGGAGATTTCGGAGAGTGGCACCACGCAGTGAGGGTTGCCGATGTCGGCCAGATAAACGGTGTAGTCGGTGCCGTTGATGCTGAGTTGCTGGCCGATGTTGTGATCGGCTTGTTCGGGGCCATCGACGGGTATGTGGTCGATCGCGAAGCGTACTTTGCCCATATCAACCGTAATTGAGGCTGCGTCGTCACTAATTTTACAGGTGACGACGCCTCCAAGTGTATCAACGGTGAAAGCGTCGTTGCGGACTTTGCCAATGTCGTAGAGGTAGCGGGCGAAGATTCGCAGTCCGTTGCCGCTCTTTTCGGCTTCGCTACCGTCTGGATTCATGATCCGCAGGCCGAAGTTGGCTTTGTCGCTGGCAAGCGGGCCGTAGAGGATGCCATCCGAGCCGAGGCCGAAGTTACGGTGGCAAATGCGCACGGTGTCTGGTTGGCTAGGCAGTTTGCTGGCGTCTTTAGGGTCGAGGACGAGATAGTCGTTTCCGAGAGCGTGGTATTTAGAGAATTTCATAGTGATTAGAGTATAGCCCAAGGTGGCGACGTCTCAGTCTAGTCTGGGTAGTCGAATGGCAGAGCAAATGGGATTGTGCGAAAAGTCGTTGTGTCGCTAAAGGCTTGCGGAATCTTCGCCCGTCTTGAATGCTTTATTGTCGGTTAAATTTGTCAAGATCAGCGAATAGAATGAAGCGAATAAAGGCGCCAGAATCGATCTCTTTGGGTCAAATAAATACTCGTTGTTGGCGTTATGTCGAGTGGTCGATCAGCTTAGCGGTGTTTGCTGTATTTTTAATCCTAACGCTTCATTCGAGTGGTGCTGGAGTACTGGAGCCACTATTTTTGCCCTTTGTAATGGCGCTGGCGATTGGCGCGGGACTGCGCTACCAAATGACAGGCGCGCTAGGGATCTCAGGGTTATTGGTGTTGATCGTCGCTTATTCGTGGTTGTCTGGGGTCGGCGTCTTTGCGCAGGGTTCTTTCGGTGAGCATCTGTTGTTTGCGGTCGGGTTGTTGGTTTTATTCATTTCGATTACATTCTTTCTGTGCGATTATTGTAGGCTATCATTTACGCACAGTAGACCTGGCCGACGAGCGTGAGCATTTAATCCATCGGGTGTTGGATGCCTTGCCGATCGGTATTTGGGTGCGATCGCGCGATGGTCGTACTGTTTTTATCAATGAGCGCTGGGCGAGTTTCTCTCCGAGAAGCGTACCCGAGATTATGAGTTCAGGATTGCAGGCTCCCCCAATTGATCTTGGCGAACAGTGGGAGGCAGATCGAGAGGCCCTGTTCAGCTCGGATGATGGTACGATACGTTACCAGCATGTTGATTTAATCGATAATACTGGACGGTCTAGCTCGATGACCTTGTTAACTTTGAAAGTCTTTATTAACGAGTCTGAAGGAGAGGGCACCTTATCGTTGCTGGTTGATGAGACCGCATTGCGCCTCTATGAGGAGCAGATTCGATTGAGTGAGCACCGATTACGTATGGCGCTGGATACTGTGGAGATGGGCTTCTGGGAGCAGGACCTTGGCAGCGGTGAGATTTTTCGTGATGTAAATTGGTCCCGTATTCTGGAATTAGACTCGATGGATGTACAGGATCATAAAAAGGAATGGCAGGGGCGGATTCATCCGGATGATCGTGATCGAGTATTGGCCGCGTATGTGAGGTTCATTGATAATGGATCGGAGCCACTGGAGATCGATTATCGTATCTTTAAGGGCGCCGCTGAATCCATCTGGGTGCAAGATCGGGTCGTGGTGCAAGAGCGCGATGCCTTCGGTCGTGCGACTAGAATCATGGGTACGATGCAGGACATCTCTGTTCGAAAGCGTATTGAGATCGATCTAAAGCAGGCAAAGGATCGTGCAGAGGCGGGTAATCGGGCAAAGGGGTATTTCATCGCGACGATTTCTCATGAGATTCGCACGCCTTTGAATGCAATCATTGGATTGTCGAGTTTCTTGAACGAAAGTGAGCTGAATGAGGAACAACTGGACCTATCGCAGATGATCTATTCGAGCGCTAAGAGTCTGCTCTTTCTGGTGAATGACATCTTAGATTTCTCGAAGATCGAGGCTGGACGTTTGGATTTGGAGATGCAGGAATTTCCGTTGCATCTGTGCTTTGAGGATTGTGTAAAGCTCTTCAAGATTCGAGCGGCCGAACTTAATGTTTCGCTTCGGCTGAGTTTAGATCCGGCACTTACAGAGTTTGCGCTCGGTGACATGGAACGATTGCGACAGATCGTGCAAAATCTGTTGGCAAACGCACTGAAGTTTACAGATGCGGGCGAAGTAGGAATCACGGTGCGTCCTGTTAAGTTAAGCGAATTGCCCTTGGAGCGCCGTCCCGATGCCTTGGAGCCAATCGGATATCTTGACCAACTCGATCATGACTATCTTGAGGTATTAGTCAGTGATAGCGGAATTGGCATTCCGAAAGATCGGCAACATGTACTGTTTGAGGCATTTAGCCAAGTGGATGCCTCGACGACTCGTAAGTATGGTGGCACTGGGCTCGGGTTGGCGATCTGCAAGCGCTTGGTGCATGCGATGGGAGGGCGAATTTGGCTGGAAAGTCGCGAGGGCAAAGGGGCTGTATTTGGTTTTGTGGTGCGGACCAAGCTGATCGAGGAATTTCCTGTAATACCTTCTTTGCCAGCTCGTTTAGCTGAGGTGGTGGAGCGTATCGTCGAACAGCACCCTTGCGATATTTTGGTGGTCGGAGATCGAGATGAGGTGGAGCAGCTGTTACTGGCCTGTCGCCAGTTGGGTTACGCGCCGCACCACGCCCCGAGTTATGACTTAAGTGCAGATGCCTTTCAGCGCCGTCGTTATAATGTGGTTTTTATCGGAATGGGAAAAGAGGCCGCTGGTCTCGAATTAGCCAGACAGATTTGTGCCGTAGCTGGATCAAAGTCTTCGCAAGTGTTGCTAGGGGTGGTTCCAGCTGGGCACGCAATCTCGAAGGAGCGCTGTAAGTTGGTGGGGATACAGCGACTGATCGAAGGAAGCCTAGACGCCGCGACTATCCAAGATGTGATTCTGGATGTGCTGCATGAGCGCGGTTAAACGCGCTCACTAGGGCGTGCAAGCCAGCGAGTTCGATATTCGCGTTGATTCCGCACCCGTAGTAAATCGAGCCGCTTTCATGCTGGATTTGAATGTAGGCCGCGGCATCTGTTGCCGAGCCACTGCCGATCGAGTGTTGGCGATAGTCGAGGAGCGTAAAGTGCTTCCAGCCTTGGCTATCAAGTGCCTTAGCAAAGGCGCTGATCGGGCCGTTGCCGCGACCAGAGATCGTAAGCAGCTCACCGTTGAAGTTAATTTGAGCGTCGATGCTGACCTCGCCAGTCTCGAAGAAGTCTTTACGTTGAACCGAAAGCAATTCAAGTGGACTGCTTAAATTCACGTATTCGCGTTGAAAGATTTCGTGTATTTCGGCAGATTTTAATTCGCAGTTGTCTTGATCGGCGGCATCATTGATCACGAGGCCGACTTCGGGATGCATGACCTTCGGTAAATCGAGCCCGAACTCACGAGATAAAATATATGCGACGCCGCCTTTGCCGCTTTGGCTGTTAATACGGATGATTGCTTCGTAGTCGCGGCCTAGGTCGGCTGGGTCGATTAACAGGTAGGGGACCTGCCAGTGTGCACCTGGTTCGCCATCTTTTTGGCGTAAATCCATGCCTTTCTTGATCGCATCCTGATGCGAGCCAGAAAATGCAGTGAAAACCAAGTCACCAGCATAAGGATGGCGGTCGGGCACATGCATACGCGTAACACGCTCATATGTAGCGCGCGTATGCTCCAAATTGCTAAAGTCGAGTTGGGGGTCGATGCCTTGTGTGTAGAGGTTCAACGCAACGGTTACGATGTCGAGATTTCCAGTACGCTCGCCGTTGCCGAACAGCGTGCCTTCGACGCGATCCGCGCCTGCCATTAATCCAAGTTCAGTGGCCGCGACCCCAGTCCCGCGGTCATTGTGCGTGTGTAAGGAAATAATCGCGGTATTGCGCTCTCTCAAGTTGCGGCAGAACCATTCGATTTGGTCGGCGTGTACATTCGGTGTTGCCATTTCAACAGTGGCGGGAAGATTCAGGATAATTTTGTTCGCAGTGGTCGGTTGCCAGACGTCGATCACAGCTTCGCAAATTTCCAAGGCATAATCGACTTCGGTGTCAGAAAAACTCTCAGGGGAATACTCTAGGCGAACTTTGGTGCCTGGTAGAGTGGAAACGAGACTTTTGATCAATTGAGTACCTTTGGTGGCGATCTGTTTGATCTCTTCTTTACTCATATTGAAAGTGACGCGGCGCTGTAATGGCGAAGTTGAGTTATATAAATGTACGATAGCTTTGGGCACGCCCTCCAAACTTTCGAAGGTGCGGCGGATTAAATGTTCACGCGCTTGCACCAGCACCTGCAAAGTGACGTCTGCTGGGATGCGGTCCTCTTTGACTAGGCGGCGGATAAAGTTGAACTCGGTATCGCTGGCAGAGGGAAAGCCGACCTCAATTTCTTTGAATCCGGTGGCGACCAGTAATTCGAAGAACTCGACCTTCTCGTCTACGTTCATTGGTATCGCAAGGGCTTGATTGCCGTCGCGAAGATCGACACTTGCCC
>Ga0213868_10006447_pt1 | contig 10372 bp, 9 predicted proteins | sample PICome_9_FD_160087 | JGI IMG/M metagenome (GOLD analysis project Ga0213868, IMG submission 160087) | Coastal seawater microbial communities near Pivers Island, North Carolina, United States - PICO127 | ecosystem: Environmental > Aquatic > Marine > Coastal | place: USA: North Carolina | collected...
ACTGAATAACACTCAACCGATTCAATCTTAACAAATAGTATACATGATTTAACTGTAAAAAAAAGAGTAACCATTTCTGATTACTCTTTAGTAGATAACTCTATTGAAATATCGAACATTAGTCTAACACCAAGAGATATAATTGATACTCATCATATAATGACCCTTATTATGAAAGAATAACCCTGTTTACAATTTAAATTTATTTTCAATATCCTTTGCAAAAAGTGCACCTTTAAGTTGAAGTATCATTTGTTACGATTATCAAACAAATTACAATGTATAGATTCTTACTTCGTGGATCTGACCTTCACAAGAACTAATAGCAAGTTCGCTTAAAGGACCTTCTGAAGGGTTCTCAATGATCAGAGTTTCGGAGGATTGAATGAGTGTATTTCCTCCATTATTTATAATTCCCCCGGAACTATCTATTAAAAAAGCTTGTGTACAATCCGTGTTACACCAATCATTAATATCAACTTCTACTCTTTGAATACTTTGTAAACTTTGCAAATCCAACGATAATCTTGATGGATAAAGCCATACAAATGTCGCTTCTACTCCAAAAGTAGAATTTCCTGTACCACAATCATCAGCTGTTGCACTAACAAAACTAAGATTTATATTTTCTTCTGCCCAAACATCATTAGTGACAGTATTTGAAGAAATATTGTCAAGTGTCAATATAATAGTTTGCCCTGTTTCCTCATTATAAGAATCATCTTTTGAACAGGCGAATATTAATAAAACGGATAAAAAAATAAGTTTTCTCATAATAAATGGAATTAATATTTTTAAATTTAGTAATCTTTCAATTTTATTAGTTTATTATTCTTTACAAATCTCAATTAAAGTCTAGCACAATTCTCATCCACATTCCCGATAAAGAATTACCTGGGTCATCTTCGGTACTCAAAATAGGAAAATTATAAACAGCCGATGTCATCCCTGTGCTTTCATTGGCAAATACCTCTACACCTAATTCACCTAAAGATGAATAATATTGTTCACGATATTCTTCGCTAAACACATCAATATCACTCATTCGCACATATTCGCCATTGTAATTCATATCAATACCAATAACATCTTCACCTGTAAACGTGTGGGTTGCAATTGTAGAGGTCATTTGATTTCCATACAAGAAGGTATGATATTCTGACAACATTCCTGGTTTAAGGAACACTTGGGTAATCTCGAAGTCATCCATGTTGCAATCATCGCAGGGAACCATTTGCCCATCCTCTACCTTAAAAACGGTTGAATTCAAATTATCCGATACCTCATGAGATATCCTTTTAATTTCACCTGTTTGAGGTAAATCAGATCCTGCATCCAATTGAACAAAACTTCTCATTGTTACAGCCGTGTCTCCCTCCATATTATCCTCTGAACAACTAGTAAGGAAGAAACTAGTAGTAAGAATTAATACACTTGTCAATTTTAATAAACTTTTCATAATAATATTTTTTTTATACAAATTTAGGAGATAGCCCTTGACCCTACAATACGCTAAAGGACGTAAATTAAAGTATTAATCAAAAAAGCATTGGTATGTTAAGCAATCTTTAATTTGCTTAATTTCCAGTTTTTTCCAAATGTTATTTCGATGAGTTCTGACTGTATTAAATGAAATATACATTTTCTCAGATATCTGCTCATTAGTATATCCTTTGACAATGAATTTGAGCGTTTCTTTTTCTCTTGGCGTTAAGGAAGCATATTTTTCAATATTATTATTTATAAAATTAGATCGCTCAACAATAGTCTTAAATGAGTTAATAGTGCTATCAAAATTAGAGGCGTCTTGTTTAAACTCAAAAACTGCTTTGCCTTTGTCGTCTAATCCTTTAAAAGTGATTTCTAAATTCTGATTTTCGAATTTGGTATCTTTAGTGTTGAATTTTTCATTCAACCAATTTATAGCTTCTGTTTCTTTTGCAAAATATTTTGGATTAAAGCCACTAGTCGAATTCTCATTAAATATGCCCATTGTTTCAATGTAAGCCAATATATCTTGTCCAACAACAAATGCAACTTGATCAAAACCATCTTGATTTTTAGCTATAAATCCAGATTTAAATATCGGTTTTGAAATGTTCTTATCCACCCATTTTTTTGTAACGTCACTTACTTTGAAAGTGAGATTTTCTAAGAGCCACATTACTTGAGTAGGTTTTATGTTCTGAACTATATGTAGATGTTCTATCAACTCTTTTCTGTAAGCTAAATCATTAAGCGGACTAGATTTCCAAGTACAAATTAGCCTTGAATTCTTTTGCTCATATTTTAAGACTAAATGAGGGCCATTATATATTTCCACTTTCCTAATAACGATAAAAATTATAATTATTGTTATTAAATGAATGTTAAAATTCCTTAAATTAAAGAGATACAAAACGAATTTGTTTTTTTAACCGAAGTCATAACTTATCGAACCTCAAACCTCAACCCAATATTTGGGTTAATTCATTCATTTACAGAGAGTAAGTATGATTCCAATAAAAAACGGACTAGTATAAATACTAGTCCGTCTTATGTAGTAGCGGGAACTGGACTCGAACCAGTGACCTTCGGGTTATGAGCCCGACGAGCTACCTACTGCTCTATCCCGCGATATTGGACAACAAATATACAAACAATAAATACTTTTTTGCAAGTATATCAAATTTTTATTTCTTACTAAGTAATACCCTTATTAGAATGCCCATACCCATACCCATACCCATACCCATAATTATAACCATATTGGTATCCATATGAAGAGTTTTGCTTAATACCATTTAATACAATGGCCATGTTTTTAATTTTGTCATCATCTTTAATGTTCCCTATAAATTGCAGTAGCGCCTTATCAGTATAACCATAGCGCGCCACAAAAATTGTTAAATCACTGTAATCAGACATTAAAAATGTATCTGTCACCAGTAGTGTTGGAGCGGTATCAATAATTATCAAATCATATTCGTTTTTTGCTTCAAATAAAATTTCTTGAAGTCGACCATTTTTGATTAATTGTGGTGCATTTGGTGGGATTGGTCCTGCAACCACAAAGTGTAGATTTTCAAAATCTTCTGATGATTGAATAGCAGATCTCCAGTTTAATGATGCATCCGCGAGAAGATTACTGAGCCCTAAATTATCGTTAGAAAAATTTAAAGTTTTATGTATTTGAGGATTTCTCAAATCTGCACCGATAAGTAACACACGCCTTCCCATATTTGCTTCTACACGCGCTAAATTAACACTTACAAAAGTTTTCCCTTCTCCTTTAATGGAAGATGTACATAATATGACATGCCCTTCAACTTGTTCTTTATCAATAAATAAAAAGTTTAAATTGGCACTTAACAACCGAAACGCTTCAACAATTGGCGAGTTATTATTCAATAGCGTTGGCATATCTATTTTTCTTAAAAACTGCAGATCTCCTAAAATAGGTAGGTCACTTAATATTACTTTAATGTCATTAAGAGACCTGATTTTAGTATCAAAAAACATCATCATATATATCATAACTAATGGGATACCTAAACCTAATAACAAGGCCATTATGTATAAATTTTTTGAATTAGGTGAAATTGGATCCCAGTAAGAACTTGCATACTCTACAACTTGCATGGTTGGCTCAGTAATGGCTTTATTAATAGCCGCCTCTTCGCGTTTTTGGAGCAAAAACAAATACAAGGTTTCTTTTATCCTCTGTTGCCTTTCAATGTTCCGCATATATTTCTCCTTATCTGGAATGGCTGATATCTCAGATTGAAAACTTTTATTTTTTTTCAATAACTCCTTTTCTTGACTTTTAAGCTGTACTTCCAAAAATTTCAAAGAAAGCAATAGATTCTGCTTTACACCATCTAAATCATTTAGTAATAATTTATATTTCGGATTGTTTGCTCCGGCACTAGTCTTTAAACGATCTAGCTCAAAAACTAACCGATTATACTCCTGAATTTGTGAATTAACTTCAAAAGATTCATCATTCATGAAATTTGGTAAAATTTCCAAATTATCGAGCGGGTACTGAATATTGTTTTTTATAAAATCAAAAACTAAAAACTGTGCTTCCAGATCGACAATGGCTTGCTCAGACAAACTAAGTTTTGTCATGCCTGTTGTCGCTTTCTCCTGTAAACTAAGCATCTTGTTATTTACTTTATAATTTTTTATACCAACCTCTATAGAATCCAATTCTTCAGCTAAAACAACAAAACGCTCTTGAATAAAATTAATGGTTCTCTCTGAAATTTCTTGTCGAAGACGAATCCCATCAGATTCAAAAACACTCATCAATTCATTTAAAATTTTTTCGGACTTAGATTTAATCTCTCCCTTAAATGATAATTGTAATAAGTCACTGTTTTTTCCAACCACAGTGACATCAAATTGCTGTCTTAACAAGTTTGCCATTTCACTAACTGGAGTAATAACGATACTGTAGGATACACCAATGTTGTCTTTTATAGACTGTAAATTAATTGGTTTTAAATTAAAAGGTAATGCATGATTTTTTAGCTGTGTATTGTAATCATTGAACTTAATTGCATCTGTTGACTCACCCTCATAAATAAATAACCCATCTTCACGAATCTCAATTTTGAAAGATTGCTTAAACTGAACTGATCTGGCGTCAACAATTAAGTCGTATTGCAAAGGTAAGCTCGCTATTTCTGTCAGTAGGACATTCCCATATAACTGAAAGGTCGTTGCTAAATCTAAATTAACAACTAATTCCTCCCAAATTTTTGAGGATCTAATTATTTCAATATTATTTTCAAGATTAATATTTGGCCTACTAAAAATAAATCCTGCTTGCGGTAATTCTAGCCCCTTGGAATTACTCAATATTTTGATTTTAGCGTTCGACTGGTATTCTTTTTTTGTGTAACGCAATTTGACAAACACCATCGACACAGAAATAATTAAAAAGCCTAACATCAACGGCCAATATTTTAAATACTTTCCAATTTCATGTTTCAGTTCATGACTTTTATTAATGTTTTTACGATATGCCTGGTATGATTGATTTTTCACTTACTTTGTAATTAATACAATGGTTGAAACTACTAAGGTGGCAAATCCAATTAATGCGGCGGGACCCGTAATAAATCCAGCTGATTTGACTTTCACGTCGTTTGGCTTGACATAGATAACATCGTTTGGTTTAATAAAATAGAAGGCGCTTTCTAGAAGCTCAGCTGACGTTAAATCAACATGTGCAACTTTCCTGATCCCATCTACTTCGCGAATGATGATAATATCCTTCCGCTGACCTCTAATATTTAAATCTCCAGCTATCCCTATAGCTTGAAGAATTGTTAAATTATTTTCCGTAAAATAATGTGTTCCCGTGCCAATTTCTCCTAGTGTTGTGAATTTTGCATTAAGTAGCGTGACTAAAACTGTGGGATCAGTTAAATGTTCGTCCTCTACCAAAATCTTTTCAATTGTATACTCAAGGTCTCTGAGTGTTTTATTCGCAACAGATATCTCCCCTATTATCGGAAGTTTGATGGTCAAGTTACTGGACACTAAATAACCCTGTGCTAATAGGTTTTGATTTTGACTGCCTCTAGCACTGTTACCAAGTACTTGATTGGCTTTATTGTAAGGCTCGGCAGTTTCAGCGATAGCGCCAGACGAAATTACAATGCTCAGAATATCGTTATTTTGAATGTTATTGTCAACTGACATCACTAAAGATTCATTGTAATCATCGATATTTTGTAAATAAATAATTTCTTTTTTTGATGAGCAGTTACACAATAAGATAGAGCAAGCTAAACACGTTAAAACAAGCCTTAAATTTAATTCAATCTTAATCTTGGTTATTTCTCTATTCATCAGGTGACATATTAAAAAATTTCTTAACTAATAAAAATGAAATGAGGTACAAATTAACACCAATAAAAATCATTAAACCCAAATAATATTCTATCACTACAAATGTCACAAAAAAAGAACATATGACGATTACTAAGTTTATAGTAATCAATAACAAGGAAACCTTTATGTGTCCTTGTAAATAATTTAGAAAATAATGATGAATATGATTTCTATCCGCTTTAAAAGGACTTGTCCTATATTTAAAAATACGCAACATAAAAACACGAAAAGTGTCCAGTAAAGGAAAAAACAATATTGATAACGCGATGACAGGTGCTGAAATACTAAATAGACTATCATCGTTTACAGTGGATGCTTTCAAAAAGTTAATTGTTAAAGCCGCTATACAAAAACCAACAATCATAGAACCAGTGTCTCCCATAAACATTTTACGACGTTTAGACACATTAAGTCTTAAAAAAGCAATTAATGCACCAACAACACTCAATCCAACAACTGCTAAGCCTATTTGATCTTCAAAATAATGAAGAACACAAAGTGCAAAGGTTGCTGAAACACCAAATCCAGCAGCTAAACCATCAATACCATCAATCATATTAATAGCATTAATAATTAATATCATTACAAAAAGTGAAAAAGCTATTGAATGTAAATATGGTAGTGTGTGAATTTGAAAAAGACCAAATAAACTTGTTATTCTAATATCAGTTAATATTATGAACAGTAAACTAACAAAAATTTGAATTAGAAATTTTTTGCGAGGCGACAGGACTAATAAATCATCTTTAAGCCCTAAGAAAAGTAAAACAGAGATGGATGCCAAAAACATCATCATTGTATTCGTGTTAAAAAACGTTCCAAAACACAAAATTGTTGTTAATACGCTTAAATAAACTGCGACACCTCCCAAGGTCGGTATTCTAGTTACATGACTGCTTCGTTCCTCAGGATCATCCATTAAGTTTTTCTTTTTGGACACCCAATAGACAGTTTCCAATGACAAGTATGAAATAACAAAACCAAAAAAAACGGAAAACACCAAAAGTTCTTGGTGGTAATTTGAAATGTCTATTGGTAACATAAGTGTAATTGGCCTTTAAGCAAATATATCAATTTTGAAATATCAATTATGTGACAAATTGTTTAATTTTTGTGAGATTTTTTAAGGTGAGTGTAATTAACGGATATTTAAAATTGTTGTTTTTTAAAATTCTATAATCTTCTAAAGATTTACGTATGATATTCTTAAGATTTCGATTACTTGTTCCTCCCAATCGCATCTTAACAAAAACTTCCGGCACATATGAAAATGTTAAATCTTTTTGTCTAAATAAACATAAAATAAAATCATAGTCAGCTGCAATTTTGTAATTACACTTATACAAACCATTTTCTTGATAAAGCTTGGACTTTATATAAAGTGTTGGATGAGGTGGCATCCAGCCGTGCTTTAACAAACTTTTTTTAAAAGGTCCACTGACCCAATTTCTTATGATATTAACGGGACTACTATCTTTAAAGTAATGTAAATCCCCATAGACTCCATCACATTGTTTCAATTGAAACTGTGCTACTATATTTTGAACCGTCTGATTACTCGCAAACATATCATCGGCATGTAAAAATCCAATGACCTCACCAGAAGCCCTTTTGATTCCTTTGTTCAATGCATCGTAAATACCATCATCTTCCGCTGAAAAATACTTTACGAATGGGAGTTTAGCGTAAGCTTTAATAATATCCATTGATCCGTCATTCGACGCTCCGTCAATAATAATATGTTCAATATTAGTGTAAGTTTGATCTGATACAGAGTCAAAACAAGCTTTTAGTGTTGCTTCGTTGTTATAATTGGCAGTTATAATCGAAATTTTCATAAAGCAAAATTAATAATTTAGGGATATATCAACCGTATCAATTTAAATAAAGTTTAAATATTATAATGACAACAGCAAAATTGCTAAATTAAATTGCAATTCACAATATAATTTAACTCTTTGAATTCATGTGTATGGGTAATGTATGGTTTTGAAAATTATAAAATATTATAATTTGCTGATTATGTTATGATTGAATAATTATATAAATAAAATTGATTTTCTATCAATATATTTTTTGACGCATTAAAATAAATATAGAGGCATAAAATCAAAATTTATTAACTTCAAGTTATTTCACGAATAGCAACAGAGATTGCGGGATTACCTCGATAAATCTCGTAAGCATTTAAATCTTTTGATGTAACTGACCCCATCGATAAAACAGCGTGTGTACCCACAGTAACTCCCGGACCAACGATACTTTTAGCACCAAGCCAAGCACCTTCTTTTAAGATAACTGGCCCCAACATTAAGTCGAAAGAAGGACTTTTATAATTGTGATTCCCACATAGAACAAATACCCCCTGAGATAGACATACATGATTACCTAAAATAACTTGATCTAAATTATCTATCCATACATGTTCTCCAATCCAACAATGATTACCAATAATTAGCTTCCATGGATATTTAATCTCAACATGTGGTCTAATGACAACTCCAAAACCTACTTGAGCACCAAAGACTCGTAACCAAAACACTTTGACAGATGACATGACATTCCATGATCCTTTAAAAAAAAGTATACTAACTATATACCACAGCAGTTGTTTCAATATTGATCCGGGTTTATACCAACTATTGTCATAAATTTCTAAATTTGTATTCATAATCTATTAATTAATATAGTTCAATAATAATGATTTTGACTGTGAAACTACATGGGTATTTGTCCTAACATTATCTGCAAATTCTCGTGCTTTTAAAGACCATTGTTTGTAATTATTTTCACTCATTATCATACAATTTTCTAATGTTCGTGTGATAGTTTCTTTTTCTGATGTTTCGATATCCCAGCCTATTTGTTTTCTTTTTAAATCTTTCCAAGGGGTGTTTTTTGATATTAATACGGGACACCCAGCTGACAGGGCCTCGATGATGGCGTGACCAAAATTTTCTCCCTCTGATAATAACACAAAAAAATCATAATTATTTAAAAGATTTGGAACATGCGATCCTTGAATAGGACCCTTGTAGGTTACACAAATATGTTTTGGCAACGTCTCTATAACTTTTTTACAGAGCTTCCAATAATTGATATCATGTATAGGACCATATATATCTAAAACCATGTGCTCAGTAATATTTTCCAAAGCCTTCAACATCACTAAAGTTCCTTTTTCAATTGAAATTCTTGCCAAATTGATGAATTTTGTAGGCGTGTGTTTAATTTTTTGCCTCTTTTGAATATCTGTTTGTGGTCTTAATAAATTTGGAGCAATTTTAACGTTGCTCTTGCTACCTAACATTATTTTGATGTATGTTTCTTCGTCATTACTAGTCGCATGAAAAACTATATTTTGATATAATTTAAAACGCTTCGCGATGGTCAAAAATAAACGTTTTCTCATTGGCTTTACAGAAAACGCCTGTGGGTTAAGCATCCCTCTCGGTGCAACAATCACTTTTTTTGAAAATGATTTTAATAAAATGAGAGGTAATATTGAAAAATACCAACTATACATCCCATTTATGTAAACAACATCAAACAATTTATTAGAAAAAATTTGTTTTAAGTGCCTTCTGTTAAGTTGCTCTCGAGATATATAGTAAACTTCTGTAGAAGCACTAAAATCTGTCCATTGATTAGGAATGACCTCAGGATATGGTTTCCTAGAACCAAAATCAGAGTTTCTTGTTACAATGAAAAAATCAAAATCATTTTCTAAATGGCCAATCAAATTAATAATCGATCTTACAGGTCCACCAGAATTAGTTCCTGGTAAAAACCAATCAATAACAACTAAGATTTTTGGCTTATTCATTAAGTATTTAAAACAGTGTTATAAACTTTCATATAGGCCTCAGCGATAATTATTGGATGAAAACGCTTAACATTTTGAAATCCTTTATTGATTAATTTGTTTCGGTACATGTCGTTTTCTATTACTTTTTTAAGACCTTTTCGAATACTGATACTATCAAGAGGATCTACCAAACATGCTGAACCATTAGCCACCTCCTTCATCGCTCCTAGATTTGACGTGACCACGACTCTACCGGTCGCTTGAGCTTCTATAATTGGCATTCCAAATCCTTCATAGGTTGATGGGAAACAAAGTAAGTCACAATCTTGGTAGGCCTTAATCATTTCTAAAGTTGACAAGGATGAACTATTACTAAAAGCAATTTTCAAATTGTTTAACAATAACATTTGTTCTTCATTAAGGATACCTACAATATGTAATTTACAAGGCAACCCTTTAAGAGCCTTCAAAATACGCTCGATATTTTTATTATTTTTAGTTCCAATAATCAAAATTTCTGGACATTTAGCATTGAAAGTCTTGTTGTGATACTGATACATTAGATTAACAGGGTTTGGAACAACAGTCAATTTTGATTTTATAAAAGGAACCAACTTTAGTAACTCTTTTTTAGTGAATTCAGAAATAACAGTAATTTGTTTTACTGACATGGCA
>Ga0213868_10006448_pt1 | contig 10372 bp, 10 predicted proteins | sample PICome_9_FD_160087 | JGI IMG/M metagenome (GOLD analysis project Ga0213868, IMG submission 160087) | Coastal seawater microbial communities near Pivers Island, North Carolina, United States - PICO127 | ecosystem: Environmental > Aquatic > Marine > Coastal | place: USA: North Carolina...
CGCCCCAATGTTTCCGCCGGCTCCATTAAAGTGCACATGCAAGGCTTTTGGTTGGCCTTGGCCTCTCAGGAAGCGAGCAATGCCTGGAAAATCAGGACTTGGAATTCCGGTCCTGTAGTAGCTTTGTGGATGGGTTGCGAAGTAGCTGAGAATAGCGACAGGGGCATCTGCATTCCAAAACGAAATCAGCGAGACTTCCGGATCGACGACACCTACCGGTTCGGCCCGAATTAGGGGATCCCGTGCTGTGGTAAACCGCATAACCCGTACTTTTCCGTCAGGTCCAAGTATCCGACGATTCGAGACGACGTCTTTCACGGTGGCAGCACCCCAGCCGTAATGCGTCACGGGTCGAGCCCCTTTCAGGGCGTCTTTTAGAGCCACCGCGGCTCGGCGGATAACCCGTCTTTGGAAAAAACTGTCGAAGAGATCGAAGTCAGTGATCCCTAGTTCATGAACGAGGGCCTCGGAACTGAAATCGCATCGAGGGGCGTCATGCTGGTGCAAGGCGTGGACCGCAACACGATCTCGGGTAGTCCCCGCGGCTTCTGCGAGGGCATCGCGAAACACATCCTGAGAGGCATTGGCCACTCCTATCCAGTCGATAGCGCACAAGACGATCGGCTTTCCGGATCCAAGAATGGCTAGCCCTCGACAGCGCAAGCTGATCTCGCCGTGTTTGCGAACGGGATCGTAGGCCAATTCCGAGCCAACCGGTGGGGTTGCATCCACATCGAACGTCGCAATGCGTATCCGGGATGCGGTCATTGAAGCCGAGAATCCGGCGAGAGCAACGCAAAAAAATAGAATATGTACAGAGATTTTTTTCATTTTTAGGAATAGAAAACTGGTTACGCTAGTTCAGGTAGGCGTATCGGATCGGGCAATACTCCATTGAGGGGAAGATTTTCGCCCAGCTCGCTTCGCAAGTCTTCTAGCTTTTCTCGAAGCTCGTTAAGTTTGGAGCGGTACTGAGCTTGTCCTACCAAGTTGTTCAGTTGGTAGGGATCTTCTTTTAAATCGTAGAGAATCCAATCGCCTCCCATGTGATAGGCGTAGACCCAATCTTTAGTTCGAATGCCACGCCAGTCGCAGCCCGGACCCCCTCCGTTGTGAGTATTGAAAAGGTATGCACTATCGCGAGTTTCTGGGCTTTTCCCTACGAATACTTCTGACTGGTCGAAACCTTGGACTTTATCCGGAATATTGGCGCCGCATAGGCCAAGCAAGGTTGGCATTAAGTCGACCGATGAGACAATCCAATCGCGTCTCAGACCGGCTTTGATTTTTTCTGGATAACGGATGATGAAAGGCACGTTAATCGATTCCTCCCAAGGGCGTTGCTTCAGACGGTGCCCTTGCGAACCGAGCATGTCACCGTGATCGGAGGTAAAAACTAGTATCGTTTTTTCCGCTATTCCAAGACGGTCTAGTTCCTTGGTGATCCTCCCCACGCACTCGTCCAAGCTGGTGACCATGGCATCGTATTGCAGCAGTTGATCTTCATCCTTTTTTGCCCGAGGGGGGACATTTGGCCTTTCTGTTAGGGTACGGCCTTCGTACGAATCGAGAAAGCGCTCAGGCGCTCGGTAGGGATTGTGCGGTGGGCCGTAGGAAACCGCCAAAAAGAAAGGGTCTTCGCGGTGAGTACGAATGTATTCGATCGCTACATCGGTTTGCACGTCCGGTTCCCAGCCATCCACAGTGACCGCCTCCGTGTCATCGTTAATCCAATACTCAGGATCGAAGTGAGCGTGGGAACAATTCCGAACGGCCCAGAATTTCCAATTGCGCCGGTCTTCCTTTGCGACCGGGTTATTCCGATGCCCTGCTAGATGCCATTTCCCGATGTAGCCAGTGTGGTAACCTGCTTCCACCATCTTATCAGCGATCGTGACTTCGGAATTGGGCAGCTTTATGTCGTTGTGAACGATTCCGGTCGCGTGACCGTACCGACCTGTCATTAGCTGTCCTCGGTAAGGCGTGCAAACCGGAGAGGCCGCAATCATATTGGTGACCAGCAATCCTTCGCTGGCCAATTTATCCAGATTCGGGGTAATGACCTGTGAATTGCCCATGCAACCCATATCGTGGGCCCGCATCTGGTCGGCGAAAAGAAATATGGCATTCGGTTTGGAATGATAATCAGCACGCAGGACCGTTGACGATGTGGCGGTCGCCGCGATACCGGCGACTGCGGTTTTCAGAAAGTCCCTTCGTTGCATGGTTAGATTTTGAGGGTGATTGCTTGTGTCGTTTAGAACCTGAAAGATTGTAGTTTAAGAATGGTTACACCTTCTAGTTTTTTTTCCAGCGGAGCTAGTGATTTATCTATTTTTGTGGAACATACAGTAATAGTATCGCTAGGTAAAGCTTAGTTCAGGGTTACTGAAAGGAAATTCAATTTAGAATAAATATTCAAGCGTGTCAGATACTGGTTTTGTGTCACTCGATGTGGTTTGGCCTTAAAGTTAACGTTGGACCGGAACGGAGGGGGAGAAAGGGGTACTACGAGTGGCAGATTTAAGGGTGTTGGTCCTTAGTAGTATCTAAGCCATATTACCAAGATCTTCGACTGCTAGGAAATTGCTCTTGGCGGGTGGGGCGTGAAGCTACATTTGAACCTGAGGATAAAAACCAATCGGAGTAGGACTGATAGGGGAGACGGACAATTCAGTCACAAAAGTCTTTTACCCCATTGTCCCAGGGGAGTATCGCTCCAATAGGGAGACGCTTGGTCCCATTGTCGCTCTTCATTCTGCCCATGTTTCTCGGATAAACATCCGACACGTCAGCTTCACACGCAGCTTGAAATGCCCCGCCTTGCTCCCTTTGATACCAATTCCCATGCAAACTCAACGATCTGCTATGCTACGTGTACTCATTGCCCTCTTCATCCTAATTTGCCCCAGCCTCCTGCTCGGAAAGGACGCGTTCCGCCTTGTCGTTCCAGACTCGCAGAATCAGCAGCTCTCCGTCTATTTAATTAACCCAACTGCCAGCGGCGTTAGCCTTAGACCAGAAGATTCCCTAAAACTCAGCTTCAATCCTTCCAGATTGGCAGTCAATCCAACCAACCAATCGCTTGTCGTCAGCGGAACCCGCTCGAAAAAACCGGTTGCCGCAGTGGTCTCAACCACAAAAGGCATGAACGTGTTCGACGTATCCACGCTAGTCCATCAGGTCGGGTATAACAGTGTCGATCGTTCCGGACGTTTCTTTATGACAGTCCATTACGGCACTGGCTCCGTAGCCACCTACCCCCTCGGTAAAGATGGATCGATTGGCGATCTCGCCCACTCGGTAACGACTCCCCAACGGGAAGCCCATTGCATCCTAACGACCCCCGACAACCGTTTCGTCTATATTCCCTGTGTAAAAAACAACAATGCGCTTTTCCAATACGCCTTCGATGACGCCAGTGGCAAACTCGCGCCTCTCAAAACTTTCAACGCCGAACCGCCCGCCATGTTCGGCCCCCGCCACGTCGCCTACCATCCGACCTTGCCCATCGCCTACTTCAGCAATGAACAGCAACTCGGAGCGAGCGTTTACGAAATCGGAAAGGAAGGTCAGCTATCGGATCTTCAACACGTAAATACGATTCCACGACGATCGCCGTTCGAACAAGGAAAGCGCGACCTGCACGCCTCCGACATCGCCCTGACGCCCGACGGCAGGCTGCTCTTCGTGGCCCTTCGAGACTTTGACGGCGAGGAAGACAGCGTCTTCTCCTTTTGCGTAGACTCCAACGGAAAGCTGCACCCAGCCGCTCGAACATTGGTAGGAGACATTCCCTGGAAGCTCACCCTCTCCCCAGACGGCAAGCATCTCGCTGTTTGCGAATCCGGTTTGCACCGAATCACCCTCTTCGCCGTCCAATCAGATGGCAGCCTAACTCGCCACCCTGGATTCGAAATAGCCGCCAGATCCAACGACATGGCGGCCCTGCCGCTCAGATAGGGACGACCAGCTCAGATAGAGGCCTCCATCCCAAAGGCATCCGTTCCCAGCGAACTGAAGAGAGTCTGGCAAACGCATTGGGAACCAGCTCCTGCATTGATTTGGATGTATTCGTATAGTTGAGATAGAATACGGGTCCCAAAAATCCATTGGTCCGGCACTCTGGCAATGGAATGCGTGGGTTTCTGGAAAAGCTGATTTTAAATCGGTCTTGAGCGAAGATGCATGATACCTCGATTACAGGCCTGAATTAGAGATTGAAAGAGCCTGATCCGACCTCAATCTTCCCTTTTCGATGTCTTATCGCCTTACGCTTACTTTAAATTTTGTGGCGCCTCGATTGAAATCGAAAATGCAAAAGTTCAACTAAGACTCTCACTCACAGGATGTCGAATCGCAAACGATTATCCTCGAACGCTGCCCGTTGTGCGACAGTGCCCGGGCGAACCCATAGGCCCAGTTTCTGGAATTCACTTGGGTTTCCTGCGAATGCGGATTGATCTACAAACGATCCGCCCGAATCGGAGCCGAGAGCGACGAAATCTATGATTCGAAGTATTCTCCGGTTTCGTATCCAATTTATGGAAATAATTGATAAGGTCGACGGAAACGTTTCAATGAAGAAACGCATTATTGGAAATCACGGCGGGATTGCCCATCCCAATGCTTTTATCCCAGCTCCTTCAATTCCACTTTTCGGAATTGCACAGGATGGCTTTCCGACTGCAAGGAGATGGTTCCTTCGCTAATCATCTTGGGATGACCGGCAGCTAAGAGGCGCTGGGCGCTCTCGTCCCGTTCGTCCAGCTGCGGTTTCTCGTAGAAAAGGACTTCATTTCCATTGACGAAGTGGCGAATGGTTTCGTTGCCGTAAACTTCGGCTTCGGCAGTCACCCACTGGTCGCCGTGATAAGTTTCCGAGGACGAACTGGTACAATGCGGCAAAAAGAGTTCTCCATTCATGACTACATTGGTTCCCGGCGTGCAAAGATTCATCGTCGTGCGGGCATCCGTTCCGTTGCCCCCAAGAATTTGAGCTTCAATCGAGGCAGGAAAGTCCTGGTCAACGGTCATCGATTCCGGCGTCTGTCCATGGAGCATGAAACCGCTATTGCGAATCGCCCAGCCAGGTCCGCCTTTCACTTGATCACCCACAAATCGATACTCGGCTCGAATCCGATAGCGGGAAAAGGAGCGTTCGAAAAAGAGGTGCCCGAAGCGCTCCTCGAAAATCGGGTATTCTTGAGGTTCATACACCACACTCAGGAGTCCATCGACGACCCGAAACGTATCGCCCGGGTTTTCGCCAACCTCAGAGTAGCGGATCTTCGGAATCCAGCCGTCCAGGTTGCGGCCATTAAAAAGTGGAATCCAACCATTTGCGGAGACATCGTCTGACTTTCGCCCGCAGCCGATAATGGAAAATCCAGCTCCAGCGATGATCAGTTGCCCGATAAAATTGCGGCGATTTTGGAGCGACGAATTGGAACGACCTTGGGGATGTATCGAGTTCATGAGGGCACAGTTGAAGGGATTCGAACGGACGTCAACTTATCGAGAGAGTGAAGCGTCGGCGGCATCTAAAAGGTAACCGCACTTCCACAGGCCAGTCGCTGAGACTCCGTTGGGCTTCAGGCAAAACCCTGGACCTCGAACGCTTTGTCCGCAACGGACACCCATTTCCTCTCGCAGAATGGAACTAGTGGAACGATGTTTAGGAAATTCCGAATAATGCTCGAGTCCTCGCTAGTGGCCACTACGAGGCAAACAGAAGTCTCCTCGAGGCAATAGACCCAGACTTGTTGATAGGAAATTACTACGCCATCTTCGCTCCGCTACGTCAATGGTTCCGATTTGATTCAAGCGGGGGAGGTGCGGACCGCGTGGATCGAACTTGTCAGACACTTTCTTAGTTTTCGCGAGGTCTGAGATTCTCTCTGTCACGCTCACGGTTGCCTCTTCCCTCCTGGTTTCGAACGCGATTGCCACCTCTCTCGATCCGGGGGGGATTGGCGGGATCAAACTGCGGATTGGGTACGGGAAGATCGGCTCCAATTTTGGTGAGGTAGTTCATCAGTCGCCGGTTTAGTTCGTCGGCTTTCTCTGGCATCTTCTGAGAGAGGTCGTTGCTCTCCTTCAGATCCTTGGCAAGATTGTAGAGCTTGCTCTCACCGGTCTCGTAGTAGTGAAGCAATTTATAGTCTCCCAAAAGAATCGCACTATGGGGTGTGTCTCCCTGGTAATGGGGAAAATGGAAAACGAGCTCATCGTGTTGACGCTGAACAGGCCGTTCTTCCCCTTTTAGCAAATGGGTGATGCTGCCGCCTTCAATATTTTTAGGAAGTGGTTTTGTATAGCCGGCCCATTCAGCGAAGGTGTTGTAGAAATCGTAACCGACCATGGCTTGGTGCGACCAGGAGTCGGCTTCGATGCCGGGGCCACGGACAAACAAAGGAACGCGGATACCACCTTCGCGGACGTCGCCCTTGCCGCCGCTTAGCGGATTGCGTCCGCCTCCACCTCCGCCGCCGTTGTCGGACATATACACGACATAGGTGTTATCGGCGATGCCAAGCTCATCGACCTTAGCCATGAGAAGGCCGATGCCTTCGTCGAGGTTTTCACCAATCGCTGCGCGGCCGATGGAGCGTTCATTTCCACTAGGCATAAGCTTACGGTACTTGGCTACGGTTGCGGATTTGGCGTTTTCCGGATAGTGAAGCGCATTGTAAGATAGTTGGATGAAAAAGGGCTTATCGGCCTGGATACTCCGTTTCATGAAATCAACCGCACGTTTTCCCATGCCGAATATGTCGACCGGGTTGTCTCCCTTGTGCGGGGCTGCGTCGGCGTTTTCAGTTTCACCGTCGCTCTCGTCATAGCCGTGGACTTCCGGACCGCCACCATTGATATGCCATTTGCCGTAGTGGGCTGTAGCATAGCCGGCCTCTTGAAGGAGCTCGCCGATGGTAAATTCGTCGCTGGAGATATTTCGGATATTAGGGGGAGGAATGAGCTTAAAACCGTCGGCTGCGGTGAAAGGGCGGCTGGCCTTAGTCCAATGGTTTTGGCCGGGACTTTTCCCGTTTTGGAGACTAAGACGGGTTGGGGAGCATACTGGGGCCGGGGAGTAAGCCTGACTAAAGCTCATACCTTGTTCGGCCAACTTAAGCAGGTTAGGAGTCTCAACGACCTCGCTCTTGGAATTCGGAATATCCGGGTGCATCTGGACGGAGGTTTCAGTCCAGCCCTGGTCATCCGACAGCATGAAGATGATGTTTGGCTGGCTAGCGCCAAGACAGAAGGCTAGAGGTTGAAGGAGGAATAGGAGAATTATTCTAGTGGGTCTTTTCATTGTCCTTGATTCTCTCGGTTGTCTCTGTTTCGGCGATTGCCCTTGAGGCTGCCATTACCCGCTTAGCGATGATCTCTTCACTTATTTGGTCCCTGCTGCTGACGAGTTTGTGACTATGATGTGGGTGTCTGGATTTAGGTCTAGGTTGGGGTCGACTAGATGGCCGGCCGGAAAGATGATTGAGACGGCTGGGTCGGTCGTATCGAGGCATAGAAAGTGGTTATTGTCATTGTCTCCGAGCTCCGCAAGCGCCGTTGGCGCGATCTCCTCGCGTGAACCATCTGGTCGTTCTACGGTTACGCAATAAAGGGCCCGCTCGGCGTCGCCGAGGTCGGCCCGGTTTGGCAGTCGCACGCCGCCGGTCCAGGTTACCCGGACCACCTGTTGGGTGCCTGGAGGGCAGGCGGACCCCCGGCCTGGTTTGGACCATTCGTCTTGGGTGACGACTTCTGCCAGCACGAGGGTTGGTCCAGATTCGAGTGGAATCACATCGTTCTCGGTACCACTAAAGTTCACCGTAGCGCCCGTCCTGCCGTCCGAGAGTAGTTCATCGACGACCAGCACCTTCGCGGGCGGATCGTTTTCGGCATCGCCGAATTCACCGATTAGGAGGATGGTTCTGAGTTCGCCCTTATCGTTGGCCGGCCGGAGCGTTAAGCAGTGGGGTGTGCGTTCAGACCCGGATCGTGTGAAAACCCGGAAGTCCTCAGGCTGGAGGGTGTCCGGGTCAACGGTGTGAGACAGCACGACCGGCATGCCGTCCTGCCCCGCTGCACCAGGGCAGAGAATATTGGCCCCTCTTGGAAGGGCGTTGTCCAATCCGAAGAAGGCTGAAAGTATGCGTGCTGGTTGATTGTTGGCATCCAGCTTGGTCGGATTCCCGGCTGATTGAAGCTCAGGTGAACTGAACATAATCGACGCCACACTTGTAGCGGCTAAAACAACTGCGGCCCGCAAGGGAATACGGCAGACCTTGATCATCGAATGTAGGAAATACATGGATTCAGAAAAGATTGGGTGTATGGATCAGAATACGAGGTGGTTCAAATGTTTCGATTTGATTTAGGGCGTAGATTGAGGACTGGGATTTACTTTAGCAATTTAGAAGGTGCCCGGAACTGCCGGATCCGAAATGCGGAAGGTTGAAGGAGGAGTGAGAGCATTAGGGTAATAAGCCTTTTTATGAAATGGAGTGATTAGTTGTGGGAGGCGGGATTATCCCGCGATCTAATGTTAAAAAATGCCAAGCGGGGGCTTGGCGTTCCCAGGGGGGATCGCGGGGTTCCATCCGCTTCTAGATTTGAGCAGTTCTGAAATGAATGGTTTCATCGGCTTTGGTTTTGACGATCGCCGCGGTTTCCGCGATCGCGTCGATTGCCCCCGCCGCGTGTTTCTCCGGGTAGGGATCTAGCGGTTACACTGGGATCGTGGTTGGGGTTGAGCGTGGGCATCTGGGCGTTCACCTCTACGAGGTAATGGGTGAGGCGCTGATCCAATTCCGCTGCCTTGTCGGGTTGTTTTTCGGCAAGGTCGATTTGTTCGCCAGGGTCTTGAGACAGATTGAAGAGTTTGCGTTCATCCGTCTCGAAAACGCGTATCAGCTTGTAGTCTCCCAGAATGATGGCTGAGGCAGGTCCTTGCGGATCTTTGTCGTAGTGAGGAAAGTGTGACACAAATTCTTCGCGCGATCTGTTCACTTGGCCTTGTCCTTTGTTCTTCAACAATGCAGCAAGGCTTCCGCCTTCCACGCTGGAGGGAAGTTCTGCTTTAACGCCGGCCCATTCAGCGAAGGTGGGTAGTAGATCCATCGCAGATACCCGAACGTAGGAACAGACTCCAGGGTGAATGTCGGGGCCGGCTATAATGAAAGGGACGCGCAGGCCACCCTCCCAGACCATGCCTTTCCCTCCGTTAAGCCGCTTCCAAATAAAAGACACTCGCGGGCACGAACTATCGATCGCAGCTCGGCCAATTCTCTAGAGCCAATGAAACGACTTTCAGAAGATCAGCTTCAGTACAGTTTGTCTTGGATTGAAGGGCCAAGCCGCAGTCGAGAGTAACCAAATAATTGGCCAATGCGAAGGAGTTTGCGTTCGGAGGCAAGTCACCCTCTTTAATTGATCGTTCGAAGCGTTCTGTGAAGCTAGTGACTATCCCAGTGCGAATGTTGTTTAGGTACTGCCTTACAGGGTCTGATGAAGGGTTTGTGACAACGGCCCCCATGATCACAAGACAACCCTCCGGGTTGGCACCAGATTTGAAAAATTTAACAAGGCCCTCAAGAAAACATTTAGCGACGAGTAGAGATTTTGGCTGAGCAAGAGCTTGTTCGTGTATCGGCCTAGACTTCTCACGGTAGCGTTCTACGCTTTTGGTGAATAGTTGCCGCTTATTGCCGAACGCAGCGTAGAGGCTCGGGGCTGCTAATCCTGTCTTAGACTCAATTAGATTAATGCTAGTTCCTTCGTAACCGTGTTGCCAGAAAGCCTTCATAACCATCTCGAGGACTACATCGTGATCGAATTTCCGGGGCCTGCCGGGGCAGGCTTTGTTTGAAGTTAAAGACACGTTTGAAAAAGCGAGTTGATAGTTTGGCGAGCGAAAACTCCTGAACCAAATTGAAAATAACTTCCATTGCAACCGTATTAGGATAAAACAGTATTTCAAAAATTGTGCAGCACTTAATTTATGCAGAAATAAATTTATAACGTATGTTAAATAATTATTGACAAATTATCAAAGGAACGTTTTGTATAATAAAAGGGTAGTTTTTGAGACTCGGTTAGGAGATGAGGGAGGGAAGCCTTTAGTATTTTGACGAATTTTCCTTAGTGGGCGGTTTGTGGATCGACGAATCGCCTGCGTCGAAAAAATAAAACATAAATTGAATAATAATATGAAAATTAATTGGTTAAAAATATTTTTATCAGTCGTCGCTCCATTGGTTCTCTTGGTGGGCGTGGCTAGAGCTCAAGAAATAGCGAGCGTAGCGCACCGCTTTGTCGAAAGAGAGGACATGGCGGAATATATAAAAAGGGAACAAGACTATTGGAA
>Ga0213868_10006451_pt1 | contig 10369 bp, 9 predicted proteins | sample PICome_9_FD_160087 | JGI IMG/M metagenome (GOLD analysis project Ga0213868, IMG submission 160087) | Coastal seawater microbial communities near Pivers Island, North Carolina, United States - PICO127 | ecosystem: Environmental > Aquatic > Marine > Coastal | place: USA: North Carolina | collected...
TATCCTGCGCCGTTTGGCCGAAGTTCGTAAAAACGGCACCGAACCCGCCTTAGGGCCAGATGCAAAATCACAACTGTCGGTGCGCTATGAAAATGGCAAACCTGTGGGCGTGACATCGATCGTTCTGTCCACGCAGCATTTGGATGAAACAATGACGTCCGCGGATGTGCGTGCCGTGGTCGAACCCTATATCCGCGAAACGCTGCCCGATGGCTGGATTACCCCAAATACCATTTGGCACGTCAACCCAACGGGCAAATTTGTCATCGGCGGTCCTGATGGCGACGCGGGCCTGACGGGGCGCAAAATCATCGTTGATACCTATGGCGGCGCGGCCCCCCATGGCGGCGGTGCCTTTTCTGGAAAAGACCCGACCAAAGTCGACCGCTCTGCCGCCTATGCCGCACGCTATTTGGCAAAAAATGTGGTCGCCGCTGGCGTGGCAGACAAATGCACCATCCAGCTCAGCTATGCGATCGGTGTTGCAAAACCACTGTCTATCTATGCCGATACATTCGGCACTGGCCAAGTGGGCGAAGACCAGATCGAACGCGCCATTGCCCAATGCATGGATCTCACACCGCGCGGTATCCGCACCCACCTTGACCTAAATAGCCCCATCTATGAACGCACCGCCGCCTATGGCCACTTTGGCCGCGCGCCCGATGCGGATGGTGGCTTCAGCTGGGAACGGACAGATTTAGGCAATGATTTATGCAAGTTCCTCTAATCGCGTAAGCAAGCGCAATGTAGTGATTGCTATGAAGCACATGCAAGGAAAACAAATGATGTTAAATAAAATAATGCGCAAAGCTTACGCTAAATTTCTGCCTAAAGCTTTAAGATACCCAAATGTTCATTTGGGAGGTGAGGAGGTTCGAACGCTCAAACTCCCGTTTTGTAAAAACCATGTTGTAATCCGCAAGTCTAGATCGGACGTAGCGCGAGTTTGTGAATATATAAATGAAATTTACACGTCAGATGGGTATTTGAATAATGTTTTGATTGAATCCAAGCCAACAAAACTGGTTGATATTGGCGCCAACATCGGTCTTTCAACATTAAATTTAATTCAAAAATTCCCATCAATTAAAGAGGTAATCGCCGTCGAGGCTGAGGAAAAAAACTTTGAGATTCTAGAAAAAAATTTTGCAATTTGGCGGAAATCGTTCCCTAATATTTCATTTAATGCAATAAATGCGATTGCCTCTAATGCAAGTGGCGAGCGCTATTCGATATCATCGTTGACAGACGACCCCACCTTAACGGCTTCAGGCACCTTTAGATTTGAGAAGATTTCCGGGGATCAAGAGCATCATATTTTGGAGAGCCTTAACGTAGGATCTTGCGTTATTGATACGCAAGGTGATGCTAATGTAATCGTCAAAATAGATATTGAGGGCGGAGAGGAATACTTATTCCACGATAATGCTTCTTGGCTGGAGGAGGTAGGATTTTTAACTATTGAGTTACACGACAGGTACGATGTTAAGCTCATAGAGACTTCAAAAAACGTATTGAAATCTTTGGTGGATTATGACTTTGCCGTGCATCCAGCAAACGATGTACTTCATTGTTACAACCGCAAACTTTTTAAGACTACGAACTAAAGTTTTTGATGCAGAATAGATTTTTGAAAGACCGGTACGCCTATCTTTTGTTTGGTGTAAACCTTATATTAGGCGCGTTAGTTGTCTTTGTCGTGCCTAAGGTTTTTGAGGACAAAATTTATAGCCTGATTTTAATACACTTATTCGGTTTGCAGTTTGCCTCTCTCATCGAAGCTGGTTCAGTTCTATTCTTTGTGAATTTGGTTTCCGCTAAGGCGACTTCTATTAATAATGCCTATTCCACTATTCTTATTGTCTCGCGCGTTCAGATAATAGTGGGTTTAGTTTTCACTGTATCTTACACCCATTCTAACTTAGAAACTGATCTCCTTTATACAGGTCTATTTATCGCCTCGCACGTAGTTTTTAGCCTAATAATAGTACCACGGTTATTCATGTTAAGTATATATGATGGTTATGAAAAGGTTCAAATGTACAAAGCTCTTCAGGCAGCAATGGTGGCTTGTTTAGCAATAATTCAGCTTCTGTTTTATCAAAATCCTAATTTCTTGATTTATGCGTATTCTTTTTCAAGCCTTATGACCTTATTTTTCGTGAGTATCTTTGAGACATATAGTACTCCTTCTGAAAAAGTGCCTTTAGTAAGTGGTTTAATATATACAATAAAAATAATGTCTTCTAGTGTAGGTTGGTTGTTCATTAGTTTTTTAATGGGAAATTTTTTGAGCAATGCGGCCAATCCCAGATTGGCGCAAAATTGGGTTATATTTCGAACTGCTGATACGTTGCTCGGGGCAAGGTTTGCAAATCGATTATCAGAATATTTGCAGTCTTTTTCTGGTGCTATTAGCTACCAAAAATCAGCTTTAAGCGTATTATCTAGAGAGTTTAAAGCAATTTTGTGTGTGTTGGTTTCTACTGTGTGTATCTCATGGTGGTTGACTGGAGAACTTAATGTCTTCATCTTTTCAGTGTGGTTAGTACTGAACCGCGTCAATTCCGCAATAAATATTTTCATATTACCAGACTATTCTTGGAAAAATGTATTTAACTTAGCCATTTTGTTGGCGTCGGGTGGTGTTTGCGTTTTTCTAATCGGCGAGGAAAGCCCAGACAAAATTATTGTAACAATGTGGATATGTCTTGTTTGCACGAACGTGTTTTTTATAAAGCCAAACAGAGAATTTGATCACTGATATGCGCTATTTTATTTTTTCTGAAATCTCCTATGACTTCCTGAGGCAGCGTCATCAAATATTAGCTGAGAAGCTGAACGAGCATTATGATATTTTGTTTATTGAACGTGTCCCATCTCGACTGCCGGGCGATGTTTTAACCCGAATATATAAAGGTATTCGTGGAAAATTAAGAAAAAAACAATATAAAAATCAGATGTTTAGCAATACAATTGAAACTTTCAAGTCGATGATGATGCCTGACTTGAATGGTGTATTTCGAGTTTATAACTATATACGCCTGCGGCGCCTGTTGAAAAGGGCGTCCCGTGGCGACATCATACATTTGTACGCTAACAATCCATCCACAGCCGCTGAAGCGAAAAGAAAAGGTTGTTTTTTAATTGTTGATATAGTGCATAACTGGTGGTCGTTTCCCTATCACAATTCGACTCAGCGCCGAAATATCAACAAAGTTGTCAATCTTGCCGATCTAGTTATTAGTGATAGTGAACTAACGCTATCGCTTGCGAAACAAGAGTGTTCTGAACGCGATAAAGAGTTCCTTTTGCTTCCACCCGGGGTCGATGACATTTGGTTCTCTACATGCATCAAAAATAATTTCCACGAAACCAGTGAATTCAAGGCGTCATTCTTTGGAAATCTGCGAGCTAACAGTGATCTTGATTTATTTAAAGAGTTATCATCTATAGAATGCACAAAAATTGAAATATTGGGTCTTTTGGATCAATCATTGCCAAGTAATGATTATGAGTGGCTTAGCAAATTTTATGATGGGAATTACAACGTTTCAGATTTAGTGAACAAATTAGAAACCACCGATGCAATTCTGCTACCCTACGATCGTTCTGCATTTTCAAGCTCGATATTTCCAGCAAAGTATTTTGAGGCAATGGCCCTCGGGAAGCCAATCATTTCTAATTCTCAGATGGCACACTTGCCTATGTGGAACAAATTCATTTGGACCTCAGATGAGGTGAAACGTTTGGGTTGGGAAAGTCTGTGTAGACAGCATTATGAGTACCGTTGTCTTCAACAAGTTAAATTTGCTCGAGAGAATTCCTGGAACGGTCGAGTGCAAACTCTAAAAGAAAGTATTTGTAGTGTTCTATGACGTAGTAATCGTTGGTACTGGGCCGAGTGCAGCAAGTGCATACGCCTCACTAAAAGAAAACAATTCGACGATAAATGTATGTTTATTGGAAGCGGGTGATGAGCGGAAGCCTTATAAGGGATCTTTAGCGGTCAAAACTTCAAGACGCTTTCGACTTAACCCATCGATATATATCGGGGCTGGCGGCACAAGTGAGCTTTGGCATTATGTTTTGGCACCGTTTGATCCAATTGATTTTGAGGCCAGGCCCGAGCTGGGTAGTCCTGGTTGGGGAATATCTTACGAGGATTTGGTACCTAATTATGAACGTGTACTACATTTGCTAGGAGTTTCTGATCCACAAATCTTCTCGAGCTACCGCTTCGAAACTGATCTAGAGAAGCTGAGTATTTCTCAGTTGTTGGAAAAATTTGAACCTAAATTGTATATTCAATTAAAGAAAAGGTGGCAATCTATCAAATTTCTGCGAAACCAAAACGCAAAAATTTTATACCGGCATTTCGTAAAGTCATTTACCGAAGAAGCGGGTAAAGTAAATATACACTCCGTAAATTTTGCAGGTGAGGCCAATCCAATAATATCTGCATCTAAACTAGTGATTTGTGCTGGCGGTCTTAGTACCCCACAAATTGTTTATAATAGTGAAATCATACCAGAGGTAAGACCACATTTGGGTAAAACTTTACTTGACCACCCGATGGGAGTTGGCATGCAGTTGAAGCGCGAAAGTAGCTATAATTTTGAGATTTTGACTAGCAAAAAAACAAAAAATTACAACAAAAAGCTAGCGTTTAGGCTGAAAGAAAGTGTGCAACGGTCCGAGAATTTACCGAACTCCTCTTACTATTTCAAGCCAGCCTTTAAGGAAGGCTATTCCGAATTTACAGAAGATTTAAAAAATAAAGTACTAACATATCGCAATCACCTTAAAAATGGGAAACTTCCAATCAGTATGTCGCTTGAATTAGCTCGAGAATGGAACCTCGTCGCACAGATAATCCAATACAAAACGGGATTACTCTCAAAAACTGATCTATTTGATATTTTTTGTGTTACAGAACAAGTCTCTCGAAATTCTTATATCGAGTTTGAAAAGGATGCTTCAGGGTACTACGTAGGCAATTGCGTGTGGGGCGTCGACAGAATTGATCAACAATTCAACAATAGAATACTGAAATTTTTCGAAGAGTGGATACAGACCCAGGGCCTGGGCTCTCAAGTGACCGTGCCTGCACAGGATGTCTCATGGACGGACCGTGCAGTTTCAGCTGCGCATCATATTGGGACTGTGCCTATGTCTACAAACGTGGAAACAGGGTGCGTAAACACTGACGGTGGACTGTTTGGGCTAGAAGAAAAGGTGTTTATCGCTGATTCTTCTGTAATGCCGAGTGGTGGTTGTGCGAACGTGACTTTAACAAGCATGGCCTTAGCGAATAGAACTGGAGAATATATTGCAAAAACATTATGACATTATTTTGCTCGGTTCAGGGCAAATTGCGCAGGCAATTTTGGAAAAGAGCTTCGGTAAGCGTGTATTAGTCCTTTGCCGTAGTCCTGAAAAAGTGATAAAGCATGAAGATGTAGATTGTATTCGATGGATCTCTGGTGAAACCGCCGTACCGTTAGGCGTAACAGGTAATCTTGTAATAAACTGTATTATGCCTGGAAGCAGATATATCTCTCGCTGTGGTATCGACGCAGGTTTATCGTTGTTGAGCACCAATGGACGATACGCGCACTTGAGCACTATCGCAGTGAAGTCTAAGCCTGCTTTAGATAGTTGGTTAATCGGCTTCTCTGGCGATGTTTATATTCGCGTGAAAAAGTACGAACTTACTTATTTACGAACTAAGCAAGTCAACAAGTTGATAATTTATCCAGGTATTGTCGTTGGGGCTAACACCGGTTGGGATAAATTTTTCACTAGGCTGAAGACTTGCCAAACGGCTTCATTTGGATTTTCGTTAGATAAGCCCGCGCCAATTATAGAAATACAGGATCTAGCAGAGGGGATATTGCGTGCATCATCTGTAGACGCCGATATGATCGAGTGCTTTTTCCCTGATCCCAAAAGGGATGTTCTACCAAATTGGGAAGAGTGCCTTCGGCCGATGTGCTCTAGTTTAACAATTTCTAATTATACATATTTCCCATCAAAAATGAAAAATGCAATTGTAACCTTGTTGAATAGTCATCTCGTCCCAACGTGGGTTTGGGAAAAAATTAGTAATTTTATCATGGCAAAAAGAAATGCAGGGCCTCGCAAGTTTGAAAAGTGTGACGGAGCAGTGCAACATATAAGCGTTACGGGAATGACTAATTTCTACATAGGGTGCGATTATGTACTATAATGCACGGTACGCTCTCGGTAAGCTAAAACTGAAGTTCAAAGAGCAAAAGTTAAAGAATGATTATCATAAGGGCATTAAAAAAACTCAAAATTTTGAAACTTTAAAGAACATTAAGGGCAAGTTTTCTGGCCAGCGATGTTTTATTGTCGGAAATGGGCCTAGTCTTAATGAGCTTGACCTTTCTCTTTTGGTTAACGAACATTGTTTTCTTTTTAATGGCGCTTATGAGTTGATAGAAAAATATCAGTTCAAAAAGGCATATCTTGCAATAGAAGACCGCTTGGTCATGGAAGATCATTGTGAAAATGTAAATAGGCTCAAGTATAACACATTTATACCCTCGGACTTGATGCATCTTGTCGAGAGTGACTTAATAATTGAAACTTTGTTCAGTCGATCCTCGAGCGAAATATCAAAGACATGGCCTCCGTTTGTTGATCCTACTTCTGATAGCCCAATTTTCTATTGGGGCGGCACAGTAGCTTATTTTGGGATTCAATTGGCAGCTTGGATGGGGTTTGCAGAGTGTTATGTAATTGGTATTGACCTTACTTACTCAATACCTAGTCATGTATCGCAAAAAGGATCAGTTCTACTTTCAAACGGAGATGATCCTAACCATTACAATGCAAATTATTTTGGTAAAGGTAAGCGATGGCATGTGCCAAAGCCGGATCGAATGTTGCGAGCTTTTCGAAGTATTAATCAAAAATCAATCAGGAGTCACATGCGTATATTTAATGCTGGAGTTGGCGGGAACCTGGATTGTTTTCCCAGGGTAAATTTTGAGGAATGCTTTAATGAGTGATCTCACGGATTTTGATGTTCTCATGCCTGTTTACATCGGTGACGAACCGGATATAGTGACGGGAGCAATAGAAAGCGTTTTAAATAACACGGCTCAACCTAAGCGTTTTGTAATCTTTAAAGATGGCCCTGTTAAAGAGCCATTAGAAAGATATTTAGATACTTTAGGAAATAAGTATTCCCACATTCACATATGTGGGACCGAAATTAATCACGGATTAGGCTCAGCATTGAACGCGGGTTTAACATATTGTCAATCAGACTGGGTCTTCCGATGTGATGCCGACGATATCAATGACCCAAGGCGTTTTGAACTACAGATTGAAGAAATATTAAAAAACCCATGTGATGTTCTGGGAACACAAGTAACTGAAGTCGACCCAATATCTGGAGCACATAAGACTAAAAGGGTACCCATAGACCCACAAAGTATCAAAAAATTTGCAGTTTTTCGCAATCCAATTAATCACATGTCGGTACTTTTTAGAAAGTCAGCCGTGGTTAGCGTAGGGGGGTACCCAAATATTAAACTTAAAGAAGACTATGCGCTTTGGCTCATTTTGATAAACGCTGGCTATGTATTAAAGAATTCAGAGAAAAAATTGGTTGATGCAAGGGCGGGTGATTCAATGGTCAGTAGGAGACGAGGTCTCGTATCTCTAAAATCAGAGTTGGACTTGTTTCTATTTCGGGTTAAGAAATGTGATAACTTTATATTCAGTGCATTGTTTTTTTTCGTCTTACGGTCAATGATCTTGCTACTGCCAACCGGTTTGCTAAAGCAAGTTTACATTTTAATGCGTAAATGAAGTCAGGATTTAGAAAAATTAAGTTATCTGTTCCAGTCTTGTTTATTTTTTTTTCTGGTGCGACCTCGATTACATCGTTATCGAGCTTTGTGGATATTCCCAGCGAGAGGCAATTTTTCAAGGCATTAACGTTAATTTTCCTAATTTTTGCGACACTATATTTAGCCGTTTATAGCAGACCAGTAAGAACTAAAGACTTTTTAAAAGCCATTTTATTCGCGCTCCTTTTCGCAGTTCTTGCTGTTACTGATTTGATTAACAATTCGACACTTGCGCTAATTCCAATATTAAGACTTGTGGGAGTCTTTTTGGTTCTCTTGTGCCTTTTTTCCTTAAAGACGTCAGAACTCGAGATGCTGCTAAAGTACTTTTTAGCGTACGGTTTGCTCGTATCTTTAATTAGCATAGTTTTCTTTTTGACTGATTTTTCTAGAGCAGAAAAATTCCCGATTATAGGAATATATAGTAATAAATCAATAATCTTTGAACAAAATGTCTTTGGTATTTTCATCTACTTATGCGTGATAATTATCGTGCATTCTAGCGTGAGAAAGCCTATTTTCTCACTGCACGTGGTACTTTTTCTGTTTGGGGTATTTATGTCGTTTTACCGAACAGTTTATGGATTAACCAGTATATTTTTAATTTCTAGACTCAACGTTGTAACCAAGTTTCTCATGACATTATTCATTGGCTACTTGATTACATATAACTTTGAAGTGATATCAGGCGTGCTTAAATTAGAACAAATTTTAACCTTAACTGGTAGAACGGATCTATGGGCAATTGGGTTAACTGGTTTCTCTGAAAGTCCGTTCTGGGGCATGGGCGAAAGTTCTATTCCTGAATACTCAAACAAAGTCCTAAATCGAAATCCTCCCTTTACGACATATCACAATGTTTTTGTGGACGTATTGTATTCTGCAGGTACATTTGGCCTTATTGCGATGGTAATATTTGTACTGGCGATGTTTGCAATGGTACCAAAAGCGAATAGTAAGTACTTATTATTGTTTTTACTTGCTCCGTCAATATTCAACACATTTTATCCGTTTGCTCCAAACATATTGGGGCTCATAACAGGAACGTGGATTGTACTTGAGTATCGAAAATCTACGAATAGAACAGCTTGATCTTTTTGAAAGTGTAAGTCGGTGTAATACAGGAAAATTGAAATGACACACAATCACGTACTTGTCACAGGTGGTGCAGGTTATATCGGGTCGCATGCCTGCAAGGCGCTGCAGCAGGCGGGATATGTGCCTGTAGGGTTCGATAATCTGGTCACGGGCTGGCAAGATGCCGTGAAATTTGGGCCGTTTGAACAGGGTGATTTGCTGAACCGATCCGACATTGATCGCGTTTTCGAAAAATATACCCTCGTCGCGGTGATGCATTTTGCCGCCCTTAGTCAGGTGGGTGAAAGCATGCAGAAACCGGGTCTGTATTGGCAAAATAATGTTATGGGGTCGCTGAATTTGATCCAATCTGCGGTGGATCATGGCTGCATGGATTTTGTGTTTTCATCCACCTGCGCCACCTATGGCGACCAAGATAATGTTGTCTTGGACGAACGCAGTGCACAGCATCCCATCAACGCCTATGGCGCATCTAAGCGGGCCGTTGAAAATATCCTGGCCGATTTTGGTGCGGCCTATGGTCTGAATTCGGTTATTTTCCGGTATTTCAATGTGGCGGGTGCAGACCCCGACGGCGTGGTTGGCGAATTTCACCAACCCGAAACGCATCTGATCCCGTTGATTTTGGATGCGATCGACGGAAAACGGGATGCACTGACCATCTTTGGCACGGATTACGATACACCGGATGGCACCTGTATCCGTGACTATGTGCATGTCTGCGATTTGGTGGATGCCCATGTTTTGGGGTTGAAATGGTTGCAATCAGGGCGCGGCAGTCGCGTGTTTAACCTAGGCACGGGCGATGGATTTTCGGTGCGCCAAGTGATTGATCAGGCCAAGCATGTCACAAACCGCCCCGTTCCCGTCACCCATGGCGCGCGCCGCCCCGGGGATTGTACCAAACTGGTGTCAGGATCGCTGCGCGCAAAGACAGAATTAGGGTGGTCGGCCGATCGGTCTAACCTGAAACAAATGATCACAGACGCGTGGCGCTGGCATCAAAGCGGGGGCTACACAAAATAGCGCCCGGTGAAATTCAAATTCCAACGGGCGCTTGAGCCCATAATAATTCGAATATATTTCATTTGGTACCTATATACCTAACTAGCCAAAAAGACTTGACGTCAATCTTTATGACCTGCCCCCCGAGGCTCCCTCATTCATAACGAGAGTTTGCGGGTTTGGGTTTCATAGTCTTCGTCGTTGGTTTGGGCAAGCGCGTCGGGCGCGGAGCTCTCAAATTGCTCAAGCGTCCGACGCGCTTCTGCGGGTGTTTGGTTGGCGAGCGATGAGTGCGGCCTGACGTTATTGTAGTCATATCGCCAGAGCGCCAGCTCTCGCCGCTCATTCGGCATCGTCAGCTCTTTCCCAGCAAG
>Ga0213868_10006453_pt1 | contig 10365 bp, 8 predicted proteins | sample PICome_9_FD_160087 | JGI IMG/M metagenome (GOLD analysis project Ga0213868, IMG submission 160087) | Coastal seawater microbial communities near Pivers Island, North Carolina, United States - PICO127 | ecosystem: Environmental > Aquatic > Marine > Coastal | place: USA: North Carolina | collected...
TCTGTACGCGCTGCAGAGAAGGTGGGCGCAAGGCTAATCATTTCACTCGCGCGCACCGGGATGGTGGCACATCTCATGGCCAAATATCGACCTGCGGTACCTATTCTTATGGTCGTCCTAGATGAGAACAACGACGGCTCCGCGGAAAGCTTGGCAAGGAGATCCCTTGTTTACCGCGGGATAATACCACTAGTAGTTCCCTCCGTTGGAGACTATCGGACGCAGCTCATTGATGCCATTGACCACGCTGTCAAGCTCGGGCTTGTTTTCACTGACGATAAAGTTGTCGGCGTGCACGCACTGGGCAAAGATTCGGTAATGAAGGTACTTGACGTGCATTAATTAATATTGTGTAGTATGTCACGGAATGATGACCGTGGTTTGCTCATGTGTTGGCAGTTAGTTGTAGTAAAGATGGTTAATTATATATGCCAATCGTGCGGAATACGCCCGTCGAAGTTGTGAAAAAATCATCATCTGGACCTTCTCTTTTACTTTATTTGCTAACTTAGTTATTAACTTTCCCTAGCTACGAAGGTACTAGATAGATAGATTCGTTCTGATTGGTCAGCAGAGCCAGTAGACGGTGCGACCGATGGTCTAGGTGTTGTTTGGCGCGATGCGATAGGTCTCGATAGGTCTCGCACTCTTTCTGCGCCTGTTAGATTCAAGTTGATGCCCGCCTGGTTGACGAGTCTAACCCAAGCACATAAATTAGACTCCCAGTCGTTTGCCATCAGGACTTCTAGTATCTTTTGTTTGTACACTGTGACTATGCAAACAACCATTTGAATCATCATTGCAACCCAGCCCGCCCCACCTCGTGTGCACAACGGTGCAATCAAACTGCGGTTTGTCAAGGCTAGCATTCACCTCATTATGGACTGCACACAACCATTCACGAAAGGCATGACCTGTTGAAACGGCCGGCGGTCTGTGCGCTATAATGTGGGCGAAGTGACGCGCACACTCAGCACAGGGGTACAATCGTGCTAAAATTCCTATCAAGTCCTTCACGTCTTGACGTTGTGCCTTCGAAGGACTATCTGGATAGTGAGCAGCCATAGTGTGAAGGAGAAGCCAAGTGCTGCGACCAAGATCCTCGAGCGACAAGACTGTCCTCTTCTCTGACTGAAAGACACGTCATGTAAAGAAAGACATTCGGCGCATGCTCACTGTGGAATCCAATAATCACGCACCAGGTTAGAGTCAACGATCGTCGCGGCACTCATGTAGACGCCGGCAAAGAGTGTGCCCTTACGAACTTGTCGGCAACTTCTTCGAGGCGTGCAACTGCCAGAGGTGAGTGGCATGTTTGGGTTGGGCCAATTACGAGTCCAGATGTGTCGACTAAATGCATTAGAAAGACTTGCCATGATTTGCCAACATGCAATGTCCTCGGAGGAAGAGACGCAGCGTGATAAGTCGTCTTGAAACAGTATGCTCGAAAAGTCGTCGAAAAAAGTCGGATTCTGATATCATATCTTCGTATCTATCTCTATATATATATACAGCTTATTTTAAAACACATATATAATAATAAGGTTTCATTCATATATATAATATCTTTATTTTATTAGATATATAAAATTATTATGATATTATGATATTATCATAAAAGATCTTAAGATATACGATTATTAATATCTTTATTTATTATTATTATTATTAGATATTATTAATAATACCTTCATTCGTATTCTGAATTTCATCAGGGTGTGACATTTTTTATGCATAACGATTTTATATAATAACGTAAAGACTTTATCATTACGATCCACACAATCACTCCAATGGGCAAACAGTTTAAAGATTCCGCTTATGTTCACGTAAGCGACTTATCCTTAACTATAATCAAGTTAAGTTACGATAAAAGTGTCACACCCTGATGAAATTCAGAATACCTTCTTAAATATCTTCGTTCGTAAATTTACGCAGTAAGCGAACGAACGAAGGCCATCTTATTAATAATAATAAAAAATTTCCACGGGACGGGACGTGGCGCGCTTCAGGATGTGTATGGGAAGAATTAACTAAAGGATGACTGGTCCCGCCCGGTGCCAAAAAAAATTGGTACCTTCGTACCTTCGAAGGTAACACAGCTGTCATGTTGACTGGGACATTTTTGCAAGTATAAGCAATAAGCAAGTGATACCTTATTAATATATAAATAACATAAGATCTTAATAAGATCCTAAATAATAATAAGACGGCTATAATATTTAATGCCGAATAAAATAATTATATTTATGCGGCATATTATTATATTATTATACGAATGAAGGTAATTATTTAACTAATAATAACCCTTGCGTTCGAAACCTTGCTTATTACATACGTACGCTACCTTCGTATTTAATATTATCTTCGTTCGTTCGTATAAAACGAGATAACCATGCATGCCATCTTCGTTCGTTCGCTCTTTCAAGATACGGAGTTAGTGGGATCCCTGCTTAAATACCTCGCTCCCTTCGCGGGATGCAAGCAGCAGCGTCTTTCGCTGAGACTTCGCTCTCCATATTAAGTCGCAGAGATGCAAGATGGCCCGTGCCGCCGCAACGCCGGACCTTACGCTTGACTCAGCAACGCCGGGCCTTAGGCTCATCACCGACCAAAGCCGCGGCTACCGTAGAGTCTGTCTTCGCGTTGACGCACGTTCTTCCGGAATCTGGGGTCGCATCTATCCTCGCACACCTACCTTTCGCCGATCTTTCGAACACTTCAATGATCGCTGATGGTATTCCTGCTGCAACTGGGGTAACTGATGTCATTCGGGCCGTGCGAGACGGCGAACCTGTTGCAATCGACGCTGTTGAGCTTGGACCGCAGCGGATGGAAGGAATTCTCTCTCCAATATCTGACAGCATAGAGGCTTTCACACTTGGTGCTCAGGGTTTGTTCAAAGTGAACGGGGTGCCCTATCCCTTGGGATCTGCGATAATTTTTACCACGTTCACGGTCAAGGTGCTCACATTTCCGTTCACCAAGGCGCAAGTAGAGAGCACCCTAAATATTCAAAACTTACAACCCCAAATCGAGGCCATCCGTGAAAGATATCAAGATGATCCCGAGCGAATGAATGTCGAAATAAACCGGCTATACGAAGAAAGGCAGGTTAGTCCGCTCGCAGGGTGCTTACCACTCCTTCTTACACTGCCCGTGGTGTGGGGGTTGTACCGAGCTTTCAACAATGCTTCAATTGATGGCTCCTTTGATGAGCCATGGTTTTTTATTCCCTCTCTTGCGGGGCCGAGCGAAAGCCGTGATTTGAGTTGGCTTCTACCCTTGGATGCAGAATATAACCCACCGATTGGCTGGCATGACGCTGCGCTTTATTTAATCGTTCCAGCACTTACTGTCATGAGTCAGTTTCTCAGTACAGATCTGTTAAAGGCCTCCCAGCAGGATGAAAAAGAGAAGGACCAGCAGTCCTTGCTTTTGAACATTCTTCCATTATTTATTGGATATGTGTCGCTCACTGTTCCTGCTGGTCTCACCCTATACTGGTTATTTAACAACATATTTACCACTGCTACACAAGTCTATCTCCGTCAGGGTGGCGGGGCGAAAGCTAGAGTTGAGAAAACTGACAATGTCTTCCTTAAAGTTCCACTCGGATGCGCTTACCTGGACAAGTCCAAATTTGAAGCGCAACCTCGAGATGAAGATTTTCTTGGACCTTACGTAGTATATGATGACGACAGAAAGTTCAACAGCAACAAGAAATTCGTAGATGACGGTGTCTCGCTTGCTGCAGCAGTGGCGGATGCACAGTTTTACACTTCGGTTGAGGAACGAGAAGCTGAAAAGAAAAGATGGGCTTCGCTACTTGAAAAGCGAGGCAAGCGCACGCGCAGCCTGATGGACAGAGAAATTGCGTCAATCGATGAACTTGATCGTCTTGCTCAAAGTTACAAAGCTGCTGGAATGAATAAGGAGGCTAGTCTGGTACACGCCGAAAAGAGCAGATTAATTTTGTTAGGTGGTGACGACTACATAGGTAGACTAAAAACCTCACCACAGCTACTGAAATAGGGAGATCAGGACATATTTGATGGTCGTGTGGTGAATAACTTTGCGAGCAGGGATTTCATCGATTCGCGTACTTCATATTGCTTTCAGCTGTACACTGGTCCCAACACATATTGAGTTCTTGTTAGAATCCACGAATATACAGCATATTATTTTGCCCAAGGGCTGCCACTAGTACTCAACTATAGTCACGCTCGGCGCGCTATCAAAGCGCGAAGCTAGTTCGTAATATCAATCTAACAATCGGTAGGGGGGCGGATCTGCAGTTGCGGACACTTGATTGATTGCTGACACAATCCTATTGAATCAAGCAGTTGAAATTCCACTGCTTAAGGACGTCAGCATTGTTTCTCGTAGTATATTGTTGGATAGTGGGCACAGCGCAACGATTGGTAAATACAGATCTAACTTTTCGAAAGCCGGCGCCGATGTTGATATCTGCATGAGACAGCTGAGTGACATAACACATGTTACCCTCAAGCGAGCATGAAAGGCGCTGTTACACCTATTCCTTTGCTGGAAAATCGCGGCTGGTTGAACTATGACAAGGACCTTAGAAATGCACCATAGCAAGCCATCTTCGAATCGACGGGCACGAAAAATTGAACATATGCGCACCTTGGAGCGCTCCTTTCTCTCATCTTTGTGGGTTGCTGCATCTCTTAGAAACTTCTTCAATTGTAAAAAAACTTTGAGCCTGCACCCTTTGTAGTAAAGGTTTTCAACCTCACAGTAGCACCGTACATATCGCACGTTCCCGTTGCGAGCTTGCTGTTCCATATCATATCACCAAATCAGACGGATATCGTCTTATCTGTTTTTGAAGCCGTATTTTTTCCTCTCATAGTACAGATCTGTTTTGGCACTCCCCAAGTTGACGATCTTCGGGCAGCCTTCTCTGTCTTTTTCCATCAAGGTACAACCTTTACAGTAGTACGCATCCGCAATACCCTGTCCTCCGCAAATAACACACCTGCCTTCATTCGAACCGTAATTGCATTCATCGCACACTCTAGCGAGTGAGGCTGGGCGGACAAAACTATCACAAACAACGCATCTCCCGTCACCTAACGGGAGAAAGATGCGGAGCCGTTCAGAAACGAAGGAAATGTATCGAGGTGGCAGTTAAGATTGCTTACACTTCTCGCAAAGCCGGCCTATTGCAATTCCCGGGAGCTTTCGACACATGATTAGATCGGGGTGGTGTTTTGCCATCTCGCCTAATTTGCTTGAACCACCTTTCCGGTCCCTTGTTTTATCTTCCACATTGCTCCCAACAGCCGCTGAGACATATTTTTAATAGTGTTGTAAGATTTCGGAAAGGTGGTTAAGCGGCAATATATATAGTATTAAATCCTTATCGAATTGTTAACGTTGATGCCATTGGCTTCCGTAGTTTAGTGGTTATGACAAACGCCTTCCAAGCGTTAGACCCGAGTTCGAATCTCGGCGGTTGCAACATACACTTTTTGCAATGATTTAATTTTAGGTCAAAAAGAGCTTCCTTCGAGGTAGATTGCAACCTTGCCCGCACAGATTTTTGTGGATATCTCCTAAACCCCAACCCTTATTATCATAATTATCCACCCACTATCTATCTATACTTTCGAGCTCTAATAATAATATATATCTAATAATAATAAATTATAATAATATAATATCAACATATAAATATTATAATAACAACATATTTGAAAACATATATATATGTACTTGAAAACATACTTGAAACATACTTGTAAAGTTACAACGTGTACCTTCATTTCCGTTGTCATATAGATTATTATATTATTATATGATATTCTGATATTCATTAGGGTGAGACATTTTTTTCATAACTTAATTTGATAACAGTTAAGGATATAAAGTCGCTTACGTGAACATAAGCGGAATCTTTATACTGTTTGCACACTGGAGTGATTGTGTGAATCGTATATGATAAAGTATTTACGTTCTTATTATTATTATATAAAAATCGTTATGCATAAAAAAATGTCTCACCCCTGTGAAAATCAGAATACCTTCATATATATATTTATATATGTTCTAAAAAGTTTATACGAACGAAGGTAACGGTAATAAGTTTCGAAGGTAATTACTCGCTCGCGATCGATCATATATTTTTTACACATACGAATCGACGGTATTTGTGTCGTGTTTTGTCAGGCCACGGCCTTCAGTAATTTCCGCCGGAACTCAGGATGTCTGTCGCTCGAAACTGCACCATCCCGGGCTTGCTTTTCAACGCAAAGTACGGATTTCTAGACGGGAGGCTACGCGGCTACATTGATGACCTCCTCTCCGAAACGGATTATTCTATTCTTGCCGAATGTCCAACTCTCGACGACGTCGTCAGTTACCTGGTGTGCATCGGTTTCTGAAAGTTTCACGGAACTCGGTACTGAACTTTTGCCTTGAACTTAGAATACACCTGAACAAACCAGGCTATCGAGATATGGCGTCTCACATGCACACCCGTCCGTACTCATTGAGCGATGCTTGAACTCCTTCGTGTCTGAGTTCAACTCTCTTCGTTCGTTGGTAGGACTGCTATGCAACTTCAGCAACTTCAACTTGAATGAAATGGAAAGCCTTCACTTCCAGGCACCAGAACCTTTATTGACTTTTTTGAACTACTTGACCTATGGATACATGATTGATAACGTGGTATTGATTTTGGCAGGAGTTTTGCATGGGAGAGACGTAAAGGCGCGACCTCACATATGATAGGGAGCAATGTCCCGTTCTGAAACTGTTTATTGTTATTTATTCAAAGGAACTCGTAGAGAAGTGTCACCCTCTCGGTATGTTCAACTCAATTTTGACGCTTTCGGTCGCAACAAACATGCAGTGCGTACATATTCCGCCTATAATTTTAAAACAGGCCGGCAACCAATTTGCCTCTTTCGCAGGGAACTCTACAAACTGATACTCGTGGACACTCCTCTCGCACCATATTTCGATGATTGCATGACTTTAGATATTGACGAGTCGAACATCGAAATATTGCGAAATACTCTCCACAAGGTGAGAACATCAAAGCCACATTACTGATTTCAGATAAAGTTTTATTTTTCGAACACACTATCGGTCAGGCCTACATGAATGATTTTCTTCATCTCTGTAAATCCCTTGGAGGTTCGACCTCAAGGGTAATGACGGTAATAACATGAAACTTTACTTCTTATTATTTCACACGGTTTGCAAACGTAATCACTCTCAAGCGATTTTATGCAGGAACTTTTAAGTTTTGAGGCCGATCGACGTGCTGTGGAGATCACAATCAACTCTTTAGGGACTGATTTATCACGCGATGACCGCCGTCGACTCTTCCCGGAAATGGGGAATTTACATCCTTTTTGGCACCATGCTCTTGCTTCGTGCGATGATTACGACCAAGTGCGATCCGTTGTCGAAGAAAACCCAGAACGAACCAGCATGGCATCACCTTTGGCCAAGTTAGCAGAAAACGCTGTTGAAAAGGTATCCTTTGGGATATGGTTTTTTTTATTTCTTTTCTGTTAACAGTGTCACTGCAGTGGCTGAATGAAGAGGAGATGAGAATATGCAGATTGGCCCTCCAACAGAACGCACAGTACGCTGGCTTTTTCGCCTACGCGAAGATGAGAGAACAAGAGTTGAAGAATATCATGTGGATTGCTGAATGCATAGCTCAGCAGCAAAAAGATAGATTATCTGATTGCCTTGTACCAGTGAGTTCGTACAAAGACAGATAACTCAAGTAGATGGACTTTTATAATCTCATTTCATTTCATTTGTATAATCGTGTGAGCTCCTTGATGATTGCTTGAGATTGCTGGAATAGTTTAGTGAAGAGTGTGAAAACGATAGATGAAAAGCAGATGGCGAGTACAGTCGTTGATCAGCTGGGTAGCTGCAGAGCTGCAGCAGATACCCATTAAAACAAGGTTCAATCATCTCAAGATACACGCCAAATGACCAATGTCGAACAATACTGCATCCTAACCTTCCTTTCCCGCCCTGCATTTCATCGACCTCTCTGCCATCGTGCTTTAGAGTTGAGGCAACTGGATTCCTTGATCAAGTCAGAGTAAGCTGTTTGCACGCAATGCTTTATGTCGCCATAGCTTGCGACAAGCATGGACATTTCGTCCCGAGAAAGAAGCAATATCCTTTCGGCAACTCCAACTTCAAGCTTGTTTAGGCACTCAAATACGTGACCCCAATCAAGCACTGGAGCTCCTTCATTGTTGTGCTGATGAAAGATAAAGTCTCGAAAAAGTTTGATGATGTATCGATCACCTGTTTCGGCCCACTCCTTGTGCATGTCACGGTCTGGCCGATCGTTTACAAAAGCCAGTTTGACAAGCAACCGGAGCAGCCTGCCATTTTCCAACTCACGACTAAGTTCGGCTTTAAGGTAATCGCTCAGCATTCGCTCAGACTCTAGAGCATCGGACATGACTGGTGCTAGCAGTTGACTAAAAATTGTGCAATCCGGCATTCTATCTGTTACAAGACCGACAATGAGACGCCCAAGGGGCGCCGAGCATTTCTTTTGGGCTAAAGTAACTGGATCAGCAAAAGTTTGACTAGAACCGCATGCCAATGTCGCGAGAAGGTGCCCGACTGCTCGAAGATCGTCGCGTTGAGCCGATGCCAATGATCGAGGCCCCATCAATCCTATGGCGTCGGGGTGCAATAAGTCGAGAGTACCGAGTGCAGCTAACCGAAGGCGATTCATATGACTTGTAACTGAGCCCGGGGAACTTACTCCTGGAGAAATAATCAACCTTCCAGGATTCAAGGCCGCTGCGCCCCCGACTGCCAGCCCGGCCCCATGGATCGACCGAATGACACAACACAGTTGTGATGCATACGACCAAAGATCAGCCTCGCTCGCATACCTTTTTTTTTCCCCGTTATCACAGTGATATTCACGTAATGAAAGAGATCCAGCATGATAATCGTATGCATAAAAGAGTGCTGGTGCCTCACCCATATCTGCACTTACAAATGTCCCGCGCAAAGCTGATACATGCGGATGTCTTCCGAAGATGCTCCAACGATCTACAGCTTCCCGTGCGGATAAAGTAAGCTCTGGAGTTGGCACGCAATGGCGATGATTGAATCGTCGAAGGGCGTATGCCTTTCCGTCAACATTACTGATACCTTTGATAACTCGAAATCTAAAACCTGCAGCGTCTGGCTCTTTCCGCACTAAATGATCATCAAGTGGCACCAAGGAGTGATATTGATTCAACGCCAGAAATAAAGGTCGAGAAGGTAATGTCAATGTTCTCTTGAGCTACTTTATGCATCAGCCAAAGCAAGGCAAAACTTTCATCTTTCACCAAAAGTGAAACTAATATAATGGAAATAAGCACAAAGTCGATGAAAAGCCTCACCCTTGGTAATTTGTAGTTCTGTTCTTTCTCAGGATCTGTTTGTGCTAGTGTAAGGAATGTACCCCGTTGGAGCGCGCTGTGAAGATGTTGAGAGACGGCGCGAGATGATATGATCGAGCTGCCGTGTTGACCTAGAGATTTGGTTGACTCTCCAGAAGTACTTACACACTTGTTGTGATATGAGGGGAAGCCTACAAGCCCGGAGGTGAAATCATCTTGGCTGGGAAGAAGAGAATGATGTTCCACAGTTTCATGTTGAGCCGCGAGGCCCGACAATGAAGGAACAAAAGGGATTGCGCTTGATCTTGGAATAAAAGGTCCTGCTGGTGCGAAATGTTCATTCGCGTGAGAGGAGTATTGCTTTTTTGCATCTGACCATGTCTCACTTCTGCAGAAGCTATTTACCGTTAGTTTGTCGTGCAAGTATGAAATGTAGAAACATGAAAATAAGAGCAGAGTGATCGAACGCGGGGTGATAATGTCGGGGCGAGCACCTTAGGACGCGTCGACCCGGCGATGATGCTTCCCGGGCAAATCCACTCGAAGACATGCGCGGGATTAAGTTTCCAATACTGTACTAGAACGAAGCTGCCTCGCGACACCGCCGCACGGCACGGCCTTGTTTTACGGGCGGTACCCGTTATTCTATCGGTAATGATAAGGTTCCAGGGTTGGTGCTGCAGGCAATTTCTGTTTGTTTTGTCATGCTCTAATTTCGGACAATACTCTGTACCTTCGAAGCTTACCTTCGTACTATTTAAAAATATTAGATTATTCAATAATAATATTCAATAATGATACATATAAAAATAATATTCAATAATAATGATACATACGCATATAAAAATAATATTCCAAAATTTCATTATATTCCGCTTATTCCATACTCGCACTTATTATTATCATCTCCAAAAATCAGCTCTTTATTATTAATATATAATTG
>Ga0213868_10006454_pt1 | contig 10363 bp, 8 predicted proteins | sample PICome_9_FD_160087 | JGI IMG/M metagenome (GOLD analysis project Ga0213868, IMG submission 160087) | Coastal seawater microbial communities near Pivers Island, North Carolina, United States - PICO127 | ecosystem: Environmental > Aquatic > Marine > Coastal | place: USA: North Carolina | collected...
AATGGAGAGACCATGTTTGCTCTTGAAGGCAGTGTTTCACATTCTGGATCTACAATCCAATGGCTAAGAGACCAACTGGGTATTATTCGTAATGCATCTGAATCAGAAACACTTGCCTCAGAAGTTGATTCGAATGAAGGTTTATATTTCGTCCCAGCTTTTTCAGGCCTTTTCGCTCCCTATTGGAGATCTGATGCACGCGCTTGTATTTTAGGTATGACTGCATCACATACCAAACACCATATTTGTCGAGGTGCACTAGAAGCAACAGCATATCAAACAAACGACGTATTTGAGGCTATCGAGAATGATTCCAATGTTTTCTTGAAAGAGCTACGAGTTGACGGAGGAGGCACTGCAAACCGATTACTGATGCAATTTCAAGCAGATATAACAAATGTCCCTGTTGTAAAACCTGTTGTGAAAGAGACGACAGCTCTAGGTGCTGCATTTGCTGCAGGTTTAGCAGTTGGAATTTTTAAAGATCTTGATGAAATTAGGAACCTATGGCAAGAAGAAGAGAGATTCGAACCAATCATGAGTGAACATGAACGAGAGAGGGCGAAATTAGGTTGGAAAAAGGCCATTTCAAAGTCGATGGGATGGGAATGTGAAGAGTAGACTATTATAGATAAATATCTGAAATGCAAACAACAAATGTCTTTTCTACCTATGTCATTGGGATTGATTCATTCAGTCATTCGTCAAAAACTTTAAACTATTTAGAAAAATGAAAGTAAGGATAGTACCATCACATTTTTTCAGAGGGACAACACATAAGTAGATACGCCGACCTTGAGTGAACAAAGCAAGAAAGAATGAATTACATATATTGTTTTTTATCTTCTCCAATGTTTACATCGCTTGTTGTCCAATGTAATTTCAATGTAATTTGAAAGCGAAGTTGTAGACGCATGGTTTCAATGCATATGTTATACTATCCCCCGCGCTAAAAATCGGGATAAAGAAGAGATGCCTTTCAATGAAACAAAAAGATTTCTCTTTGGATTCCTTTCAAGACATAAATTCACCGTTACATTGATTCGATATCATTCAGCATCATGCGCTTCTTCCGTTCCAAGAACAAAACCAAAACTAGCAGCTCTCCACCTCGTCCGGATCAAGAGCCAAAGTCGATCCTTCGATCCTCGATTGAGTCGGCTCCTACACCGAGCTCTTCCCCCAGAACAACTCTGCCAGATCCAAATGAACTGAAATCCTCTTTGGAGTTCCCTATTGGAGCTCCAAACAAGCTTCGCTCTTCTCATACTGAAACCACTGCAACGACGCGATCATCCACGGAATCCACAACGGACAACAGACGCTCGTTGCGGTTAACAAGATCCATCTCCAGTCTCGGATCGTCTTTCTCGGGATCCTTCCGTTCCTCCAGTACCCGCATATTCCTACAAGAATATGATACTAGCGTAGATCTTCATGCGTTTGAAGAAAACACAGCCTCATTAGAAGCCTCCATTTCCACTTTGACATGGTTCGAAGGAGATGCATATGAGGCAGTGCATGTCATTCGTTCTAGAATGTATGAAATACTTCGCGCCAATCCATGGCTTCTTGGATCTCTCCGTGGCTCGTCTCCTATGAGGCTTGAGTACGATTCTGACATTGAACCAGATGAGAGTGATTTAGACAAGGTCTTTCAATTCTTCTCCTTCCGTGATGACGGTCCCGATTTGACTGGAATTCTTGTGTATGGAATGGAACTGACGGAAATGATACGCGTTGCTCAACTGTATGATCTTATTCTTGAGCCGGCCAAACGTCTTGTCAACACCAACAAACCACTTTTCAAGATTTCTCTTGTCCCCGAGTCACGTGACCTCAAGCGATTTGCCCTTATCGTTTCACTCTGTCACAGGATCGGAGATGGATGCACTTTCTACAGCATTTACCAGATGCTTGATCCGAATGCTGAGATTCATGCCCTCAATCCTGTTCGCAAGGAAGATGTCCTTGAAGGTATTGAGACGCTTATGAATAAGAAGATGGCGGAGGGGGTGACTGGCGCTTTCATCAAGATGATATTCGTCCGAGATATAATGCGCTCTTCCTTACGCAACTCGCTCGGAGCAGGAGGGCCTTCGTTTCGCCAAAGATTATTCCTTATTGATACGAGTTATCTCAATGAAATCAAGGTCCAGCACGATCCGGCAGAATGCCCCTTTCGTTGTCCTTTCATATCCACCAACGATATCATTGTCTCAAATTGTTTCAATACCTCCAAACCTGATTTTGCCATGATGGCGATCAATTTTAGAGGGAAAGTCCCAAATTGTGATAGATACGATGCTGCAAACTATATTAATGCTGTGATTTACAGTGATGTAGATTATGCCACTCCACAAGCTATTCGCAAATCAATCAGTGGAGAAATCTTTGAACCTGTGTCTGGATCCAAAACTAAATCGCAGCTAAATGCACCAAATAACTTGGTGAAGGATATTCATCTTAGTATCTGTACGAATTGGGTGACTTTTGCTCCCAAAGACGGTTTGTCGCTTGGTCCAAATTTTGACCAAAAGATCCATGTACCCCTCAAAGACATGAGTTACGCTCCACCAAACCTCGTCTCTAACTTTACCATATTCGCGCCTTGGAAAGACGCCATTGGGATTGCTGTATCAGGAACTCCTGATATGGTGACTGAGTTTGCAAATCATCCCATGGTGCTTCGTGAAATTGAGTAAGATATCAAATGAATTGTATCGATTTTTCGTCCCTTCCATCGTCGTGACAAGTATTCATTGTATCTAGTTGTTTGGTAATCATAATTGTTCGATGGTCTGCACAGCAACCATTCTGAAAAATACATAAACATTCATATTATATTGATACAACTTTTATTTCATAGTTTTATTCTCTTGGCATTGCTATCTCTCACTAAAAGGTTTAGTTCCATTTCAAAAGACGAAATTGCACTCAACAACTTTTTCAGGCAGCTTTGCTCTTCAATACTAACAGATAAAGCATACATTTCATGTAAACGCTCTACCTCATCTACTGTTGTATTGTCTGTATTTGTCAGAAGAACATTCAGACGCTCTGTAGAAGAAGAAATGGTAGAATACGTACTCAGCTTCATTTCAATACAAAGCCGTAATGATTTCAGAACAAGAGATCCCAGAAAATAATCCTGTAGAATATCAGCAGAAATCATACAGATATTTCGGCCCTCATAGTCACCTATCGAGCATATTTCATCATATGCTTCATCTGGCAAAAATTGACAACAACACAGTGTTATGAGATCATCCGACAATGACAATTTGTAATCCACCAATAACTCATCTGGAAATTGCTGTGCAATTTCTGCGTTATTCCGACTGGTTAGAATTGAATTTGATGGAATATCCCATACATCGTACTCTTCTAGTTCGGGTATACTTTCTATTTGCGACATTAACATCTTTGGAAGATCTGATTGTCCAACAGAAGCACATGCTGCAATCACGTCCGCCTTTGATAAAACTGCAGGTGTAACATCGTCGTAATCACTGGACTGATCCTTCATCAATGCACCTGATGCAGCCCTCTGAATGAGAAAGTGATCAACAAAACCAAACGTTTGAAGCAGCGATGCACTTGAATTGGATCCATAAGAATGCAAAATTTCTTCATTGGTCTTGATATTTCGTTCTGTTACCATGACGAAGAAATTCTCAGATTTGTGTAACGTGGTACATCGATTGCTTGGTTCCGTGGAATGATTCAATAAATCGATAAATGGCAATAGATAGGGACCTTTCTCCTTGAATGTCAATCCATCTTCTTTTAGATGGAATCCACGGGTTGAAATACATTGAGATGCCAAGCAAAAGCTTGTATAAATATGTTCTGTATCTGTGTCCTTCATGATACCATTTGACTGTAAATAGGGTAAAACAGCATTGGTAAATCTAGTTTTCAAAGAACCAGAAGAACGATCTTTGAGAACCATTGATCCAAGTGTTGTACCTGCCAAAAATGATTCGACGTGCTTATCAGTCCAACTTTCGGAAATGAGAGTATCGTACGATGAAGGAAGTGAATCTAGATAATTGGCCGGTGCATTTCGTTCGTAAGCAGACATGAGCGCAGCGATACATCTTAACCAAGAACTAGCGCATCTCTCCACTAGTTGTCCACTTTGATCATCCGTTATGTGATACTTGCCAGGAAATGTATCTCCGCTGATTACGATACTCTCAGGAACTTTTACTAGCACATCTCCAGATGGTATGTCGCGCAACGCGACAATGGACCTGTAATTTTGATCCCGTTCATCCTGCTTCAAAGCTAAACTGGGATGCACAATACCCCCATTTTGATTTATCCAATTTATAAGTGAAGAATACCAATCAGATTCATTTTTGTGGTTAGATATCATGATTTGAACATTCAGAGTGAGTCTGTGTATGGTTATGGTCGCGAGAAGAGGAGATCACCGAATTTTGAAAAAAAAGCCCGCGAAAAAGTCAAAACATGCAACCGACAACCGACAAAAGTGAGCCAATCACACAAAATCAACAAAATATCAGCAGTGATCAGTGATAGTTGATAGTGATACGCTGATACGTGACTTAGGATACGAGATACGACGTTTACGGAACTAGTATGGTATCACAACCATTGTGGATCATTTATCCAATTGAATCTTATCCTTATGATCATGGAGATTTAGTGTACATAAAAACAAAAAGCAGAAAAGAAATTGGAAAACGCGGCAGTGTGAACGGTACGCAGAAAGACGGGAGAATACCCATTCAAATCCATGAGAACTATTCAACGTCTCAACGCCAAACGCGATTAATTCCTGTTTTTCATTCACCAGATGGCGTTGTAATTGTAACTGAAAAGAGTAAGAATTTGTGAAGGTCGTTATTCAATCATTGCATTTGATCCGAATTTCCTCTCATACCAAAATAATGTAACAGCTTCCAATTACAGATCATTGGCTGCTTCACAAATAGAAGAAAATGATAACATCCTTGAAATCGGGTGCAGTAATGGAGAATGTAGTATATTAGTGGCAGGGACTTTATTCAGAGGAAATGGAACCTTGACTGGTTTTGATATTTCACCAAGTATGATTTCGGAAGCAAAAGATAAATTACAATCGGAGCTCAGACTTGACCATACTCGAATTCAATTTCATGTTATGGATCCCTTTTCCGATCCAAAAGGAGCTTTAAATATTTTTAATCAACAAAGAATAGATGTGGTATTGATCGATATTGGCGGTAATCGAGATTTTGAATCCGTCTTGTCCATGATACAATGGGTACAAAGTGCTGGTTCAGTAAGAATGATTATCATCAAAAGTGAAGAGATGATCTCAAAAATCCGAAATGATTCTCAAAGCAGAAGCAATAATGGTCCAAAGAGAGGAAAATTGGATCAGATCATATCCATCAATTCAAAAGGTGTTTTATCTCATGGGCAAGAATGGTTTGAATCACAATATTCGATGATTGGTAGCAAAGGAAAACAAGGTCCTCCCATCTACGCCCATCCTTTCAAAGCTCCAATCTCATTTTCTCCATTAGATAATTTGACTCCTATATGTCGGTATCATAACTATCATAAGAACGGATGTAAAAAAAGTGGGGACGAGTGTGAATTTGATCATATACACTGTCATTGGTGTAAAATGAAAGGACATACTGCTTTAGATTGTTTAAATACAAAATGAAATGTAACAGAAATTAGTAGCATATGAAGTGGCGCAACGATGGTTTGTAAATATGATCTACTTAGGTTCTGATATTCATGATATCAAATGAGCCATTCGAATGGTGGATAGTACAGAACGTATAAGACACAACAATTCTTCTTATTCTTTTCGGTGTTACAGGTATAACTCTTATCGTCAAAATAAAATTTGCTTTCGTTATCCTCTCACCATACCTGGCTTTTACTTCCCCGGAGTGAACCATTCATTTTCATGAATTCTGGCAAATTCAATTCATCCCGGCAAAGATACTTATCTCCCGTCTCATCGATAATCCTCTCTTTCCACGCATCTGAAAAATCTTCTTCACCGACTTTACAATTACAAGCAGTGTTCGAAGGATCATTTTCTACTATGTAGAAATCACGAAACCTTGCAAAGAGCTTTCCATAAAAGTTTAACCAATGCTTATGAAGATTGTCTCCTGAACGTACGCTGAATTCGGTTGCAACATGTTTCATTTCTTTGATTTGTCCTCTTTCATACAATGCTAACATTTGCTGATCTACCATGTCGACATCATTGCGAAAATTGTCGTGAATTGAGTCAATTTCATTTCTTATGATTGGATATGCATCTTTCCATCTTGTGTACGCCAAGTTGCTCACCATGTTCTAAAACGAAATATATATTTTAGAATATATGGTACTGACATAAAGGTATCGCAAATGTGACCACTTACCTGAACCCAAAATGCTTTTCCAAGATCAAAATGAAGCAACGGGGCAGCCACACCATCTTGAGTTCCCAAACCACCATATGCGTCGCTGACCCTAGTACTGCAACTGTACACTGGAAAACGTGGGGAGGTTGAACTATCATCTACAGAAAACCATAATATACTTGAGCAGTCTCTTGGAAAGTTGGACTTTATTTCTGCTATGAAAGACCATCCAGTTTGTTGCGTTGCTATTGCTCGTTCGTTCAAGTATGTTTTGCCTTTGTACTTCCAAGTCAATGGTCTGGCGCGATAGGGAGTATTGTACACTCCAGCACCAACATCAGAGTCGAATTCAAGTGGAGTGTCTTCAAAATGATTGGACATTGCAAATGACACATCCTCAAAACTCAAAAGTTTTCTTGGTTTCATGTACAGTGGCATGCGATTCATCAAGTTTTGACCAGATGCATAATCCTTGTAGGTCTCCATAAACTTGGGATCATCTCCCAACATACTGAATAAGGCCCATGTCCGCGCTTCAGATGCTCTTGCACTCATAAAGGATACTGGGTTGTATACATCTGAGAAGGAAAAGCGCAAATCATGTGGATCATCTTCTGCGGACTTGTACACTTTCAAGATATGTTTGGCAAAGTCAACCACATCGGATGAATAGAGAGATTCTTGAGGAGTATCTCTGGGAAACGTCGTAATGCGAGCCTGATTGGAGTGAGCTGCTATCATACCATTTGGTATTTTCTTAGCCACCCAGACAGCTCCTTTTCCATGTGAGCCCTTTCCAATAACTTCCATGATCCAAACTTCAGTTGGACCTGCAAGAGAGAACGATTCACCTTCTGATGCATATCCATAATCTTGCATGAGAGTTGACATCGTATTAATAGCTTCTCGGACCGTTTTCGATCGTTGCAGTGTAATGTATATTAAACTTCCATAATCAAGCACTGCCCCATCTTGAACCCCAACGTCGATTCCTCCAAAGGTTGTTTCCGCGATAGTGAGACCGTACTCATTGGTATTACCAACGACATTGTATGTTATCTCCGCTTCAGGAATAATTCCTAGATATTTTCCGCTATCCCAATCATATACTTTTCTGTTCATGTTCAAATTGTTCTTCGAAGCTTGATAGTGATAAAGATACCCTATCAGATTACCTGAATCAGCATTATAGGCAACCATGGTGGTATTATCGAAAGAAGCACCCGCTGTGACTATCAAGTTTGTGCATGCCAGTGTTGTCGAGTTGAGATAGGCAAGAATGAGCAGAGTGTATATCGTTGAAAGCAAAGAGCGAACGATCTTCATCTTTTTGAAAAGAACTTTGATGTATATTTCTTTTTTATGTCTCTCCTTCCTCTCTCCGTGCGATGTTTAGGGTTTAGGACGAAAGAAGAATGAGGGTAGTGACGTCATTTACCATTTTAGCTCACGACCAATAAGTAAATTCTTCCTTTGTCTTTTCTTTTTCTTTCCCTCTCTGATGATGATGTGTTTGTTCATTCGTATGAAAGTAATCCTTCCCTATAAAATATTGTCGGACAAGCTCTTCATTCATTTCAGTAACATCCTTGAAATATCAAACGAAGTATGCTCAAGAGATTTTCTAAGAAAGACACGAAAAGTCCCGATCCTAGTCATTTTGCTTCGACAATGAATCATCATGGCGCCTCTGTTTCTAAAAAATCGTTCATGTCAATTTCTTCCTTATCCCATCATCATTTGAAAGAGCAGCTAGCCAACAATCCAAGTTACTCTTCTTCTAAACTACCACCATTCAAAATGAGAAAAATGGCAGAAACAATCATGCAGCAAAAAATGAATCAAAATGTTGAAACTGAACAGCTGAAACTAGAAATTCAACGATTATCCTCTACTTGCAAGTGTTTAGAGGCACAAAATATTATTGCAGCGGCACAGATGGTGGATTTCATTGCTGTCTCTATCGGTAATATTTGTTCTCTTGTATCTTATGTACTGTATCAAAAGCTTCTTTGGTGGATTGCATCGTTGTTGGGGTCTACCTTTGCCATTTCTTGCATCAAGTGGGTATTATTGTTCATTCCATATGTGTACAACAAAAAGCGTTATGGAGTGATTCATCGTAGATTTCATGTGTTTGCTGTCGCATTTGTTATGATTGTGCGAATCAAGCTCACACGATGGCGTGTAAATACATTTGTGTCTAATTCAAAATCAGAAAGGAACAAAGGTGACAAAGACACTGATGAAAGTAGGAACAACAGTGATGTTTCTTCCTCGAATTATGGATACGATATTACGGAAGATGATATTTGGGACGCCAATTATGAAATTAATGCCAGATTTCTTTATTCCTCCATTCTACGACTCAAAGGATTATGGACGAAAACTGCTCAGTATCTTTCGTCCAGAGCTGATTTTGTTCCAATACCCTACGTTAGGGAATTAAGCAAATTACAAGATGAAGCACCAGTTTCAGATTGGAAAGATATTCAGTTAATTTTAGCAAAGAATGGAATCTTGGATAAGTTGACTGTGGAGCCCGAACCAATCGCGTCTGCTTCCATTGGACAAGTACACGTTGCATATTTGAAAGAGAGTTATGGCTCCTTTTTGAAAAGTAACAAAGTCGTTGTAAAGGTACAACACCCACATGCGGATACCCTGTTATCCGATGACTTTATCAGTTTACGTATAATTGCAAGAATCATTAGTATTCTAGAACCTGAATATAAGTTCTTTGAGATACTTATGAATGAATGGGCAAATGAATCTATTCATGAGCTCGATTTCAACAAAGAATTTGAAAATCTAGTATCGGCCGGAGAAGCGATTGAATCCATGGAAAAATCTACTCCCATGAATGTCGAAGTCAAAACAGATGGATCTGATTGTCACTCGATTCCTTTCTCTGTTGAAATTCCCAAACCTTTTAAACATCTTACCAGTCGTCATGTACTTGTGATGACGTTTAGCGAAGGTGTGAGGGTGGATGACTCTGAAATGATTGCGAAGTGTAACGTTCCAAGAGAAGCCATTATGAGCGCCATAGCTCAAGCAAATGCTTATATGATGTACTGTTCGGAAATATTTTCAGGCGACTTACATCCTGGAAATGTATTCCTTCGCCCTGGTTTGATAAATGGAGAACAGTTTGGATTTACCATCATTATTTTAGACTGGGGTTTAGCGAAGCGATTGCCTGAAGAAAAGAGGATCGGATTTTGCCAGATGACGTATGGTGCTGCAACATTTGACTTTGGTCTCATTATGGATGCATTCAAGACTCTTGGATTGAAAATGAAACGTGAGAACGTATCGGAAGACATGTCTGGTATAAGATTTTTACTTAGAGATATGGCCCCTCGTGATATCGCTAGACAAAGAGTCAAGAGTAAGATGAAATCCGATAAGAAAGCATTTGCATCGAGAAAAAAGGGAGAACGCGTTCCTATCGAAAGCGATGCGTACCCTGGAGAATTTTTCTTCTTTGTTAGAACAAATGAACTTTTACATGGACTTGGATCGAGACTTGGAGTTCATCTTACTTACCTCGACATTTTAAAACCGTTTGCTTTGGCCGGTCTTAAGAAAGCATCTCAGTATAAACGCAATCTTACAATCCCCGACCCTTTACTAGAAGAAAAGATCGCTGACTTCCATCTTCAACAAAAGATTGAGAAAGTTTTGAATGTTTTCGAAGGTCTTGCTGGTGCTCAGGTCTGTGTCCTAGACAGAGATGGTCATACGCTTGCACATTCCATCATTGGTCATCTGGGGTCTGTGAAGAGTCATCTTCATATGCGATCGGATAGTCTAGTCCTAGGTTTCAGTGTCACCAAGGCAACGGCGGCGACGCTCGTTCATGCTATGGTGGAAGATGGGTATATGTCTTACGATGAGCCAATTTGCAAGAGAATTTGGCCTGAATTCTGCCCATTTGCAGACCCCCCACCAGGACTCATTGTTGC
>Ga0213868_10006459_pt1 | contig 10359 bp, 6 predicted proteins | sample PICome_9_FD_160087 | JGI IMG/M metagenome (GOLD analysis project Ga0213868, IMG submission 160087) | Coastal seawater microbial communities near Pivers Island, North Carolina, United States - PICO127 | ecosystem: Environmental > Aquatic > Marine > Coastal | place: USA: North Carolina | collected...
CCGGTCACTGTCAGAGGAGGTTGTACACCACTGGCACCCAATCTATTCTGTGGCTTACGGGGCATCGGTGGAGGCATGCTCATTGATGAAGGGACCTGTGGTATTTCAGATCTGTTGAATGAGCTTGAAGGTGGTCTCCACGAACCCATTGAGCTCTTGAGTGATATCATACTACTACTAATTGATTCGTCATGTCTCTGAATAAGACTGCTGGTGGCGCCTGATTTTGGCACACCTTGCTCTTCAATGTTGCTTTTATTTATGGACCTGATAGCTTCTCCAGTTAAGATGTCATCACAAGTTTTCTCAAAAAAGTCCTTGTCATAACTTTCCAATTCACGCAATACCAAAAGCGTCATCTTGCGAACAGTCGGGTTCCAGGGCACCTCCATTCCTGACCCAATACGACAAAGAGCTCGCATCAAAGGTGTGATCACTCTCTCTAAATTTCTCCGTACAAGACATTTAAACTTTTTATTCTTGAAAAATTCAAGCGCTCGCTCCGATGATCTGGAATTGTCCGAGGCAATGCAAGAAGATAATCGAATTACAAGAGGTACAATCAGGTCAGTTAAATGGTTTGCACTGATGTCACTTTCTAGATCAAGAAGACCAACATATGTATCAATTTCATGGAGGAGCAGTACAAGTTTGGGCGTATTCGCCAGTTGCGTAGAATTTGCTTCATCTTTTCTTCCTTCCAAGGGCCAGATATCAGGATGAATTATGTGTTTGATTACGTTGCAAATAAGATAGTTGTCAAGGCTCACTAAAGCACCTATACATTGAACAAGAGTTTTGTGGTATAATCCTAGCAAGGGGACCTGATCTCTCCAAAGAACAAAACCTGATGGTTTATGGAGGGGTAACAATATGTCATCGAGAAGACGCAAATACGGTTCGGGGAGTCGAAAGGTTCCATCTGTGCAGGCGTCTCGAATAGTTATTCCTCTCAGAATTCGCAAAATAATCTTTAACATGGAATCTACCCCGGCGGCACCGGAGTTTTCGACTCCTCTCATGCCAGCTCCTCCAACTTTGGATCCTACACCACTGCCATGTGTCAGAACAAAAGTTTGGAGCAAACTACCCATTTTTAGTCTTGCCTTTTTGCGAAGAATACTGTCACTGCGTTCATATACGGTCCCAATTATATATTCAAGTGTGTCAATATGACGCCGAAGTTCCGCCTCTAACCGTTCTTGAAACACTTCAGTCTTTTTCATGTGTTCAATTTTCAAAGACGTCGAAATTCCATCTGTAGCAGGAACCGACCCCTGGGCACGATATAACCTCGTCATAAAATGAACATGACTTTCTAGTAGAGGTAAAACAGAGTAATGTCGAAAGATAGATGACATCATAGGTATTTTCCTTGAACTTTCTTCTGAATGTTGAGTACTGTTCTCTTGCACATGCGTACTACCCTCCACATGGTACAACAAAAGATCCATAAACGTAATGTCACTTTGTTCGTCCTCGTCCATATCACTAGAAAATGAATCTGTACTCATCAGTAATGTTGTGTTGGGTACCATCTGATACCGATCTTTGAAATCACCTAGTAAATTCAAGTCCATCATCTGCGACAAAATATGGACCACTCTCACAGCATCGACACTGTCATAGAGAGAATAGCCATCATACGTTCCAGCTTTTGAACTAACTTGATTGGATGCAAAGTCATATTTTCCAACAGCTTGAAAAGTTATGGTCAGCAATTCACCAAAGACTAAATAAAATTCATGCTCAAAGGGTGCTAGATCTTCTAAGGAAGGCAAAGTTTCATCGTTTGCATCATGGGTCATTTCAATATCCACAGATGGAGTCCAAAATTCAGGTAGAGGACTATCACGTTGATTGGAAGTCTGATACTTTGTCTTACTTTCAAATTGCGCAGCATTCCTTGTTGCTTGATGAAAGGTAGATGATATAGCAGGGGTGCATGTGAATAGCTGATCCGATGAGCTTTTTGGAATGGTTTCCCCAGCACCTATGGACTTGGATGATTGGTTCACTTTTCGCTTCTGCCCCGCAAGATGTTTCCGTTCATTCGATTGATGATTGATCCCTAATACTTTCTCAAGAAGTGATAAGTATGGCTGATCTTTATGTTTGATTTCGTTCCATACTTTACTTGGTATTTGTGAGAGTAATCCGTTGCTGCACGAAATAAGCTTTTCTGCGATTGTATCTAGTGGAGTTTTGGGGTTAATTCGATCTCTTGATTGGTTATCCTGATCTATGTCATTCATCGTAATAAACCAATTCCAAATTCAACCCTTCAATTCAATGTTGTGCAGAGGATATTGCAGTTTGCAGTAGATATTAGATATAGGATGTAGCATTTGGCTGTGCTGAACGAGGAACGAGTGCGCTTTGCGCTGAGTGAGTCTTTTGTCTTTACCTTATTTGTTTACTTTTGCAAAAAAATTCAAACGTCTCTCGTCCACATTTTTTTATTGAAAAAAAAAAAGACAGAGCTAAAGACATTTATATTTTGAATGAAACCATGAAAGCTACAAATGTCCTAATTCTAGCGTCAATAGTAACACGTTGCAGAAGTTACAGTATAACCTTCGTCAGAACTGCATCGCTACGGCCGTCATCACACAGAGACTACGTTTCACCCTTCGTACAGCAACAACAGAAATATGTGGTGTCACAGAGGTCCTTTCGCTACTCACCTCGGACCACATCTACTGCTTTATCAGCTGTACCATTGGTAATACCCTCTCGGATCACGAAAGATGATAATGCATATATGAAAATTGCAATTGATGCAGCAGCCAGAGGAAAAGGAAATACATATCCCAACCCCGCTGTTGGGTGTGTGTTGGTCTCAGATAACTCTGATATCATTGGGATTGGTTTTCATCCAAGGGCGGGGTATCCTCACGCAGAAGTATTTGCTTTATTTGAAGCATGTGGGTATGTACCCTCTGGTGTAGATGCTGCACTTTCCATTGTACAAGATGGTAAGAATCGTAAAGTCGGGGATAGGAGTGATACAAGTGACACAGTTGCCATTGTCCATGAATTACTCCAAACCTATTCCTCTGATCATGGGGTTGAGAAGTTATTCAAGGATAAGCTTGTCAATCAAGGAATTACTGCCTATGTTACACTAGAACCGTGTTGTCATTATGGAAAGACGCCTCCTTGTGCCATGTCTTTGGTCCAAGCAGGGGTTCAACGCGTCGTGGTTGGATTTCGTGATCCGAATCCTAGAGTAGATGGTGGTGGAGTACTGATATTACAAGAGAATGGCATACAAGTTGATTTGATGGATGCTTTGAATGGAAATGAGATGGAGAAACAAAATGCAAAAGATTGTAAAGATTTAGTGACAGCATTTGTGAATAGGATTAAACCTCGTGATGTCAATGGAAATGATGGGTTCGTAGAATCGGATTATGATCAGTTCATGAATGGTGCTAAAAGAAGATTGCTAAGAAATATTGCTGGTAGACAAAAGCAAGAAGGTACAAGTATAGAGATAGATTGGACGTGTTCTGGTGATTCAGTCGAAGATGTATCAGGTGATGGACTGGAAGAAGCGATACAAAATCTAGAACTGAATCATGTATGGATGGAAAGGGTGGATGAAGCACTTTGGAAGAATGAGTTGCTTGTCCTGCGACTGACAAGGGCAGTGAAGAAGAAAAAGGGTGCGAAGTTGTTGGGTGAAAGGATCGCAACAGAATTAGGAGCAACTGTTGCTCAAACTGTTGGGCACACTGTACTTTTATACAGACCCAGTCGTCCACCAATCCTTAATTTTGAGGAATTGATGTCTTCATCTGACGATGATGACAATTAGCTACTTAGTGTGAATAACGTTTCAATGATTGCTTACCACGCTCAATATTGGATAATATCAAACACACATTGCCTTCATCATGTATCTCGTACATCGTACATACTCGTTCACGTATTACATCACTTTCCAAGTTTTAGTAATAACATTCAAACCAAGCAGAACCACCCACACGATTAGGGGGCTGATCCTTTTGAAAAATCAAAAAAGCCGGTAAATGCCCACCCAACTCAACTCGCCTCGTCATCGCAGCTGCATTGAACCTTCACGGCATTATTCGACCTCTTGTTCTAACCACTCAAACGATTTTATATAAATCCCTTCACTTATTATAGTAAGAATGCTCTCTAGGATTGTCAGAAGAGCTTCATCTACCCTTTCAAGGTCCACCGGTGTGGCATCGGCATCGAAGCCAAACTGCGGTCTCGTGTCTGCTCAGCGTTTTATAAATACCAATGGAGCCCACAACAATTCTAGTCGTAACAAATCCACTGCTTCATCATCTGCGGCTTCTGCAGATGAAGTAGAAGACTACTCCTTCCCTCCTGAATTAGACCTAAAGGTGTCTTCCGAAGTCCCATTCAAGAAGGGAACAGATGGTGAGTCAGTGCTGGACTACACCTCTGGCCCTAAATCTGGAACTCCTTCACCTTGGGCAGTCTTTGATGCATGGGGCGCTGGATCTGATATTCTGGACCCTCTCTCTCCCGAAGAGGAAAAAGTTCTTTCCCCTTCCTCTGTGAAAATTCCCACCACGGAAGCAGAGCGGGAGAACTCCACCAATGAAACTGATATCCTCCAAGCGTACGATCATTTTCTGAAGTCACGCTCCTCCGTCCACTTTGGATACCCTTACAATCTCATGTACAACCATGAGGAGCTTTACCCATTCATGAGATACTCCATTAATAACCTTGGAGATCCATTCGTTCAATCCAATTATGGAGTACACTCTCGTCAATTTGAGTGTTCTGTGATTGACTTTTTCGCCAACCTTTGGAACATTAAAGAAGGAGAATATTGGGGTTATGTCACCACATGTGGGACAGAAGGTAATTTGCATGGAATTCTTCTTGCTAGAGAGTGCCATCCAAATGGAATCCTTTACTCTTCCAAAGAGACACATTACTCCATCTTTAAGGCGGCTAGGTACTACCGTATGGACTCAAAGGCTATTCCCACCTTGGCAACTGGAGAAATTGATTATGACATTTTGGCATCTGAAATCGCAAAGAACAAGGATCGTCCTGTGATCATCAACGTCAATATTGGAACAACTGTAAAGGGTGCTGTGGATAACTTGGATCGAATTCTGAGAATTTTGAACAACCTTAACATCCCCAGAGAAAGATTTCACATTCACTGCGATGGAGCTTTGTTTGCCATGATGATGCCTTTTGTAGATTTTGCACCTGAAATCAGTTTTAAGAAACCAATTGATTCGATTGCTGTATCAGGACATAAAATGTTGGGATGTCCCATGCCCTGTGGTGTTGCCTTGGCCAGAAAGGAACACGTAAAGAAGGTGGAACAAAGAATTGATTATCTGAATTCAGTAGATACTACTATTATGGGATCTAGAAATGGACAAGCAGCACTTTATATGTGGTATAGTTTACGAAAGAAAGGTGTTGATGGAATTAAGCGTGATGTTGTGTAAGTTATCGTTCTGTTGTCTGTGTTTATGGTGTTCCACTGTCTTTTTCATTCAAGGCCATTCATTCACCATCTTCTTCTCTTTCAGTCACTGTATGGAGACTGCTCAATATCTACGTAATGAACTGACACAGGCAGGTTTTACTGCACGTTTGAATGATCTTTCTTCTACTGTTGTGCTTGAGAGACCTTTGGACGATAGTCTAATCAAGAGGTGGCAACTTGCATGTGAAGAAGATATTGCCCATGTAGTCGTTATGCCAAATGTCACTCGTACAAAGATTGATCAATTTATCAAAGAATTGCTCGAATGCAAGGATACCTTTGGAAGGATGAAGCCAGCTAGATCTGACTCGCCTTTAAGCAAATTGGCATGTAGCTCTTGGGGTGGGAATGCTGTTGCTCCTCACGTGAATGATTACAAGAGTGACTCATAATAGAAGGATTTAATGGGTGTGATATCTCGCACCAAGCTAGAGAAAACGTTTGTAAAAGAAAAAAACACTTTTTTATTCATATATAAAAAGAGAGAGAGAGAGATTAGAAAGTGATGTTGATATCATTCTCAGGGCAATTCGAATGCAATCTTTCCTTGTTCTTTGCATTGACGCAAAAGCCCATTATGAATCGGACATGCCTCATCTCCAAGCTTATAAAAGTATTCATTTCTCCATTCAAACTCTTTCACTCCACAGGGGAAATCTGCTACAACGGTTGTATAAGCTGCCAAACGCTCTACATACCCCTCCTTAAATGCAATACCTTCCTTTTCTGACACAGCACGGACAAGTTCATTAATGACTTGTTCTACCAGTTCCTTATGATCCGTCCCTGCTTGACCAACTGACTTGCAATCATTGGCAACACCCACCAACATATATGTAGAAATCCAAATGAGTTTCTCAAACATGGCAGGTTTGTATTGATCGGCAGTCAAAACATTACACTTGAGCCCAAGTGCATCAAGTCTATCTGCAAATGCTTGTGCATGTACACCAGTAGCAGCAGTAAGTCCTTCAGGATTGACTGTCGTGATTCCATCAACAGGTTCGACACCAAGAGCTGGTACAGAAAGATATAACAATGCTTGAGTATTATCACTGAGACCCTTCTCTGCAAGGAATCCATCAAGGTAACCATTTTGCAAGAATACAAGATCCTTGAGACGATTTTCAGGACATTCTTCAATGATCTTTTCAAGACTATCGTTTCTTGTAGCAATTAAGATAGGTGTCCCTTCGTTCTCTGGAGAAATCTTATCACCGCGCTTCAGAAGCAATGATTCTCCTCCCTTTTCCAGGAGTGATCCGATGCGTCCTCCACCAATGATGGTACAGAATCCGGAGGAAATCGTATCAACTGAAGCGGAATCCGATGCCCCGCGAGCAGATGCCCATTTAGATCGTGAGGCAATCTTTTGTGAGTTTCTTGATGCCATGTTGAGTTCCAAGTTTTGTGTTCGCACGACGTTGTGACGACTACTCGATGTGGCTGTGGTCCACGCAGAACTGGTAGAAAAGGCACCAAGGGATACAATCGCAGAAATAAACTTCATATCTTTCTTCTTTGAAGACGAGTTAACACCTTCACACTGTCAATGTGTTTGCAACAAGTGTATGTGTTTGATGTCGTTGTTCCAAAGTAGTTCCTTGTCTTTCTTTCTATCGTTCGTCGTTCTGAGAAAGATGGATCCTTTGTGTATACGTACGTACTAACTTGAGTGCGTCAGATGTGCGATCTTTATGCTTTTCTCTCTTTCTGTTGTTTCCAGTTTCCATCATCATATATATAAAGGAAAGACTCATAAAAGTTAAAAAGGTTCACACTTTTTTTGTAAAATCATGAAATTAAGCGTACCATCTACAGTATTCGTCGGAATGGCACTATATTCTTCATCTGCTGTTGCTTTCAATGCCTTGTCTAGAGCTACTGGAACTCGCCAAATCGTTTCCAAGGCTGCTAGATCGTTAAGTCTTACTGCTGCCTATTTGGTCAATACATCTCCATCTGCGGTAGCATCATCATCATCCCAAAGTTTCACAAGTATGAGAGGAGGATCGGATGCCGCTGCCTTCAGTAGTAGTGCCTTGCGCATGGTAGGAGGTGTTAGTGATAAACAACCATTCACCACATGGACATTTGATGAACACTGCAAGGAAATGGAATTTAGTTCCGTTTCTTCAGCGTCGATGGCTATTTCTACTGATGTATCTTTAGCAGATGATGCTGATTTGGTCATTGTTGGAGTTTATGGTCCTAAAAAGAATGATGAAGAAGAAGCAACGAAGGAGGATGATACTGTTGTACCTGAACCTACCCTTTCTGGGATGGCGAAGGAACTCGATGAGAAATATGGTGGAGCACTCACAGATGTCATGGTGGAGAATTATAAAGAGTTTCAACATGGTGCCAAGGCTGGAGGGGTGACTCCAACTCTTCGCTTAGTTTCTGAAGGTGGCAAGAAGGCAAAGAAAATCATTCTCCTCGGTCTTGGAAGTGAAGGGAAAGATATCGAAGATGGATTTGTGGGAAAGATTGGATCCACCATTGCTTCCAAATGCGACGGAGAGAAGAAAATCAAAAAATGTGCTGTCATCCTCCCATCTGGATTCAATATGGATGATGCTCCTATGAAAGATATGTCCACAGAATTTTATGCATCACTTTACTCCGACAATCGCTATAGAACGAAGGATAAGGTAAAGAAGATGGCTGAAGATCTTGAAACTGTCACAATTATTTCGGAGGGATCCGTAAAGATGTCAGATGCCACTGCTGCACTTGATATCGGAAAAGCTCTTGCCACTGGAATTTTCATGACCAAAGATATCGTCAATGCACCTCACAATGTCCTTAACAGCGAAAGTTTGGCAAATGTCGCGAGGAAAATCGCGGAAGATAGCAATGGAACCATCAAATGCACCATCCTTGGAAAGGAAGAATGCGAAAAAAGAGGCATGGGTGCTTACCTTGGAGTCGCACGTGGGTCTGAAACTGAGCCACAGTTCATTCATTTGACGTACACACCCAAGAGCGGGAATGTGAACAAGAAGGTTGGTATTGTTGGTAAGGGTCTGTTGTTTGATACTGGAGGGTACAATATCAAGACAGCCATGATGGAGCTAATGAAGTTTGATTGTGGAGGATCTGCTGCCGTCCTTGGTGCCGCGAGAGCTATTGGGTTGTTGGCCCCAGAGGGAGTTGAGGCTCACTTTATTGTTGCTGCCTGTGAGGTAAGCTTTCACCTTCATTGAATTTCCACGAGTATGTTTTATATTTTCATCAACTAATTGTAATTTCATTATCTATACAAAGAATATGATAAATGAAAGAGCTGTCGTGCCCAGTGATGTATTGACTGCATCGAATGGGAAGACAATTGAAATTGTGAATACTGATGCTGAGGGACGTCTGACTCTTGCCGATGCATTGGTCTATGCAGATAAAGAAATTGGATGTGAATCCATCATTGAACTGTCAACCCTTACTGGAGCTTGTATGATTTCACTTGGAACAAAGATTTGTGGGGTTTGGACTGAAAATGACGATCTAGCAACTGAGTTGGCAGATGTATCAAAGATTACAGGGGATAAATCCTGGAGAATGCCCTTGGAGAAGGAGTATAATGACCAATTAAAGAGTAAGATTGCAGATATGACAAATTGTGGTACCCGCTATGGAGGAGCCATCACAGCAGCTCTTTTCTTGCAAAACTTTGTTGACAAGAAGAAGCCCTTTGCTCATATTGACATTGCTGGTCCTGTATGGGATGATAAAGTTGGAGCTACTGGATTTGGTGCTAAGATGGTATCAGAGTGGATTAGTCGACAAGGCAAAAGCACTGATGGCAATTAAAAAATTAATCTCGAAATGTTCTTTTAAGATTTTTATTAAAAGTAATCGATCATCTAGTTCTAATAAATCTCACAATACATAACTCAGTACACTCCTACGATGTAAATTACGTCATTTTATCCGTTTTGTACCTATCGAGTTGGGAAACTGTGTATTTTTCTTGTTGCTTCCATCTTCCACATAACTTTCATTTTATCATAGAGATCATCTGATTCATTCATCATCTTTCACCACGCACAGCCTCAAACATACTTTTTGATTAAGACTAGCCGATATGACCGATAAAGCTTTCACTACATGGGAATTCGATAAAGCGTGCCAGGAAATGACTTATAACAGTCTACACAGTGCCAACATTGTCCTTTCTGCGGAGAGGCCGTCAGATTCAGATTTGATTATCGTTTCCTTTTTTGGTGAAAAAGATAAAGCTCCTGACTTGACGGAATCATATGATGGAGCATTAAATGATGTCATTGCTGAAAATGCTAAAACATTCAAGAATGGTAGTGTTCTTGGTGCTGTTACACCAGTCGTTCGTATTGCCATTGCTGGAAAGATTCAAAAGATTGTTCTACTCGGTCTCGGGCAAGAGAATAAAAAATCTGAAGCAGGTTTTTGGTCAAAGATTGGATCTGCTGTAGCCAGCCAGTGCGATGAAGCCAAAGTTAAAACGTGCACTCTTATCTTGCCAACCCAGTTGACATCCTATGGGTTGTCTTGTTTTGCCACTGATTTCTACTCCAGTCTTTATTCCGACAATCGTTACAGAACTGGAGATAACATTAAAGAACTGGCTAAAGATCTTGAAACTGTCACCATAGTTGCTGAAAGTGATGTAAATGAAACTATTGCTGCTAAATATATTGATGCTGGAAAAGCTTTGGCTGTAGGTGTCATGCTTACCAAAGATATCGTCAATGCACCTCACAATGTCCTTAACAGCGAAAGTTTGGCAAATGTCGCGAGGAAAATCGCGGAAGATAGCAATGGAACCATCAAATGCACCATCCTTGGAAAGGAAGAATGCG
>Ga0213868_10006462_pt1 | contig 10357 bp, 9 predicted proteins | sample PICome_9_FD_160087 | JGI IMG/M metagenome (GOLD analysis project Ga0213868, IMG submission 160087) | Coastal seawater microbial communities near Pivers Island, North Carolina, United States - PICO127 | ecosystem: Environmental > Aquatic > Marine > Coastal | place: USA: North Carolina | collected...
CCATGATGCCAGCCAGCCGCGCAACCCCCAGAACATCACCCTTCTTTGCACGACCTTCATTAATGATATCAAAGGTTTCGCGCTGCATCTTGATGTGGTTCTCAGCGATGGCAATGCGCGCTGTGACGGGTTTGTCAGAGACATCCACCATATGGGCATCGCCCTTGGCGTCAAAATGTGTCAGCGCCATTACATGCCCCCTGCGGTCAGTGGATTGGCCAGCAGGCTGCGCGTGGCCTGTGCCACATCCTGCTGCCGCATCAGGCTTTCTCCGATCAGAAAGGTGCGGGCCCCGAAAACGGCCATATCCGATAGATCCTTGGGGCTGTTCAGCCCGGATTCAGAGACGATGATACGGTCAGCCGGGACCAGTTTCGACAGGTGCCGCGTGGTATCAAGAGAGGTCTCGAAGGTCTTGAGATTGCGGTTGTTTATGCCCAAAAGACGGCTTTTGAGATGGGTGGCGCGCTCCAGCTCTTCGGCGTCATGCACTTCGATCAGCGCATCCATACCCCATTGGGTTGCGGCATCCTCCAGCTCTGCGGCCTGGGCGTCTGATACGGAGGCCATGATGATCAAGATGCAATCGGCCCCCAATGCGCGGGCTTCGGCCACCTGATAGGTGTCATACATGAAATCCTTGCGCAGGACGGGCAGGTCGCAGGCGGCGCGGGCCTCGACCAAGAAACTCTTGTCGCCCTGAAAGCTGGGCCTGTCCGTCAAGACCGAAAGGCAGGTTGCACCGCCCTCGGCATAGGCCTGTGCCAGTGCTGCGGGTTCAAAGTCGGCGCGGATCAGCCCCTTGGACGGGCTGGCCTTCTTGATCTCGGCAATCAGCGCATAGCCTTCGCGGGCCGCGTCATGCAGGGCATCGGCAAAAGGGCGCACGGGTGATGCGTTGCGGGCGGCAGCCTCAACCTCCGCGAGGGGGGTTGCGGCTTTGTCTGCGGCGACTTCTTCAAGCTTGTAGGCTTTGATCTTGTCCAGGATTGTATCGGTCATTTTTCCTCCGGGTTGGCCCAGTTTATGGTCTGGAAGCCCTGTGCCTGCAACCACGCATTGGTCCGACTGAAGGGGCGAGAGCCGAAAAAACCGCGATGCGCCGACAGGGGCGAGGGATGGGCGCTTTCGATCTTGAGGTTTTTCTGGGTCGGGACCCGATTGGCCGCCTTTTGCGCCGGTCCCCCCCACAGCAGGTAGGCACGCGGTTGATCTGCCAGACGCTCCAGCACCTGGTGCACCAGCACATCCCAGCCCAGTTTGGCATGGGCCTTGGCGGCCCCCTGCGGCACGCTGAGCGCGGTATTGAGCAGCAAGACACCCTGATCGGCCCAATCGCGCAGGTCCGTGCGGCTGCGGGTCAGACCAAGATCGGTCTCTATCTCTTTGAAAATATTACCAAGACTGTCCAGCCTTCCGCCAAAATCCTGCGGGATCGAAAAGGCCAGCCCATCGGCCTTGCCGGGCGTGTGATAGGGGTCCTGACCCAGTATCACCACGCGGGTGTCCTGCGGTTGGCTGCGTTCCAGCGCGTGAAACACCGCGTTTGACGGTGGAAAGACCGGCCGCATCTCCTGTGCCAGCGTGGCCTCGATCTGCGGCAAGTTCCGGGTGAAAAAGGGCAAATCGGCCCAGCCCCCCAGCCGGGACAGATCAAAAACCGTCATTTTTGATGCGAGACTTCCGCGACGCGGGCAATCTTTTGCTTGGCGGCACCGGAATCGATACTGGCGCGGGCCATGTCGACACCTGTTTCAAGGTCAGGTGCGGCATCAGCGACCAGCAATGCGGCGGCTGCATTCAGCAATACGGCATCGCGGTAGGCAGAGGGCTGACCTGCCAGCAAGGCGTTGAAATCACGTGCGTTCTCTTCGGGGGTGCCGCCGACGATGGCCTCAAAGGGATGCACGGGCAGGCCTGCATCTTCTGGATGGATCTCAAAGTCGGTGACGCTGCCATCGGCCAGGCCTGAAACCCAGCTGACGCCGGTGATGGTCAGCTCATCCGTGCCATCAGAGCCATGGACCAGCCATGCCTTTTCAGATCCCAGCGCCTGCAGTGTTTCCGCCATCGGGCGGATCAGATCGCGGCGGTAGGCACCGGTCAGCTGGCGTTTGACGCCTGCGGGGTTGGTCAAAGGGCCAAGGATGTTGAAAATGGTGCGCGTGCCCAGTTCGGACCGCGTTGGCATCACATGGGCAATCGCCGGGTGGTGCATGGGGGCCATCATGAAACCGATGCCGGCCTCTGCCAGTTCACGTTCGACGACCTTGGGGCCGACCATGACGTTCAGGCCCATCTGTGTCAGCGCATCCGCCGCCCCGGATTTGGAACTGAGGTTGCGGTTGCCGTGTTTGGCCACGATCACGCCTGCGCCTGCCACCACAAAGGCGGTGGCGGTCGAGATATTGAGCGTGCCCTTGCCATCGCCGCCGGTGCCCACGATGTCCATCGCCCCTGCGGGTGCATTGACCGCGTGGCATTTGGCGCGCATCACCGATGCGGCAGCGGCATATTCGTCGACGGTTTCGCCCCGCGTGCGCAGCGCCATCAGGAAGCCGCCGATCTGGCTGGGCGTCGCTTCGCCTTCAAACAGGATCTCAAAGGCGGCGGCGGCCTGTTCACGGGTCAGCGGCCCGTTGGCGGCGGCATCAATCAGGGGTTTCAGCGCGTCACTCATGCGGGCACCTTCATTTCATTCAGGAAATTTTGCAGCAGGGCATGGCCATGCTCTGAGCGGATCGATTCCGGGTGAAATTGTACGCCATGCAGCGGCAGGTCGCGGTGCTGCAGGCCCATGATCGTGCCATCCTCAAGCTGTGCTGTGACATGCAGGCAATCGGGCAGGCTTGCGCGCTCCACCACCAGCGAATGATAGCGGGTTGCGGCAAAGGGCGTGGGCAGCCCTGCAAAGACACCGCTGCCATCATGGTGCATCTGGCCCATTTTCCCATGAACGATTTCGCCCGCACGCACGACTTTGCCGCCAAAGGCCTGACCCAGGGTCTGGTGACCCAGGCAAACCCCCAGCAGCGGGATTGCGTTTTCAGCGGCAGCCTGTGTCAGCGCCAGGCAGATGCCGGCCTGATCGGGGTCACAAGGCCCCGGCGACAGCAAGATGCCCGCAGGCTGCATCGCCAGCGCGTCAGCGACGCTCAGCTTGTCATTGCGGTGCACCTGGACATCCGCGCCAAGGGTGCCCAGATAATGAACCAGGTTATAGGTAAAGCTGTCGTAGTTATCGATAAGCAGCAACAATGGTCAATTCTTTGCATCAGAGGAAGGCTTAAGGCTGGAGACATCGCCATGGGCCGGGGTATATAAGGTGCATAGATGTTCAGGCTTGCCGCGCGCCGTCAAGAGCGTGGGCCAGTCAAATCGACCAAGATCGCCCAAGGCAAGGTGATCAAAAGAGCAGGAGAGCAAGATGGCACGGGGATTTCTGGCTGGTGCCCTTTGGGGTGGCGTACTCAGCATTGGTGTGGCAGGGGTTGCCTCTGTCATGTCGCCATTGCCGCAGTCACCGCTGGTGGGTGCTTTGGCCCCCGGCGAAACACTGGCACCTGATGCAGTGGCACCTGACGGCCAGACCGCAGAATTGTCCGATACCGTTGGCGCATCCAACCCGGCACAGGACATGGCACCTGCGGTGGCCGATGCCCCTCAGGCGACAGCCCCGGTGCGGGACACGCTCAGCAGTCTTGATAGCGATACCCTGTCATCGGCCGCAGCACCGCAAACGGGAAAGGCGGATAATCTGGCCGCCCCGGCTGCTGTCTTGGACAATGGCAGCGCCGCCCCGCAAAGCGAAGATCCGGTTTTCCCCAATCCGCAGGCTCTTGCACCGATGGAGCCGCAAGCGGCCGACAGCCTGTCCATCAGCACCGAACCTGCCCAGCCCCCGCAACCGGCCGCCGACCCGGTGCAAAGCGCCTTTGAGGCTGCCCCAGCCCCTGAGCCCGAAAGCGGGCAGGCCATGGCGCAAGAGGGCGCAGCCGTCGCAACTGAGCAAACCGACGCCGGTGCCGATGCAGACAGGGCCGCAACACAACCCGCGCCAGACAATGCGGCAGCACAGGACACCGAACTTGCTGCCTTGCCGTCGCCCGTGACGCCACCCGCTGCCGCAACCCCAGAGGTTGCCGATGCAGACAGGGCCGCAACACAACCCGCGCCAGACAATGCGGCAGCACAGGACACCGAACTTGCTGCCTTGCCGTCGCCCGTGACGCCACCCGCTGCCGCAACCCCAGAGGTTGCCGATGCAGAGCGCACAGAAGATGATGGCAATAGAGCGGATGACGGTATTCTGGCCATGCCAGCCCCTGCAGAGGGGCCGCAGATCGGCACCCCCGCGGTGCCATTGACCGACCGTGATACAGGCGTGGCGGTCAACCGCCTGGCCCCCAGTGCGGCCCCCGCCGCCGCAGAACAGCAAAGCAGCGGCGAGGCGGCGCAGGGGGACACCCGGCCCATCGCCGTTTTTGCCGAACCTTTTGAAAATTCTGAAAACAAACCCTTGATGAGCATTGTGTTGATCGACAATGGGTCCAGCCCGACCTCTGGCGCGGCAGGTCTTGCCGCCTTGCGCAGCTTTCCCTATCCGATCAGTTTTGCGGTGGACAGCAGCATGCCTGATGCCGCCGAAAGGATGACGCTGTTTCGCGAAAAGGGATTTGAGGTGCTGGCAATGATTGATCTGCCGGAAGGGGCAGAGCCCAGCGATGCAGAGACGACACTGGGGGCCATCCTGCCACAGCTAAGCGACGTGGTCGGGGTGCTGGAAGGGGCCGGGGGCGGCCTGCAAGGTTCGCGCGAGGTTGGTGATCAGGTCACGGCGATCCTTGCGCAGACCGGCCACGGTCTGGTGACACAAGACAAGGGGCTGAACACGATGCCCAAACTGGCCCGCAAAGAAGGCGTGCCCGCGACGCCGATCTTTCGCGATTTTGACAGCAAGGGCCAAAATGCCGTGGTGATCCGCCGGTTCCTCGATCAGGCCGCGTTCAAGGCCGGACAGGAGGGGGCTGTGATCATGCTGGGCAGGCTGCGGCCCGATACCATCTCTGCGTTGTTGCTGTGGGGATTGCAGGACCGCGCGGGGCAGGTGGCGCTTGCCCCGGTTTCAGCCGTGCTGAAACGCGACCCAGAGTAGGGTTTCGCGCGCTTTCGTAGCAGGACGGTTTCCCCGCAGATCACTGCAGCCGTGATCAGGTGCAGGGTGCCTGCGGGATTACCGCCTGTGCCCGCTCATCAAAAATTCCCGTGATCACCTGCGTGCCAAATGCCGCACGCAGGCTGGCCCCTGATATTTCCGACCCGTTTACCGTGATCTCCCGGCCACCGCCGGTGTCATCCACATCTATGGTAAAGATCAGCTGCTGCCCCTTGCCAAGGCCGGTCAGGTCAAACGCGATGGCACTGTCGCCGTCCTGCACCTCTGGCAGGGTGCGCAGATGCTCGGCTCCGGCGACCAGTTCAAAGGGTTGGAACACCTGCACACCCGCGCCGCTGCCGGAAACGTCAAAGATCAGACCGGCAGGTGCGGTGCCCAGATCAAGGGTGACTTTGATCGCGGGCACAGGGCAATCCCCTGTATTGGTCAGGGTAAACCTGTCCTTGGGGGCACCTTCGCGAAAGGTCATGGTCAGATCGGCCAGCGCCGGGGATGCACCGAGGATCATGGCGGCAAGGACATATTTCAACATGGCTGGACCTATGATTGGATGGGTCAGAGATAGTGCCACGCCCCGGTCCGGCAATGATCAGATGATTTCGTCCTCATCGAACAGCGGGTCAGTCTCAAGCTGGGTTGCCAGATCGTCCACCGTATCTCCGTCTGCCTTGGGGCTCAGCCGTGCCAGGTGAAAGACGGCGTCGCCCTCATTGACGACCGGCAGGATGGCGCGGCCGATCAGGATGCCGGGGCTTGGGGCCACCAGATCCGTCTCAACGGCACCGAAAGGGTCCGAGACGGTGGCCAGCACATCACCGCGCGCCACGGTTTCTCCTTCGCCCCGGAAGGTGCGCAGCAGCCCGCCGGCAGGGGCGCGCAACCAGGTGGAACTGGTGCACATATGTGGGCTGGTCTTTGCATGGGCGATCCCCTTGGCGGGTAACATGTCCTGGCCGCGCATCACGCGCAGGATACCCGCCAGCCCGGCACGCACTGCCATTTCATCAAATCGCAGACCTTCGCCCGCCTCGTACAGCACAACGGAGGTCCCGTGTTTGGCGGCAACCGCGCGCAGCGAGCCATCGCGCAGCGGCGAGGTCAGCACCACGGGGGCCCCGAAATCAACGGCCATCTTGCGGGTCACGCTGTCGCCCGGAGAAATGCGGACCTGCGGCAGGTTGGTGCGGTGGATGGCGGCAGAATGCAGATCGATGCCAAAATGACAGCGCAGCACGACGTCTTGCAAAAAGATATGCGCCAGCCGCGATCCCAGCGACCCCGAGGGGTGACCGGGGAAACATCTGTTCAGGTCGCGCCTGTCCGGCAGATACCGCGACCGGGACAGAAACCCATAGGAATTGACGACCGGCACAATCAACAGCGTGCCGCGCAGGGATTTGAGCTGGGGTGCGCGGATCAGGCGGCGGACGATCTCGACGCCGATGACCTCATCCCCATGCACGGCGGCACTGACAAACATGGTCGGGCCCGCCCGCTTGCCGTGATGGATTTGCAGCTGCAGGCCGACGGGGGTGTGATCGGGCAGAATTGACACCGGCAGGGTGATTGTATGGGACGTCCCGGCCGCGATGCTGCGTCCGGCAATTTCAAATGCGGGGCGCGCATTGGGCATGTTCAGTTCCGTCCCGTGCCATCAAATCGGGAAGCATCCGCAGCTGCCCGCCGGATCGCGCCCGACTTATGGACGGTCTCCATATATTCGGCCTCGGCATCGCTGTCGTAGACCACGCCGCCACCTGCCTGAATATAAAGGGTCTCATCCTTGATCACGGCTGTCCGCAGCGCGATGCACATATCCATGTCCCCCCCGGCGCTGAAATAGCCGACACCGCCGCCATAAAGGCCACGCTTTTCGGGTTCCAGTTCGTCGATGATTTCCATGGCCCGCACTTTTGGTGCCCCTGAAACGGTGCCTGCGGGCATGCCGGCAAAAAAGGCGTCCAATGCGTCAGCGCCTTCCTTCAGCTCACCCACCACATTGGAGACGATATGCATCACGTGGCTATACCGCTCAACGATGAATTCTTCGGTGGGGCGCACGCTGCCGATCTTGGCCACGCGGCCGACGTCGTTGCGCCCCAGATCCAGCAGCATCAAATGTTCTGCCAGTTCCTTTTCATCCAACATCAGGTCAATTTCCAATGCGCGGTCCTCTTCGGGGGTGGCCCCGCGCGGCCGGGTACCGGCAATGGGTCGTATCGTGATTTCATTGCCAAAGACACGTACCAGGATTTCGGGGCTGGCCCCGACGACATGGAAACCGCCAAAGTTGAAATAAAACATGAAAGGCGAGGGGTTCGTCCGCCGCAGGCTGCGGTAAAGCGCAAAGGGCGGCTGGGTGAATTCCTGTGCCCAGCGTTGGCTGGGGACCACCTGAAAGATATCACCCGCCACGATATAGTCGCGGGCCTTTTCGACGGCGGCCTTATAGGCGTCGCGGGTGAAGTTGCTGACGGGGGGCGGGGCCTCGGCGGCATCGCCCAGATTGCGGCTGGTGCCGGGCATGGCGCGTTCCAGATCGCGCACCGCATCCATCACCCTTTCGGCGGCCTGTGCATAGGCGGCACGGGCGGTCTGTCCATCATATACCCAAGCGGGCGAGACGATCGTCACCTCACCTTTGACACCGTCCAGCACCGCGATGACCGACGGGCGCAGCATCAGCGCATCGGGCAGGCCCAGAGGGTCGGGGTTCACATTGGGCAGATGTTCCACCAGACGGATCATGTCATACCCCAAATAGCCAAACAGACCGGCCGCGGCCTGGGGCAGGTCTTCGGGCAGGTCGATTTTGGATTCCGCGATGATCGCGCGCAGGACGTCCAGAGGATTGCCCGGGACATCCTCAAAGGCTTCGGCGTCATAACGCGCAGCGCGGTTGATGGCAGAGGTTTCGCCCCGGCAACGCCAGATCAGATCCGGCTTCATCCCGATGATCGAATAGCGCCCGCGCACTTCCCCCCCGGTCACGGATTCCAGCACAAAGCCATTTTCTGCCGCCCCGGTCAGCTTGAGCATGAGCGAGACGGGCGTGTCCAGATCTGCCGCCAGCCGGGTATAGACGATCTGGTTCCTGCCCGCCGCATAGCCTTGGGCGAAATGGTCAAACTCGGGGATCAGGGCCATGGGATGCCTTTGGTCTGGTTAGGGAAAGTTCACATGGACGGCCTGCAGGGCGCGCTGGTCCACCTGGGGGCCGGCGCGGCGCAGGACGTCATCGGCGTAGATGTTGAACAGATCCTGCGCCAGGGTCTGGTTCATCTGCGCCCCGAGCTGGCTCAGCAAGGCTGTGCTGTCTGCATCTGCAGAGGCCGGTGTAATGGCATCCAGGCGCACGATCACGACATCGTCCTCACCGGGCAGGACGGTCACGCCGCCGACCTGCATGTCAAAGACCTGCGCCATGAAACCTTGTGGCGTGTCATTGATAAAGGCAGAGCGGGTTTGATCGGTCTCGACAAAGGCCGTCAGACCTGCGGTCTCGAAGGTTGTTTCCTCGTCAAGGCTGGCGACCAAGGTGGCCGCCTGCGTGGTCAGGGCGGCCACGGTGCGCTCTGCCTCGAGAGCGGCGCGGACTGGTTCGGCCGCCTCCTCAAAGGGCATGGGGCGTTCGGGCAGTTCCTCGTCCAGGCGCATCGCATAGATGCTGCCATCCTCAAGCTGCTCGATTTTTGGGAAATCGCCCGGCTTCAGTGCTGCTGCGGCTTGGCGGAAATCGCCATAGGCGGCGATGCCTTCGCTGGTTTCAGGGTTCCAAGCAATCGTGCCAAGTTCCATTTTGGTCTCGGTGGCCAGTTGTTCCAGCGTGGCCCCACCGGCCAGTTGGTCATCCAGATCCTGTGCGCGGACCTCAACGGCGCGCAGCGCGCGGGTCAGGGCCAGCTCATCGCGCAATTCCGCGCTGGCCTCTTCAAAGGTGGTGTTCTGGGCGGGCAGGATGCCGTTCACCCGGAACAGGGCTGGCCCCAGGGAGCTGGGCAGGGGGCCTTTGACCTCGCCAACCTCGGCGGCAAAGACGGCCTCACCGGCGGCATCAAGTTCCAGCCGGTCCACATCGCCCAGATCGACATCCGCCAAGGTCAGGCCACGGTCTTCGACCAGGGCGCGGAAGGTGGTGCCGCCGACTTCCAATGCGGCCGCCGCCTGATTGGCGGCTTCTTCATCGGCAAAGACCAGACGTTCGACCAGGCGGCGTTCGGGCTGGCTGTAGTCGTTTGAACGCGCATCATATTCGGCGCGGATTTCTTCGAGGGGGACGTCCACCTCGCCCAACAGCGCGTCCGGCGTGAGCAGGGCATAGGTGATCATCTTGGTGGCGGGCAGCATGAAACGGTCTGTGTTGGCATCGTAAAAGCTGCGCAAGTCGGCGCCAGTCACGGTTGATATGGGGGAGGCCAGGTCTTCTGCGGCCAGTCTGGTCCAGGTAAAGCTGCGCTGCTCACCCACATAGTTCACCAGCGTTTCGGCATAGGCGGGTGGCATGCGGACACCGCCGACGATGGCCCCTTGCAGCAAGGTCCGGGCGGCTTCTTCGCGTAGCGATGTCTCAAACTCGGCCTCTGTCAGCCCGCCTTGTTGGAGGGCAAAGCGGTATCCTTCGCGGTCAAATTCACCGTTCACGCCCTGAAAGGCCCCAATCTGAAGGATTTCCTCGCGCAGGGAGGTGTCGCCGATGGACAGGCCGAGCAGGTCTGTTTCATGGTCCAATGCCCGGTTGCGGACCAGACGCTGCAGCACGGCACGGTCAAGTCCGATTTCCTGCGCGCGGGCAAAGGGCAGGGGTTGGCCGGTTTGCTGTTCGATGGCGCGGATTTCGTTTTGCAACTGGCGCGCATAGGTATCGACTGGAATGGCCTTGCTGCCCACGGTGCCAAGACTGCGGATGTTACCTGATAGGTTCACCGCACCAAAACCACCCAGACCGAGGATCAGCAGACCCATCAAGATCCACATTGCGGTCTTTCCGATACCAGAGCTTTTTGCCATCTGAGCCGTCCCTTTCTAGCGCGTCAGATGCGTGTCTAAGCGGTGCTGGGAGGCGGGGCAAGGGGGCTATGATGGTGGCAGGGCCGCCAACCGGTCAAACAGCGTGCCGATCCCTTGCGCATCAAGGTTTGCAAAGGCGATGCGCAGCTGGCGGGCCCCGTTGGGATCGCTGTC
>Ga0213868_10006463_pt1 | contig 10355 bp, 12 predicted proteins | sample PICome_9_FD_160087 | JGI IMG/M metagenome (GOLD analysis project Ga0213868, IMG submission 160087) | Coastal seawater microbial communities near Pivers Island, North Carolina, United States - PICO127 | ecosystem: Environmental > Aquatic > Marine > Coastal | place: USA: North Carolina...
ATTGAAAAGAGGAATCTTTAAAGAACCATTTTCATGGCGAAGGTCATAAGAGCGAACTCCTTTATCTACCAAATAAGGGTGGTGTTTAACGACATCGATATTGCTCCACTTCTCATTGACATTTACTTCAGCCTGTTGATGTTTTGCTTCAGACTCAGCTTCTCGTTTTGCTCTTATTTCAGATTGCTGAATTGCAAAGGCTTTCTTTTCATCAGTAGTAAACTCAGACTTATCTTTATTACAATAAGTTTCACTCACTCCTAGCTTCCAACATCCAAACGCACCAGACTCAAAGTCACCTTTCCTATATCCAACATACCAGGAGTTAGGCTTATCGTCTCCTTCATTCTTGAAGCGCTGAATATTGCCATCGAAAACAAGCCCATTCTGTGGTGGAGTGATGCCTTTATCAATCATGGCATATGCTAAATTAACCATTCACTGCCTCCTGTATCTCTCTTATTTTGATTTTGTCATCTTCACTAGTTCTATATTCCATCACAGAAGTTTCACCTCCAAAGCGATTTGGAACCTTCACTAACCTTCGAGGAAACTCTAAGCCATGAAGCTTTGTAAGACGGGAAATAGTTGATGGCAAACAGTGGTCACCAATCTTCTCAGCCTCAAATCTGTTCAACGGGCGTTCAGCTAATTCAGACATTATGGTATCATTCTTAGTAACAGTTTTTCTGTATGCCCCCTGTGTCCTTCCCGACACTGGGGGTTTTTTATTATCCATTTCCAAGAGTCACCTCCTTCACTTCTCCTGTGTGTGAGAAGGTATTAGCTTCCATATAAGCGTCAATGTCTGATTGACGATAACGAATACTTCCACTTGTTCCCATCTTTACAAAAGGTATCGTAATACCTGTGCCTCTTGACCTAGCATTTGCTAAAGATTTCTCAGATAAGCCAAGTTGCTCTGCTGTTTGTTTCGTGGTTCTGTATCTTATTACTTCATCTCTTGTTACTTCACCCATGTTTTTAACTCCATGTTATTTAAATTTATGCTCCATTAGGAGCGCCAGTATCTAGTCATAAAATGAACAGATGTGGTAATTTTCGCACTTCGGTTACGATAAGTAATTGCCCCACCCTTGCCCTTTTTGAAAATGCGAAAAGTGTAAAGTGACTAGCACATAAGTTCTTGATAAACCTTCAAACTGAGGGTTACACTTATCGAGAAAATGAAAGAGAGAAACTGAATGGATATCAGTTATATTTGACTTCTATAACCCCACTATATAGGCACGATTATTGTTTGGTGGGGTGGTTGTTTGCCTATGCTGATAAAGTGTCCGTAGTACCTAAGCAGTAACCCCTAAATCTTGTTGTTTTCTTGTTGTCTTTCTTATTTAATTCACACTAAATTTAAACAATATTTTCCTATCAAATACAGCATCATCGGGAGCAGAGGGAAGAGGCGAGGCTTTATAAACTGCTCTTTCAATAGAATTTTTAAATGACTTTGCTTTAAGGCTGTCTCCGACATTTGAATGTCGAACATCAACCGCATTAACAGTACCATCTCTATCCTGAATTATGAAAACTTCCGCAGTCCAGTCATCTTCAGCTCCTTGATAACGCCAGAATGATTTAACCCTTGCTGCAATATTATTTATCCATGCTGATTTTAAGATTGATACATTATTTTCATTGGCATCATTACTTGGAACACAATCTATAAGCCAAGAGGCGCAATTTCCTATGTCCAAGTTAACTTTAATATCATTGGGTTTCCAATTTGCTTGCGCTGTATGAATCCATGATGGCTCAAGAATAAATGTTATATTTTTTACTAACTCTTCATATGGCTTTATCTTGATTGGCTTTGCGTTGCCTACTCCTACAGAATTTCCACCACAGAAAGAACAGTCTATTTTTTTAAATGTAATTTCTGAAGGCATAAGGGAGGAGGGATTTTCATCTTGAAGAAAAAAATGATTAGTTTCTCCAGATGTATTTTTAAAAACAAGATTGGTTGAGTGCCTTTCTCCAACAACTACCTCTAGAGTTTTAGGTTCTAACTTAACAATATCTGGAATGCTTGAAATTTCTACATTTACTATTATTTCTTTATCTAAATCATGAAGCTGTTTAGAGGCGTCATTGCCATTAGAGTACCACCTTCTCCAGACACCTTCTTTCTCACCATGGTTATAGAAACCTTCTTGTTTCATTTGGCCATTTTCGTACCATGTAGTCCACTTACCATGCTCTTTATTATTCAAATAATTAAACTCTGCCTCTTTGATATCACTTCGCCAATAATATTTAATTACAGTGCCATGGCGCATACCATTTAAAAAGTTTTCCTCGCCCAGTTTGTCGCCATTATCAAACCAAATAACCCATTTGCCCTCATAAGCACCGTTGTTATATAAGCCTTCTTGTTTCTTAATGCCATTCTCATACCAAGAAATAAATTGACCATCTTTATTCCCATCTATATATCCAACTTCTTCTTCTTTTTGAGTGTTTTCATACCACCAAATCCAATGACCAACTTTCTTCCCATTTAAGTAATTTCCTTCTGATTTTTTAACTCCATTTTCATACCATGTAATTTTTTTGCCATGCTTTGTATCATCCTTATAGTCCTGTACTGATTTTCTTTGACCATTTTCAAACCATTTAGTAACTTCTCCATTTTTAATTTTATTAATGTAATTTACTTCATCTTTCTTTTGTCCATTTTCATACCAACGAATAGCAATACCATTTTCTATCCCGTCTTTATAAGTAATTTGATAAACCTTTTGTTTATCATCAGGATTTATACATGTCATGATTCCAGTAAATGGCTTTTCTTGGTTAGGCAGATAAGCCACGCCATTTCTATCTTGAACATATTGGTAATCAACACAGTTTGACTGATTAGCTATTGTTGCGTTAATGAATCCAAGTGATAGGAATAGAAGTAGGAGTAGTTTTTTCATATCAAAAACCAACCACGCGATTGCAATTATAAAACATACAGTCAACACCCCATAATATCCCTGACAGTAAAACAGTTCCAAAAAACAAACCTGTCACAATCTTGACAGCCCACTCAATCCAGTTATCTTTAATTTTCTTCATGCGCCCATCCACCATAATTGGAAAAGTGTCGCTAAAAGAAATCCTGTTAGTAATAATGTGAGAAATTTCATATTAATTTTCTGGAGAATCATTACAAAAATCTGGAAAATATGATGCTTCTAATAATCGACTATCCAACTTTCCATCTGTGAGGTCGTCAATAGCAAAACCTAATCGCATAGTACATCTATCCATTGTAAAAATATTCTCTCTAACATAAACCTTGAAACCTTTATAGGCGGAATATTCATGGTAATAATGTCGATTGACCCAAGCATAAACTAAAGTCAGCAAGATTATTGATAGTGATAGTAAGAGGAGTAGTTTCTTCATATTTAAACTATAAGTCTTCGATTATCTTCTTCTTAATTTTCTCGTAGTCTTCTTCATTAATTAGGTCATCATCTAACAGCGCTTTTGCTTCTTTAAGTTCTTCAACATAATCTGATTTTTTCTTCTTATCAGAGGAGGCAGACTCTTGAATCTTTCTTTTGATTATGTCCTTACTCTTTGTTATAACACTCTCTTGAGGCTTATTAGTTTCTTCATCGGTGGATTCACTTTTAAACTGTAAGATTGCTAACTCACGACTTTCAGCTTTAATGTAGGTTGGCTCGTATCCTCTTTCTAATAACTTTTGTTCTCTCCATTCTTTACCTCTTAATCCAAAAGCTACAGAAATTAAAAGCCAAGCAGTCCAATAAGCAGTTTGCTGAAAAGGATAATATTCAATACCCGAATTGCCCGCTTCAATAAAGTTTTCTAAGCAATGAGGATATATAAGACATCGTTCAAAAACACTCGTACCTAAAAGGTATTCTATACAGAAACAAACGACTATCGTAATAACACTAACTAACCATAAGCGATTTAAGAGACTCCAAAACCAAGTGAAGAAGAATGCTGGCCAGTACCAAACTTTTTGTTCAATAGCGATAAGCTTCTTAGATGGCTTCGAATATATACGAAAAGATTTCCATTGCTTTAGATGATTTGACCTCATACTAGGATTATAAGTCAACTTGAACTAAAGTCCAAATTTCGTTTGATGTGTGAGGGAGAGTATTTAAATGTATCCGTTATCTCGCTAGGCTCACCCCTTAATGCCAAGGATGGTTTATTATGGACCCTTGCTAGCCCATTGATAAAGACTCTCAATAATTGGAATACTTGACTTACCAAAAGATGTAAGGGAATACTCAACCTTGGGTGGAATGACTTCATATACTCTTCGTTTGATAAGTTTATCTTTTGCCATCTCCTTTAACTGTTTAGAAAGCATTTGTTGAGAAATATTACCTGTTGACCTTTGGAGTTCGCCAAATCTCATTTTTTTATTTGAAAGTTGCCATAAAATACAAAGCTTCCATTTGCCTCCAATTAGCTTAATAGCTTTAGCTTCAGGAGACTCTATCCTATTATTTTTACGCATGTCAGTCAGTTATTTTGTAGTACTCAAAACAAGTTGTGTACTTGTACAAAAACAATATACCACTAAAATATTGGCTTATTTATTTTATTTAAGGCGATATGGTGAAAAAGAAAATTATTATCACTGGTGGCAATTCTGGAATTGGACTTGAATTAACAAAAAAACTATTGTCCGAGAATCACCAAATTGGTCTAGTTTTAAAAAACCAAAATCGAAAGAATGATTTACAAAAAGTTGTTGAAACTAAAAATATTGATTTTTTCTATGGTGATTTAAGCAAACAGTCCGAAGTGGTCAAAGTTGGAAATGAAATTATTGATAAATGGGGCAGTCTTGATATTTTATATAATAATGCTGGAGTCTTATTAGATCAGGTATATCTCTCTGAGAAAGGTAATGAAATGCATTTTGAAGTGAACACTTTAGCACCTCTTATCTTAAGTAGAACTTTACGAGAGCGAACTGACAAAAATTCAAAACTGGTAATTATTAATTCGGTTACAGATTATTTACACAGGCAGAAAAAAATAATTTCTGAAACACTGCTTTCACCAAAGAAGAATAAAAAGTTATTTGGCGCTTATTTACAGTCTAAACTATCTCTCGTTTTGCTAATGAATGACTGGGCAAAAAATGATAAAAATCTTCATATACTGAGTATTGCCCCAGGTCCTACTAAAACCAAAATGACATCAGGCTCAGGAATGCCGCTCTGGGCTTTACCACTTAGGCATTTATTTTTTTCAAAACCCTCAACAGCTGCCACTTATTTATTTAAGGCAGGGTTTAGTGAAGAGTTTTTAAATAAAGAGAATATCTTTATCCAAAAAAATACAATTCATAATTTCCTATTTGAGCTCGATATACATACCAAAGAGAAACTATTGAAAAGAATCAAAGTCCAAATTCCGTTTGATGTGTGAGGGAGCAATTAAAAATACTTCTTTGTAAATAATCAAACAAAGTATATTGATGGCTATAAATTATTTATTGGAAACCATATGAAGTACTTATTCAAAACACTACTAATATCGCTATCACTTGTAATCACTGTTCCAACTATAGCTGAGGATAATCAATCAACAGGATTTTATGGTGGCGTTGGTGGTGGTGCTATGTCTGGAGATGAAATTGGTACTAAATATACTTCATTAAACTCAATTGGATTAATTGGATTTAAGTTCAACTCAAATGTGTCGATTGAGGCTGAGGCAAGTGTCGTTGGAGCCAAGGATAAAATTGTAGTAAAAGGTCTAGGAAATACTGCTATCAATCATAATGTAGGCTTAAGTCATTCAGGAGTTTTTATAAAACTTGAGCTTCCAAAGTCAGGCTCAATTACTCCATATGGTCGTTTAGGCGTCTTGGATTCAAAGGCAAAGTTAACTCTTGGTAATGGTAACTATCAAGTCACAGACACTAACCTAGCATATGGATTGGGTATCAATTATGAATGGGGTGATAATGCGTCTGTTAGAATTGACTACACTGCTGTAGAACCATCATCCAATACAGATGCGAGCGTTATATCAGTAATGAGAGTTTTTTCGTTCTAATTTAAGTCCAAATTTCGTTTGATGTGTAAGTGAGGGTGTATATATCTATCTCCGATGTCGATGAGCCTCCCCCGAAACCTTCAAAGTCTAAATAAATACCTGAGTATTAACGTTATTTATGGATAAAGGTAAAAGTAATTTCGCATTAGTGCCTTTGATAGAGGATTCAATCGTCAATGTTCCATCATGTATTTCAATAATTTTTTTGGCGATTGCTAAGCCAAGCCCTGATCCACTATCCGATACATCAGCCCCTCGAGTAAATCTATCAAATAATTTTGGCATTAGCTCTTGATCAATTCCATTACCATTATCAAAAATGTTTATCTCAACTGTATTGTCCTTTTTAGATGAGATTGAAACTGTAATTATCCCACCATCCTTACAGCCATAAGAAAGTGCATTATCTAATAAGTTATCAACAGCCTCACCAAGCAAACTTTCTTGCCCCATTACCATAAAGCTTAAATGGTCGTCTTCAAAAATAATCTTAGTATTGCTGTCATCTGCCCGATGAAGTATGGCCGCCAAACGCTTCTGCAACAGGCTTACCATATTAAAAGATTCAAGTTTTGCCACTAGATTTTTCCTTGAAACATGCTCCATAGACAATAGTTGTTGAGTAATTCTGCCAACTTCCTTGGCAGTATCGACGGTATCGTCAATTCTTTGTTTTGTTTGTTCGGGAGTTTTTGATCGTTGTGCTGACTCTGCATGACTAATTACAGCTGCAACTGGATTACGTAATTGGTGCGCAACATCTGCAATGAATTCATCCTTTTCGACAATAGATAGCTTCAGTTGAGCAAAAAGTTTATTCATTGAATCAACGAGGTTTGCTGCCTCCTTAGGAACTGTTCGTTTTATTTCAGTCAAATCTTCTGGTGACCTTTTCTGTATGGAGTTTTGGAGGTCTAATAATGGCTTTAATCCATAATTAATACTGAACCAAACTACCAAAGCTGTGAGGAAAACCATTATTAATAATGTAATTAAAGAACGACCAGCTAAATCTAAAAGAAGATTATTGCGAGCAATATTTGTTTGCCAAACATAAATGGTTACCCATCCAGAACCATTTGTTGAAGTAACAAAATCACGAAATGCAACAACTCTTACATCTTTTTTAAGATAGGTAGCATTATAAAATATGGGTTGAAATTTTTGAATTGTTAAACCTTTAGGCTCTGGAGGCTGGGCATAACCAGTCAACAAGTGAGTGTCAGTTTCCCCATGAATATGATAGAAGACTTGGTCTCCATGAGTACTTGTAAAAGTCTCAAGCAGTTCCTCGGTTAACAAATCACCTTCAGTAAGAATAATATCTCTAGCAATTACCTGAGCTATTGAAAAAAGTAGTTTGTCGGAAGTAATTTCAGAGATTTTTGCGGCATCGGAGTAGCGTATTGCAGATAAAGCAGTAACAATAACCAACAAAGGAATAATTATTAATCCTAACAAGCGAGTACGTAATGAGATCCTACTAATATTCATCAAATAATTTCATCTAGCATATAACCAATTCCTCGACCGGTTTTGATTGTAATTTTGAATTCACTAAGGCATTTTCTTAATCTTAATACTGCAACTTCTATAGCATTCAAGCTAATATCACTTCCAGTACCATAAAGTTTATTAGCCAGAATTGATTTTGCTACATACTGGCCTTTGCGCTGCAATAATGCCTCAAACAGCGTTAATTCTCGTTTGCTTAGTTTAATTTCATTTAAATCATTAAATAAGCGTCTAGCTGTATGGTCAAAACTCAGCAGGCCAATTGATTCAATTTCTGGAATTAAATGAATATTACGTCTCGACAATGCACGAATACGAGCATCAAGTTCAGCCATTGAAAAGGGTTTAACTAGATAGTCATCGGCACCTGAATCAAGACCTTTAACTCGATCATCAATATCATCGCGAGCAGTAAGCAAAATAACTGGAAAAACTTTTTTGCGTTGACGAATATACTTTGTGAGAGTTATACCGTCAAGGCTGGGAAGATTAATATCAATAATAGCCAAGTCTGGATCAGAAATTTTTAAATGCTGATTTGCAAGGGATCCATCAACAAAATGGTCCACAGCGTGCCCAGCGTCATTGAGCATTTTTATCACTGCAGTTGCTAGTGATTTGTTATCTTCTATAAAAACTATATGCATTAAACAATAATAACAACTTTGTAGGTTTTGAATAGAAAATAATCGCAACTTGTCAGGATTTGGTAAGCAAATAGTGAATACTAGTAAGATTTCTGTAAGTATTAATGGTTATTGTGTGTCCTTGAACAATAGGTTTTGAATTAAAGCTTAAGTTTATAAAAGCTATGGATATTGAAATATCGTAGCAGTTTTATCAATAAAAAATAGGAGTAATAATGAGTACTTTAAAACAAAAAAGTTATGTATTTGCAGCAAGTGCTATTGCGGCATTTACATTGCTTACAACAAGTACAGTAACTCATGCAGGGGTAGATTTTAGTAATAAAAATATTGATTGGATCATTCCATTCAAAGAAGGTGGAGGTAGTGATAAATGGGCACGTTTTTATGCACCTTTACTATCTGAAGCTTTACCTGGGCAACCTTCAGTTACTGTAAAAAATATTCCAGGTGCTGGATCTACTAAAGGATCGAATTGGTTCGCTAAAAGCGCACCTGCTGATGGTTCAGTAATTATGGGCACATCAGGTTCCACACAGTTTCCTTATCTTCTTGGGGATTCAAGAGTGGAATTTGATTATGCAGATTGGACCCCAGTTCTAGCCTCGGCTACAGGTGGTGTCGCGTATCTTCCAAAAGACTTAGGCGACAAGTGGAATAAAGATAAAAAATCAATTTTCGATGTCAATTTTAACTTTGCTTCTCAGGGGGCGACAAGGTTAGATCTTATTCCATTATTGGCTTTTGAAATGTTAGGTTTGAAAGTCACCCCAATCTTTGGAATTAAAGGTCGCGGTGATGGTCGATTGATGTTTGAGCGAGGAGAAGTCAATATTGACTACCAAACTTCATCCTCTTTTTTATCAAAAGTAACGCCTTTGGTTGAATCAGGTGAGGCTGTACCAATGATGACTTGGGGTGCATTGGATTCAGAGGGCAATATTGTCCGCGATCCAACATTCCCTGAAATGCCAACCTTTAAGGAAGTCTATACTGAGATTCATGGTGAGGCTCCCTCGGGTGAGTCTTGGAATGCTTGGAAGGCTTTCTTTGTTGCAGGATTCTCAGCACAAAAAATGGTCTTCTTGAAAAATGAAACTGATCAAGAAATTATTAATGCTTTCTCTGACGCTTTTAAAGCTGTCACTGAGCGAGATGACTTTGCTGAAATTTCTAAAGCACGTTTAGGCATATACGAACAAGTAACTGGCGATGCTGCAAATTTAAAAAAGGAGATGGGTACCAATGTTGATGACTCATCACTTAAGTTTGTCAAAAGCTGGCTGAATGATAGTTACGGCGTAGAGCTGTAAATCATTCTGAATTCGAAAAGTAAGAGTGGGTTTTTGTTCACTCTTACTTTTTAAACTTGATTAATCAAAGGAGCATTTTAAAGAAGAGCGCTGCATTAAGTGTCTAAGTAATTTGTATGGCTTGGATATTGCTCTTGTTAATCATTCTTCAATCATCTATTGAATATCTCAGTGAACGATTTAACCAAAATTCCTTGCATGCTATTTAGGGGCGGCACCTCAAAAGGTGTGTGCCTACTTGCTGATGATTTACCCGCAGATAATCAAAAAAGGAATCAGTTGATTTTAAGAATGATGGGCTCTCCAGATCATCGCCAAATTGATGGCATTGGAGGAGGTTCATTCACAACCAGCAAAGTGGCAATAATTTCTAAGTCCAAAAAAAAGGGGGTTGATGTTGACTATAAGTTTCTTCAAGTAGGGACTGACAAGGCAATCATTGATGATAAGCCCACATGTGGCAATGTATTGACAGCAGTTGGGGTATTTGCTTTAGAAAATAATCTGGTAGTTATTAAAGAAGGAGCAACTACGGTAAGAATTTTCGATATTAATACTAAATCAAAAATTACCCAAATCATTCAAACACCAAATAAAGTAATCCAATATAAAGGAGATTTTTCAATTGCAGGCGTGCCTGGATCAGCCTCAGCAATTGATATGAGTTTTGATGACATTGCAGGCGGAAAAACTGGTCATTACCTCCCAACATCAAATGTGATTGACGTGTTTAATGGTATTCATGCGACTTGTGTCGATGTGAGTATGCCAACAGTGTTTATTAAAGCTCAAGATCTAGGGTGTACTGGAT
>Ga0213868_10006470_pt1 | contig 10351 bp, 5 predicted proteins | sample PICome_9_FD_160087 | JGI IMG/M metagenome (GOLD analysis project Ga0213868, IMG submission 160087) | Coastal seawater microbial communities near Pivers Island, North Carolina, United States - PICO127 | ecosystem: Environmental > Aquatic > Marine > Coastal | place: USA: North Carolina | collected...
GTGCTTTGACTGGCCCAGAAGCAGCAATGAAGTATTTTATAGACACTATTCGCTGGACAAACGAAAATAAAATCCCTATTTTCTATTTCTCATCCTTTGATGAGTCTTGGAAAACTGGTGATGAAGGAGATGTAGGAGCTTATTGGGGATTATGGGATAAAAATGAGAATTTAAAGTTTTAGTTTCAAATCATACTTAATATTGGCCTCTTAGTATCATACTCAAGAGGCTTTTTTGTACTTAATTTTATATATTCATTATCTTTATAAAATAAATAATTATAAATGAAGAGATTAAATATTTATACAGCGTTATTTTTAATTTTACTATTTAATTCATGTCATAATGGTCCAGATCGTAATCTGTATCCTGATGAATTAATAGGAGGATTTGATTTATTACCTTCAGAGCTAACAGGTATAGATTTTAACAATAAAATACAAGAGTCAGAAAAAATAAATCATTTATTTTATAATCAAATATATAGCGGTGCGGGCCTTGCAATAGGAGATATTAATAACGATGGATTATCTGATGTTTTCTTTTGTGGCAATCAAGTAAACGATAAATTGTATCTCAACAAAGGGGATTTTAAATTTGAAGATATTTCCAAAAAATCAAAAATCGCTATAAATCCGGGATGGTCTTGGGGCGTTACAATGGCAGATGTTAATAACGACGGTTACCTCGACATTTATATAAGTAGAAATGGTGATTCTATGAAACCAGAAGAAAGAAAAAATCTATTATATATAAACAATCAAGATTTAACATTTACCGAATCTGCATTAAAATATGGTCTTGCAGACGTTGGTTTTTCTTCACAAGCTGTATTTTTTGATATGGATAATGATGGTGATTTAGATATGTACCAAGTCAACCAACTTCCAGATGCAAGGTTATTTAGACGCTACACTAATATCCCAAAAGAACGCTACAGATTTTATAAGGACAAGTTATATAGAAATGATAATGGAAACTTCAGAGATGTTTCAGATCAAGCAGGTCTTACTAATTCATATGCTTATGGATTAAGTGTTAGTACAAGTGATTTTAATAATGACGGTTTTACAGATCTGTTTATATCAAACGATTATGACGAACCCGATTTTTTATATTATAATAATGGGGATGGCACTTTTAAGAATGTGATAAACGAGAAATTAAAGCATATTTCAAATTTTAGTATGGGTACCGATACGGGAGATATTAATAACGATGGTTTTATGGACTTTATCACTTTAGATATGGCAGCTGCAGATCACTACAGGTCAAAAACCAATATGGGTTCCATGAGTACTGAAAGGTTTAATAAAATGGTAGATGACGGCAAGCATCATCAATATATGTCTAATACTTTACAAATTAATAATAATGGAGACAGCTTTTCAGATATTGCTAATATGACTGGAATTTCAAAAACAGATTGGAGTTGGTCAGGCTTATTAGTCGATCTGGATAACGATGGATGGAGAGATGTTATAATTTCTAATGGAATTAAAAAAGATGTTCGTAACAATGACTTTTTAACAGGATTATACAAAAAATTAGAAACAGATTCTAAAGACTTTTATGGCATGAGTAAGTTAGCACCATCAGTACCACTTTCCAATTATGTGTATAAAAACAAAGGTAATTTAGAGTTTGAAAAAGTAACAAAGGATTGGAGTTTTGATACTCCAAGTTTTTCAAGTGGGATGGCTTATGGTGATTTAGACAATGATGGCGATTTAGATGTTGTGATAAATAACATGGAATCTGAAGCATTTGTATATAAAAATAATGCCACAGGAAATTTTTTAAAGATTGAGTTAGAAGGATCAGAAAAGAATCAATTTGGATATGGAACTAAAGCAATAATTAAGCATAATGGAAAAACACAAATTTCTGAAAACACTGTAACTCGCGGATATTTATCATCGATAGAACCTAATTTATTTTTTGGTTTAGGGAAAGAAGTTGAGGTAGAAAAAATTGAGGTTATATGGCCAGATGGAAAAATAAATATTTTTGAGAATATAAAAGCTAATCAAACAATTACTGCCAAATATTCTAGAGCAGAATCTTACAAAAATCTTGATAAAAAAATACAAACATTAGTCTCAAAAGTAAAAACAGAAGGTTTAGGAATCAATTTTGTGCACCAAGAAAATAAATATGATGAGTTTCAAGAAGAAATTTTATTACCTCATAATATTTCTCAAAATGGGCCTTTTACTGCAGTTGGTGATATAAACGCTGATGGTATAGAAGATTTTTTTATAGGTGGCGCATCTGGTCAAAGCGGGGCTCTTTATGTACAAGATAAAAACGGACAATTTGTTAAAAACCAATCTCAACCATGGGAGCAAGATAAACTTTCTGAAGACCTTGGTGTTTTATTTCTTGATGTTGATGGAGATAATGATAACGACATTTTTATTGCAAGCGGCGGTAGTGAATATAAACAAGGCGATATAAGGTTAAAGGATAGATTATATATCAATGATGGCTTGGGAAACTTCAATATAGATAACAAAGCAATTCCAAACATTTTTGAAAGTTCGCAAACGGTAAAGGCGTCAGATATAGATAACGATGGAGATTTAGACCTTTTTGTGGGAACAAGACTTATTAAAGGACAATATGGTTTCCCAGCAACTAGTTATATACTAATTAATAATAAAGGAAATTATACAAAAGCGCCGAAAGAGTCAACGTCAAGCTTAAATAATATTGGTATGGTAACTGATGCTGTTTTTACAGATATTGATAAAGATAATGATGATGATTTAATAATAGTAGGTGAGTGGATGAATATAACAGTATTAACTAATAATGATGGAATTTTTGAGAATAGCACAACAAAATTCGGATTAAATAATTCTAGAGGTTTATGGTGGTCTATCACCGCAAGTGATTTAGACAATGACGGCGATGATGATTATATTATAGGTAACCTAGGGAAAAACAATAAATTCAAGGCTAGTGAAGAGCACCCTTTTAAGATTTATGCCAATGATTTTGATAATAATGGCACCAATGATATTGTATTGGCTAAATTTTATAAAGATGCTTATGTACCATTAAGAGGTAGAGAATGTACCAGTGAACAAATGCCTTTTGTTGCAGAAAAATTTAAAGATTATAATAGTTTTGCATCATCCAAATTGTTAGACATTTTACCCGAAGATAAAGTAGATGATGCGGTGATTTATGAAATCTCTAGTTTCGAAAGTATTGTATTAATTAATGATAACGGAGTTCTTAAAAGGCAGTCTTTGCCTATCCAAGCACAATTATCTCCTATTAAGTCATCTTTGGTTACGGACATTAATGGTGATGGTAATAAAGATATTTTAACAGTTGGTAATCATTATGGTGTAGAAGTCGAAACTACAAGATATGATGCTGGATTTGGCGCTGTACTTTATGGTGATGGAAATAATAATTTTCAATTTATACCGCCTTCTCAAAGTGGTTTTTTTACACCTTATGATAACAGAGATATAAATTTAATACAATATAAAAATAAACAATTACTAGTCGTTTCAAATAATGATGCGTCTATAACTTTATTCAAAAATTAAGGAAGAGAGTTTTTATCTACTTCTCATTAAAAAGATTTCAATTTTAATGGATTTCATAAAATAATAGTGACTTTCTAAAAACAACACCTATTTTTTATTAAAAGAAACAAAAAACAAGTTAATAATTGCAGATTGTATAGTTTTTGTATAGGTGGAATTTACCTCATTTTAAAAGAATAATGACGTTATTTACACTTTATAATTTTAAATTAAAGACACTATGAAAAAAATTACTTTATTATTAATGTTGTTTGCCATATCTTTTGGTTATTCACAAACATTACCATTTGACTTCAGCACTGCAGATCAAGCATTCACTCATGATGCAGCAGGCGGTGGAGGTGGAGCTGCTGTCATTAATACAACCACAGAAAAGTTAGAGATTTTTGGAAATGCACAACCTTGGGATAATGCTTACGTTGTATTTAGTGGAACAGATGTAGTCGATCTTTCTGATGAATTGAATAACTCAATCAGTTTTACAGTTGACCCATTAAGCACAACCTTAGCTGTAGACGAAGAACGAGAACATAGAATAAAACTAACGCATACGGCAGGTGTTTACGAAGTTCCATTCACCACAACTGGTGATGCAGAACAAACAATTCTTATCAATCCAGGAGTGTTAGGAAATATGACCGAACTAAGAATTTTTGTTGATGCGGGGGTTGCAGGACCTAATGGAGATTATGCTATAGATGATATACAGGTAGTTGCTGATCCCGGACCTACGTGTACTGATGGGATACAAAATGGAGATGAAACAGGTGTAGATTGTGGAGGTACTTGTCCAAATACATGTCCTCTACCACCAACTACAATAGTTGCTGCTCCTGCTAGACCGGCATTAGATGTTTTATCGGTATTTGGTCCTGCCTACTCAGATGTACCACCTAATGCAGTGCAGTCTTTTGCGGGTGCTACTTTTGTAAATTACACGGTAGAAACTGCTGATGACACAAGAGAATTGACAACACCAACTGCTGGTGGTGGTGCTCAGTATCAATATTTTTTTGGTACAGATACAGGTTTAGATTTAACTAACTTTACCACTATACATCTAGATTCATGGGTTTTAAACGCCGGTGGGCCGGACTCTGTAATTAGGATTATACTTCAAAATTTTGATACTACTACAGGAGCTTTTCAGCATAACTTAGAAGCCACCATTGATGTAAACACTCCAGGTGTTGAAACTTGGAACACTGTAGACATAGATTTGGCTGATTTTAGTAACTCTAATCTTGCAAAAGATAATATACAACAAATTCAAATAGTTGCTCAGGGTGCTGTTTTTGGGCCTACTTATCTTACAAATTTTTATTTCCATAAGAATACAGTACTTGGTGCAGATGATTTTTCAATCAACGATTTGAAAGTATCACCAAATCCTACAAATGACGTATGGAACATTGAATCTGCAAATATATTTATTGATACTGTAGAAGTATATGACCTTCTTGGCAAAAGAGTACAAACTTTAAATCCAAATAATCAACAGGCCATTATTGATGCTTCAAATCTTAGAACGGGTCTTTACATAGCCAAAATTTATTCTGGTAAACAATTAAGAACAATAAAATTAGTTAAGAACTAAATTCAAATTTTTGCTAATTGACACAATGGGTCGGCTAAAATTGATTTTAGCCGACCTTTTTTTACCTTACATTCATTATTTTTATTAACCATAACAAAAAATAATAACAAGATAAATTACTTATGGTAAAAAAATTGGTATATAGTCTAATCAGTATTTTTATGCTAAGTAGTTGTATTAATAATACTGTTACTGAGGTTTATAAAATTACTACCAGTGCAACTAATGATTTAATAAATGAAACAAGTCCATACTTACTTCAGCATGCATACAACCCAGTCGATTGGAAGGCATGGAATAATAAAAGTTTAGAGTTAGCCAAAAAAGAAAATAAACTTATTGTAATCTCAGTTGGTTATTCTGCTTGTCATTGGTGTCATGTTATGGAAGAGGAGAGTTTCGAAAATGATTCTATTGCAAAATTAATGAACGACAACTTTGTAAGTATTAAGGTAGATAGAGAGGAGCGTCCTGATGTAGATCAAATTTATATGAACGCTGTACAACTAATGACAGGAAGTGGCGGTTGGCCTCTAAATTGTATTGCATTGCCAGATGGTAGACCAGTTTTTGGCGGTACATATTTCACAAAGGAACAGTGGAAAAAAGTGCTTATAGAAATGTCTTCATTATATAAAAATGATCCAAAAAAAGTTACTGAATATGCTAAGCAACTAACCGAAGGTGTTAAAAATTTAGATTTGATAACATTAAATACTGATAAAGTAATTTTTAGTAGAGATGTTTTAAAAGCCAATATTAAAAAGTGGAAAAATGAACTCGATAATGAATACGGTGGCCAGAACAAAGTTCCTAAATTCCCTATGCCAAGCCATTTAAGTTTTTTACTCAGATATAGTCATCAATACAGTGATAAAAATCTTCAGAATTATGTAACCAACACGCTGACCAAAATGTCAAATGGAGGTATATACGATCAAATAGGTGGAGGATTTTCTAGGTATTCTACAGATAAGATATGGCATATACCTCATTTTGAAAAAATGTTATATGATAATGCTCAATTGGTAAGCCTATATTCAGAAGCATATCAAATCACTAAAAAGGATTTGTATAAAACTATTGTAATAGAAACATTGGAGTTTATTGACAGAGAGCTAACTGAAGCAAATGGTGCGTTTTATTCTTCAATTGATGCAGATAGTAAAACAGATAAGGGTGTTTTAGAAGAAGGTGTTTTTTACAGATGGACAAAAAAAGAACTAAAACAGATATTAAAAGAGGATTATAGTTTGTTTTCATCCTATTACAACATTAATACTATAGGTAAATGGGAAGATGATAATTATGTTTTATTAAAAACCAAGACAGATGAAGAATTTGCAAGTGTTCATAGTCAAAATATTACAAGTATAGAAACTAAGGTAGCTAAGTGGAAAAAAATATTATTAGATAAACGCTCAAAAAGAGAGCGACCAAGAACAGATGATAAAGTATTAACTTCTTGGAATGGTCTAATGATAAGAGCTTATTTAGATGCTTACAAAGTGATTGGTAATAAAGATTATCTAGATATGGCCCTTAAAAATGCTAAATTTATTAAAGAAAATCAATTAAGAAATGATGGTGGCCTTTATCATAATTATAAGAATGGAATTACTTCAATCGAAGGATTTTCTGAAGACTACGCAAGTATAATTTCGGCTTATATTAGTCTATATGAAGTAACATTAGACGAAGATTGGTTAAAATTATCAAGACGTATTTTAGATTATACAATAACTCATTTTTTTGATGAAAATAGCAGCATGTTCTATTTTACCCCAAATTCTGAAACTAATCTAATTGCTAGAAAAGTAGAGATTGTAGATAATGTTATTCCATCCTCAAATTCTATGCTAGCACAAAGTCTTTTTAAGTTAAGTCATTTTTATTCAAATGAGGAATACAAAAATATTGCTAAGCAAATGCTAGGTAACATGATAGGTAATATTGAAAGTTCTCCATCAAGTTTTTCAAACTGGTCAAATCTATACCTAAACTACTCTAACCCTTATTACGAAGTTGCAGTATCTGGAGAAAAAGCTTTAGATAAATTAGAAGAACTTAATAAATATTATTTACCTAATATATTAATTGCTGGAGCATTAGGAGAAAGTGAAGTCCCTATAATGAAAAATAGATTTAATGAGGGAGAAACATATATATATGTATGTGTAGATGGTACATGCAAGTTGCCTGTCAAGTCGGTAGATATTGCTGTAAATCAACTATTAAAATAGCAGTTATATAAATATTTGTAAAAAAAAATAATGGTTACACTAAAAGAACTTGCAAAATTATTAAATGTTTCTATCTCTACAGTTTCTAAAGCGTTAAGTGATAGTAATGAAATTGGCGAGACTACAAAAAATAGAGTCAATGAGCTTGCAAGAGAGCTTAATTACAAACCTAACAGAATTGCACAACAACTTAAGTCTAGTAAGACAATGGTTGTAGGTGTCGTTGTGCCAAGTCTAATGAATCCTTTTTTTGCAGAAGTTGTACATGGTATAGAAACTACTTTAGATAATCACAATTACGATATGACAGTTTGCATATCTAATGAGAGTTTAGAAAAAGAACAACGAAGTTTTGATTTATTATCTACAGGAAGCGTAGATGGTTTTATTGTTGCAGTAGCAAGAGAAACACAAACTAAGCATAGTATTAACCATTTTAATAGAGTTGGTAAAAATACGCCTATAGTAATGTTTGATAGAGTTATTAATGACGTGGAATGTACTAAGGTTGTTGTAGACGATTTTCAATCAGTTTATGATGCTACTAAATATTTAATCCAAGAAGAGCACCGAAAAAAAATCCTTCTGATAAGTAATATTGAAGAGTTGAGTGTGGGTAAGTACCGTATCAATGGCTACAATAAAGCGATCGAGGAATCTGGCTTAAGTCCAAATATTTTAAAACTAGGAAGAGAAAAAAATCCCAGAACATTTATTTATAATTACCTAAATAAAAATCCTGAAATAGATGCTATTCTTTCCATAGATCACATAACAGGTATTATGGCTTTAAATAAGTCTAAATTAGTTGGTAAACGTATCCCTGAGGATATTTCTGTTATTGGTTTTGGCTATGAAGATGCTAAGTATGTTTCTAGTCCAAAGATATCAGTAATAGATCAAAAAGCCTTTGAGATAGGTCAAAATTCAGCTGAGTTACTATTAAACCATTTAGGATCTGTAGAGAAGATACCTCATAAAACTATAATGGTAAAAAGCGAGCTAATCTTTAATGATACAACACAAAAAAAGGCCTAGATTAACTTCAGATTTTTAGTTGTTTAATTAAATCTTATCAGTTAGTTGTCGTGCTAATATTTGTTAGTATTTTATTTACAGCACCTTTATTTTGTTTGACATATTGTGCGTTGATTTTTCCTTGAAGATTACGATTGTCTATAGAATCAATAAGAGATTTCATTATTAGGCTTAATTCTTTTTGATTGGTAACACTAATTACACCATTTAAATTAACAAGCCTTTTTGCTTCTGGAAATTTTTGGTAATTCTTTCCAATAATTATTGGAATTCCAAAAACGGCAGGCTCTAAAATATTATGAAGTCCAGTAGCTCCTGCTGCACCACCAACATAAGCGATATCTGCATAACTGTAAACACGTCCCAAATAACCTATGGTATCTAATATAAAGACATTAAACTCTGAAAGATTTTTACCTTTCATATCAGAAAAACAAACTGTTTTAGCTTTTAAGCTTTTTTTAATAGTGTCAATATAGCTTGGTTTGATATTGTGAGGCGCAATTATATATTTTGTATCAGTAGTTTTATTTGAATTTATAAAAGGAATAAAAAGAGCATCATCTGCAGGCCAAGAACTACCAAAAACTACGGTAGTTTTATTGTCAATAAACGCTTCGATAAAAGATATGGTATTATCTGCCTTAAGTTGCTGATTTACGCGATCAAATCTTGTGTCTCCAGAAACAGAAACAGAATCATAACCAATATTCTCTACAAGGGTTTTAGAGTTTTTATTTTGAGTAAAAATATGGTTAAAAGAGAATAGTGCCTTTCGCATTAAACCACCATACCATTTAAAATACGATTGGTTTGGTCTAAATGTTGCAGAAATCAGAAGCGATTTTATCTGTCTTCTTTTTGCTTCCAAAAGAATATTTGGCCATATTTCATACTTGACAAAAAGAATTAATTCAGGGCGAACAATATCTAAAAAGCGTTTGGCATTATTTGGAGTATCAAGAGGTAAATAGACAACAACATCTGCATAATTAGTATTTTTTTTAACCTCATATCCGGATGGTGAGAAGAATGAAACTATAATCTTGTGATTGGGGTATTTTATTTTTAATTCTTGTAAAACTGGCAAACCTTGTTCAAATTCACCAAGTGAAGCAACGTGCATCCAAATAGTCTTATCCGTAGCTAAAATTTTATTTTGTAGTATATCAAATGTATTTCTCCTACCGATAACACCAAGTTTTATTTTAGTATTAAAAAAGGAAATAACCTTCAGAATTAGGCTGGTCAAATAAATCCCTATGGTATAAAGTAATCTCAAGATATCTGGTTTATGCTAAAATACATTTCTTTGAATGAATTACATTGACGAGCGGTAACATTTTCGTACTTTCGTTATATCTACACATTAAATTTTTTAGCCAGAATGAAAAAAATTCAAATGGTTGACCTTAAAGGTCAGTATGAAGGGATTAAAGATGTTATTAATCCATCTTTCACGGAAATCTTAGAAAATGCAGCCTTTATAAATGGCCCTAAAGTTCATCAATTTCAAAAAAATCTTGAAGAGTATCTTGATGTAAAGCATGTTATTCCTTGTGCAAATGGCACAGATGCCTTACAGATTGCTATGATGGGATTAGGCCTCGAACAAGGTGATGAAGTTATAACAGCAGATTTTACTTTTGCAGCAACTGTAGAGGTTATTGCATTACTAAAACTTACACCTGTTTTGGTAGATGTTGACCCAGTAACTTTTAATATAGACGTAGAAGCTGTAAAAAAAGCAATCACTCCAAAAACAAAAGCTATTGTACCAGTACATTTATTTGGATTAGCTGCAAATATGGATGAGATTATGGCTTTGGCTAAAGAGCATAACTTGTATGTTATTGAAGATAATGCTCAGGGTATTGGCGGTGATTATACGCATAAAGATGGTT
>Ga0213868_10006473_pt1 | contig 10349 bp, 12 predicted proteins | sample PICome_9_FD_160087 | JGI IMG/M metagenome (GOLD analysis project Ga0213868, IMG submission 160087) | Coastal seawater microbial communities near Pivers Island, North Carolina, United States - PICO127 | ecosystem: Environmental > Aquatic > Marine > Coastal | place: USA: North Carolina...
ATTTATTCTTGGAATTATTTGGAAACAAATTATAAGTCATTTTGACGTTTTGAACCTCAAAGATTCTTGTTCTCAACAAGAGAAAAAAATTGAAAGACTGGAATTAAAAAACGATCTATTAGAAGAGGAATTCAATAAAGCTTTAAAAGAGCATATTATTGAGAATAAGGCAAGTTTTGATAAGCTGACAGAAGCTATTACTGAGCTTATAAAAAGCACAACTATTCTTACTGTGAAAATAGAAATGCAAAATCAAAAACTCAATGAAAATTAAAAGCCCAAGAACAACTTTTCTTGGAATAGCTAACGCTGTTGTAGCTATTGTTGTAGTCGTTTTATATGTTTTGAATTTAATTAATGAAGAACAAATGACTACACTGATCTTAATTGGATCAACGACTGTCACAACACTTGTGGGAATACTTACTAAAGATGAAGAATATAAAAAGCCTCTTGTTGATCTTAATGATCCTGAGCTTGTGGAGTTCTTGCAAGAGCAAGCAAAACGTGCCAAGCGATTTAAAATCGCTTACAATAGAGACAAAAAGCGAATTGATTAATTTAATCAGACCAGCTCTTAATATACATTGGGATTCAGAATTGAATGTCATTGGCAACAAAGTACAGCCTGTTACAAGAGAATTCAACCAGAATGGGGTGAAAGCCATTGTGACGATTTCTGAAGATAACAGGCTTGTTGCTGAAATAATTGTTCCACAAGAAACTGTCACGAATACGGTGTCTACGGAAAAAAAAATATCCAGCCCAACACTTCAACGGCCACTCACTAAGAGAGAGATAAAAAAAGGAAGTAGCTTGGGCTGGAGATCATTGTTATTAATTAGCGGAGCAATTGCTTCGTTGATCGCTGCTTATTTCAGATACTCTAAAAAGAAAAACAAGTAATGGAACTTATTGCATCAATAGAAAAAAACTTGTCCGTAACCAATGAATTTGTTATTAAGGACGGTACTACTTGGGGGGATCCCGCGAGAGGATTAAAAAATCTTGTTCTGATAATAGAAAGATTTTCTAAATCCGAATATTTGCCTCTTGATGCTGAACAGGTAATTCCTAACAGTACCTCTTTAATTGTTTCTGAATGGAAAATTAAATTGAATAGAGATGCTTATTATAAGTTCTTAATTGTAGCCTTAGATAGCCATAATCAAGAGATAAGCTACATTATTGACCAAGTGGTTTATGGCTCTACTGAAAGTCATACAGGCTTGTTTTTATCTGTTGATGAAAATGTTCCTGCGGGTACATTATTAACCGATACTTACTTCTGGATACCAATTACTAAAATTGAAGATTTCCCTTTTTCAATTGAAAATGGAAGCGACTATATCTGCAAAGATCATCTTCATGATTTAGCTTCAAGAGTATGTATAGCAGAAAAAGCTTTAAAATTTGCGGGCAATAAATGTGATTGTCCAGATAAATTTATTGCAGAGGATTATTATTGGTCATTGCTTTATCATCATTCTACGATTTACAGTGTAGCATTTGGAGAATATGAAGAAGCAGGAAGATTCTTGGATCAAGTCGTAGATCGATGTACAAACGGAAGCGCTGAAGATAAAGAAGATTGTGGATGTAATGGATAAGATAACTGAACTAAAAAATATCATTCATCAAAAATTCTTAAAGATTGCCAAACGAGCAAGAATTAAGGATGAAGACGGTAAATCAACAGAACATGAGTTTTGTTGTTTAATGAGGCTCCAAGCTTTGCTTATTGCTGTTCAAGACACTCCAAACCCTACTGTTTTTCAACTTCGAGAAATGGAGATTCTGGCTAACTCAATTTGTGGTCGTGATCGATTTATTTACAAGCCTGTAGATTGGTGCGGACTTGATTTTGATGCAGTTGATCAAACTTCTCAACCGCCGATCTCTGCATGTGAAATTGTTTACAGTAATCCAAACATAGAAGCAAGTCAAGAAACATTATATGCTTACGTTGATAAGATTATTGATACTTTGAATTATGAGTTTCCATGGATCAAGTTTACCGTAAAAGAAGGTGTTGCTCCTGGTAAATATGAAGTAGGTTCAGGATCAGGATTTACAACGATTGGAGTAACAGTTAATAAAACGGCTAAAGATTTTTATGACATAGATCGTAATGGTGATTTAATTCAATATGCCAGAGAGCTTAAGAATGCGTTACCTGATCAACTGTTAAGCATTAATTTTCAAGACTCAGAGCCAAAGTCTTTTTTGCTTAATGGAGAATATTTTGATCTTCAGAAGTATCAGAACAAACATGAAAAAGCTGAAGCAAGCCTTAAATGGGAGTCGGTATGGCCTTGTTATTACGGAGTTGGTCCAATCACTTCTTTAGATGATTTGAGTCAAGCAAACGCTTTTATTCAATCTCTTGAAAAAAGTCTTGATTGTTCAAAAAATTGCCACAAAATAGATGTTTCAGAAGGAAATGTTCTTTATTACTTCTTTCCGTTCAATAATGTTAAAAAACATTTTGTGACTGAAAATGGAGTAATGATGGGTTCATATAGAGGAACTATTGATGGTGTTCGAACAAAGTCCATGGATGACTATAATGTTGCCGGTAGTACTACTTATGGTGTAATTCGTAGCGATCAGGAAGGTATTAGATTTCTTAGATTTTGTGTTGAAGATATGCTAATTGAAGATGTTATTTCGCAACCAGTACCTCCTACCGCTGAAGAAGAAGTTTTAAACACGGTAATACTTTACGAAGGAAATTGGTCTGAATTAGAGTGTGTGAAAAATACAGAAACGTATGAATCGAATTGGTCTGAATTAGAATGCGTAAAAATAAATGCTTGATCTAAATAGAAAATCCTTTCATGAAGTAAGTGAAACCTTTGCTCCTCAATCTTGGAAAGATCACCCTGTTACTTGGCAAAAATTTGTTAAAGGAGGATTTCAATCTTTCGAAACAATGACAGAGGCAAATCAATTTCCTATGAAAAGAAGAGAATGGGGTATGACTGCTAATATTGCAGGATTGTTTCATGTAATAAGTGATGATTTGAAAAAATGGAATCCTGCTGAATTTGGATATCTTACATTCAATCCTGTTATTACTAACCAGCAATACAACATTATTTATCCCTGGAATTACAGAATTACCGGTAAAACTTCTCATGAAGTGATTGAACAAGTTGCCTTAAAAGACGGTCTTGCCAATGTAGTTCAACATATTTTTTTATCAGGAAATGAAAATTCTGCAATTACTTATGAGGTCTTAAAATGGTATCCTTAAATGTGGTTGGATTTCATCGAAAACGGCATTGGTTTTTTACAGGTTTCTTGGAAGAATCCAATCTGCGTAAAACCTGAGATACAAGACGAAGTGACTTGGAAGGAACCGGTATGCGTAAAAGTACCAATGACTTTTGAGGCTGAATTCAATAATCCTTCTTGCCAACTTGATGAAGAGTATTATGAATCTTTTTGGACTGATCATGAATGTTCTAAAGATTTGGAAACCTTTGAAGGCTTTTGGTCTGATATTGAATGCTTGCTGAATGAGGAAATATTTGAGTCTTATTGGAGTGAAATTGAGTGCTTAAAAAATGAAGAGATTTATAATGCTTCGTGGAGTGATATTGAATGTTTGAAAAACGAATTGACTTATCAGGCTGAATTTGATTCTCCTGTTTGTGTACTTGATGATGAAAAAATTGAATCTTTTTGGAGCGATATAGAATGTCTTCAGTCTAACGAACAAATTGATTCTTTTTGGAATGATATTGAATGCGTAAAAGATCAAGTTGAGTTTGATTCAATATGGAGTAATATTGAATGTGTTAAATCATATTAAGTATTCAGTAAATTAGAAAAACCGGAGGTAAATAATCTTCCTTTAATCAATTTGAAAAATGATTCGATTTGTAAAAAACGGAAACTACAGAAACCTTGAATTGCATATTAAGAGATTTGTAAATGGAGTAGAAACACCAGGGGATGAATTTCCTATTATTGAAAATATTACTTCAAAATTCGGAAATGAGGAAATTGTAACTGAACAATATTTGGTCACAATGCCTGATAGCATGTTTGCTCAACGTGTAGAAGCGTTTAAAACTCACCTTCTATCTAAATATCCTTTTCTTTCAGTAAACGACTTTATCAATTCAGCAGGTGGAAATGATCCTATTTTTTGTGTTCCTGATGTTATTAATGGAACCGCTGAAATCGTAATTGATGAAGAGACGAATATCATATTCTATTTTGATTCAACTGGCTCAATGGGCAATACCTATCAGAAGTTGGATATTATGAGAAGAACTGTATTAAAAGATCGTTTATTTTCTTATTACAATAATGATCAGGAAAAATATGATGAAAAAGTAAGACTGAAGAATTTTAGTAACGAAAGAGCTTTTTATGCAGCCAACAATCAAGGGTTATCGGTTTCTGAAAAATTTATAATAGTAGTAGTTCAAAACGAAGCTGTTCCTGTTTATCATAATTCTGTATTTAATGGCACTATTCCTCTTCAGCTTAGTCAGGATATTACAGCGCTTCGAGAAACTATTGAATCACAAAGACCAACTGCTTATAACGTACTTATGGTTCATGTTACTGGAGCTGGAGGATGGATTACTTATTCTAATGCTTACAAAGAAATGATGGAAGCAATTCGTAATGGTACAAGTGGTTTTGAAACCGAAACAACGAATTTATCAAACTACCCTGAAGTAAATTATTTGTACGATCTTGATTCAGATGCGACACCTGAATATTATCTTGATGCATTAGTGACTTCTCTTCAATCAATGGGATACAGAATTTAATAAATAAACAATGGCACTTACGAACAATACAGATTACAGAAAAAAAACCATAACCATTACTAAAAAAGTAAATGGTTCAATGGTTACAACAGGAGGCTTTCCAATAACAGTTTCTATTTTGTCTGCTTTTGGCGCTTTTCCAGCGATTGATGTTGATGCGATCAGAACAATGACTTCAACAGATTATAACACCAGATTAAACGGTTTTTATGATTATTTAGAATTGACTTATCCTTTTTGGACAAGAGGCACAGTATTAAACAATGCTTTTGGGACTGACGCTATAACTTGTCCTTTGGATAACACGCCTCCTTCTTTACCGGCTGTTACAGAATTTGGTTCATCTATTCAAACAAGCGGTTCTGATGTTCTTGTTACTTGGTTTGTTCAACTTGCAGAAATCTCAACTCAAGATGTAAATTTCCAAATGACTGTTTTAATAACAGACGCTCAAGGTATAGTCGTAAAAGGCGAATTTGTAGTAGGTATTATTCCTGCAGAAACATTAAGATATGACAACCCCTCTCCTTTATTGATCCCAGAAGCAAATGGATTGGTTGGATGTGTAACTTCAATTGCTCCTGGTTCTTTCCAGATTACCTTTTAATGAACGTAAATAGCGGACAATATCGCAAAACCACTTTTGTAATGAGAAGATTTCTTTTTAATAGAGAAGTCTTCTCGGGCGGTTTTCCTGTAGTTGAGAATATCACTAATCCTTTTGGTGAAATAACTGGAATTACAATGGAAGAATTTGCTTTTTTGTCTGAACAAGAATATCTGAATAGGTTATATTATTTTTATCAATATCTTGAAATCAAATATTTGTTTTTTAAGAAGTCAGATTGGCCCGGATTAGAAACTTTAGAAATTCCTTACGGATCAGATCAAGTTCAATGTCCTCTTAATTATCAAATAGAAGACAGTCTTTATGCTAATCTAAAATTAAATCTTTCTGAAGTATCTGGAAATAAAGAGGCCTCTCTTGATATTGAATTGCTTAGATACAACGGTACAACGATAAATAGCCAAACTTCTTTCAACGTAAGTATTATGTTGAAAGAATCTTTTGTAAATGATTTTGTGAATTGGGAAGAAATAGATGGGAATTTGATTACAGTTCCATTTAATTATGGTCAGCAAAAAGTAGAGGTTTTAGAGCTTTTCCGGTATTTAGGCACAGACGATCAGACTAAAGATTTTAAAAATATCTATGCAAAAATCATTGATGTTGAAGAAGATTCAGGAATTGAAATAGGAATGGTTAATACAGTTTATACTAAAGGATTTACCGCTTTTTATATGGTAAATTTAATTTCTAATATCAACGAATCTTATCAGGATTTTCCTAATCAAGAATCTTTAGAGTCAGTAATAATAAATGGCGATGGATTGGTAAACGGAGCACAACCTTCCTTTTTCTTTGAATTCATAAGTGATCAAAAAGCAAGACCTGTATTTATATATCCTTCTTCTTTTCCTGATTTAACAGCAATAGAGTACATGAACGATGGAGGCATGAATATCATTGATTCAGATGCTTTTGATTTAGAAAACGGACTGCCAAAAAGAGTGACAATTGAAGGGGTTGAATATAAGGTCTATGCGGCTAAAAACATGGTTGTGTTTTCTCATAGAGCGAAATATGAATATAAGTTCTGATGGCAAAAGGATATCCAGTAGGTTTTAAAATATTGATTCCTGAACCTGTTGAAGTCAAAATGATTTCTTTAACAATCAAAGTTCGAGACAGCATAGCTCCTTTAGAAAGATTCAAAGGATTATTTACTTATGTTGTTGAGGATGATACTTTTTACTACTTGTCTGGAGGCATAAAGAATTCAAATTGGAAGCCAATTGGCGTTCCTCAAAAAATAGAAATCTATGACGAATTTCAAGACAAACCTCAGACAGTCATATCCGGGCAAGGCATTAAAAGCTATCTCGAAGAACACTATTACACAAAATCGGAACTGGACCAAGAATTGGCAAGACTCGAAGTACCACTTTGGGTTAAAGCTATCACTGCCGAGCAAATTCAAACGTGGGATTCGATTCAAGGTGACATATCTGAGCGGCTTGATTTTCCTAATGCGAAAACTATCTGGTCGGTCATTCACCCTAAAGGAAAAAACTGCCAACCGTTCAATTCTCAAGGTCAAGAGATAATCGGAAGAAAAACATCAATTAACGATACTACAACCATATTCAATTGGTCAAGACCTTTATCCGGTTTTGTCAAAATAAATTAAGATGCTACTCGAATACGAACTTAATTTCCAAAACAATCAAGCACAAAATATTGTGATTGGGAAAGTTGGTTCCTTAGATCCTGCAGCTCCTAATGGTAGAATAAACTATCTCACTCTTCAGGGAAGTCAAGGACTGTATTTAAAAAGAGAAGGCATATGGGTCAATCTTTCAAAAATCAACCCATTAGCCCAAGGAGGGATTAAGGTTTCTACAATATCAGGAGTAGAATACATATCTGTTGAAATTGATAATAAAACAATTGTTATTGACGCAGAAAACAAGATAAAAATAGCTTTTAACTCCATTGGAAACGATCAGTTGGATAATGCTAATATTCGAATTGGTGATTTCGCCTCTCCGAATAAAAACTTTTCCATGGCTGGTTATAAAATTACAAGCCTTGGAGCCCCAGAGAATCCTACTGATGCAGTAAACAAAGAGTATGTAGATTATGAAATCGCTTTGGCCGTCTCTTCTACAGGTGATTTTATTGGAGATTGGTCAGGTCCGGGTTACCCTATTATTGGTTCTGGCATTGGAGGCTTAATTCGAAAAGGAGATTGGTGGAGAATTTCTTCTGTATTTACACTTGGAACAGTACAGCTTGAAGTAGGTGACGCTCTTTTTTCAAAAGAAAATTCTTCTGGTACAAATCCTTTCAATTGGTTCACTTTACAAAACAATGTTGGGGAAGCTACTTCAACAGCTCTTGGTCTTGTTCGGACATCTGAATCTACTGATTTAACAGCCAATGCCGGCTCTAATACAAACAGAGTTGTAAGGATTGCTGATTTGCTATTAAGAACTGCCACAAAGTCCAGAACAGGCCTTATTCAGCTTGCTACAGATTTGGAGATCGAGCAAGGTTTAAATGAAACCAAAGCGGTAACTCCAAAAAATCTTAAAAGCTTAAAATCAGGAATCGATATTGAGTTGGTTCCGAAAGGAATAACAATCAATAAAAAGACCATTGGTGGAATCAAAAAAGAAATCGAGTCTGACGAAACGCTTGAGATTCCTGATTTATGGCAATACAATGTTTTGGGGTCGCTGGATATTGATGGAACAGTAGATGTTGATGGGGAGATTCATATTGAGGAAATAGGTTCTGCTTCAGAAGAAAATGGTGAATTTGTTAAAAAAACAGGAGATACCATGACTGGAAGCTTAAACGTAATAGCTTCTGTAAAAGTCGAAAATTTAATTTATGGTGGATCTACTAATGAAACAACTTATGGAAATCCAAATAATCTTTCTATTCAATATTCAGGCGTAAATATGAGTGGAAAGAATCTGAAAAGATGGCGATTGCTCTATAGTAATCTTGTTTTATCTTTTACAAACACATTAGAACCAAACGAACACGCTTATTACACTTTTATATTTATTCAAGACGCCATTGGTGGAAGAGAAGTAACATTTCCTTCAGAAATTATATGGAACGGAGGGGTTCCTCCTGTTATTTCAGGAAATCCAAATGAAGCAACTGTCATAACATTATTATGGACAGGTGTTGAGTATTTAGGTTCAAAACATTGCGGATATACCATAATATGATTCTAACAAATGAATGTCAATCATGTGGGGATTTAGAGCCTGAAACCATTAATACAATAAGCAGAATGACGGTAGTCCCTTCTGACGATCAGATAAAGATTTACGATGAATTTGTAAAAGATATAAAGCGTTCTCAAGGTCTTTGCTTGAATACGTATAGCCTTAATCAAAGATTTGTCTCTCTACATTTTAGAGCAGCACATACAAAAGAAATCGCTCTTTTAGATTGGACAGAAAATGAAAATGATTCTATTGAAGTTGGAAATATAAGATACGTTTTCAATCAAGGTATTGGAGGAAATGGCGCGAGTGGATATTTGAACATGAATTATTCTCAAGTAGAAGATTATTTTAGTCCTAAATCAAAATTTGGAGGTTGGATTACATCAGATTATAACAATAGGATTATTGGAGCACAAACCACAAACAGCGGATCATTAGCTTATGAAATGACATTAGGATTAACGTTGGGTAATAGACATTACGATTCCTGGGGATCTAAACCTGAATTATGGTTTGGAGGAGATAATTTTTTCTTGGAAGGAATTCGAGAAATAGTACGAGGTGGAGTTTATAATAACAATGGTACAATTGGTGACAGAACTTTACTTTATCAAGGAGATATTGATTATACAGGTTCTACACCGAATACTCTTAGAAGTGGATTTACTAAAAAGTTTTATGCTTTAGCAAATAATAGAGGTGATGTATCTCAAGTAGAATCTTCTCCGACTGAAGCAAATACAACTGGATTTTTAAAATTTCAATTTCATGGGTCTTATTTAATAAATAGCAAGACTCTTTTAATTGCAGTAGAAAAATATTTAAATAAGATATAAAGAAATGGCAGCACCACAAATGAATTTTAGAAAAACAAACACTCCAGATTTGCCAAGACCAGGTAAAGTTGGTTTGTTTGTTGATTTGTCAGGAGAGTTTCTTCTTATTGATGAAGATGGAGTTATTACTTCTTTTCAAGGCACTCAAGGTATAGAGGGCCAACAAGGTATTCAGGGTATTCAAGGAGTCCAAGGAATCCAAGGAATAACAGGAGATTCCGGTTATCAGTCAGCATTAGACAATGGTTTTATAGGCACTGAAGTTGAATGGCTTGCTTCATTAATAGGCCCTCAGGGTCCTCAAGGAATACAGGGGGAAATTGGTTTGCAGGGTGTTCAAGGGATACAAGGTGTTACGGGAGATTCTGCATATCAAGAAGCTTTAAACAATGGATTTGTAGGAACTGGATTACAATGGTTGAATTCTTTAATTGGCCCACAAGGAGATCAGGGTATTCAAGGGATTCAGGGTATTCAGGGTGATACCGGTCCACAAGGCCCACAAGGTATTCAGGGACTTCCCGGTGCAGATGGCGCAACAGGTATTCAGGGAGAGCAAGGCCTCCAGGGTATTCAAGGTATAACTGGAGATCAAGGAGTTCAAGGACCTCAAGGAGTTCAAGGAACTCAAGGAGAGATTGGACCTCAAGGAGAGATTGGACCTCAAGGAGTTCAGGGTGAAAGTGAAACCACGTTATCAATACAAACAAAAAGACCACTAAAGACTATCAATAGTGAGTCTTTAGAAGGCATAGGAAATATTGTTATTAGTGGTGGAGGTGGCGGAATAGGTGGTTCTGGAACAATAAACTATATTCCAAAATTCACACCTGATGGTGCAACATTAGGAAATAGTAGGTTAATTGATAATGGAACAAGTGCTTATTTTACAGGTGTTCCTGTA
>Ga0213868_10006477_pt1 | contig 10343 bp, 8 predicted proteins | sample PICome_9_FD_160087 | JGI IMG/M metagenome (GOLD analysis project Ga0213868, IMG submission 160087) | Coastal seawater microbial communities near Pivers Island, North Carolina, United States - PICO127 | ecosystem: Environmental > Aquatic > Marine > Coastal | place: USA: North Carolina | collected...
AGCCGAGGCCGAGGAGTGGTGCCGACGGGTCGGTGCGCCGACGCTGTTGTTCCGCGCGTAGGGCGCCATAGTCGGCCGCGTCGAGGACCGCGTCGAGTGCCGTTGCGTACTCACCCGAGTCCATCGAGGCGCCCATCGGCGTGGTGAAGGGAAAGTCGCTGGGGGCAATGAAGTTTCTGCGGCGCACCTCAGCAGGGTCCATGTCGATCTCGGCAGCGAAGCGGTCGACCATCCGCTCGATCGCGTGCGCTGCTTCGGGGCGACCGGCACCGCGATAGGCGCCCATCGGCACGGTGTTGGTGACCGCAGACTGAAATGAATAGTCGACGTTGGCAATGTCGTAGACACCGGTCGCCATTTGCCGCGTGATGAACGGGAGGACCGCCCCGACGAGCGGATACGCCCCGCCGTCTTGGGTCTCGTGGACGCGGTAGTGAGTGATCCGCCCATCGCGCGTCCCGCCGACCGATGCGTCGAACTCGCAGCCTCGGCCGTGGACGAGGCCGAGCATGCTCTCCCACCGCGTCTCAGCCCAGCGCACGGGCCGATCAAGCATTCGTGCGACGAGCGACACGATGATGTCTTCGGGGTATCCACCATTCTTCGCGCCGAAGCCACCACCAACGTCGGGGCAGATAACGCGGACCTGATCGACGTCGACACCGGTCGCTGCGGCAAGCGTGTCACGGGTGCCATGTGCCCCCTGCGTGGTCGCCCACTGGGTGAGGAAGGGACGACCATCGTCGCCCGTCGACCACACCGCGACGGTGGCACGCGGTTCGAGCGGACAGGGCGCCAGTCGTTGGTTGCGGAACGTGAGATCGACGGTGACGTCGCACCCCTCGAAGAAGTCGTCGCCGGACGAAGATGGTTGCGCAAAGGCGACATTCGTGCCGGCCTCGGGGAAGAGCAGCGTCTCGTCGCGCACCGCATCGCGCGCGGTCACCACGATGGACAGCGGTTCATCCTCGACCACGACAAGGTCCGCTGCATCGGCGCCAACCGATGCCGAGGTGGAGAGGATGACTGCAAGCGGTTCACCGACATATCGCATGCGGTCGGACGCAAGCCAGGTGCGAGTCATCACCTGGTTGAGCATTGGCATACTCGGCGCCTGCAGCTCAAGGCCAAGATCGGCAGCAGTGAACACCGCGACGACGCCATCAAGCTCGAGTGCGTCGCTGACGTCGATGTTGACGATCTCAGCATGCGCGACCGACGAACGAACAAAGGTCGCATGGAGCGCGTTACCTGGCGCAAGGTCGTCGACGTACTTGCCGCCGACCGTCAGGAGATCAGGGTCTTCTTTGCGGACAACACGCGTCCCAAGGATGCTCATAGGCACCGAACGTAATCGCCGTCGCGGCGCCTGTCTTCACCCGAGGCTGGGCGGCTCGAAAGCCTACTTCTCGACGAGCGCTGCGAGCCGTTCGAGTGTCGCTTCCATCGCGACCGGATGCTTCTTGGGATAACCCGCCACTTCGATCGCCTTCGGGATCACTGCGGTCGACCAGTCGAACGTCTCGGTCACCTTGGTGGCAGCCCCACCGTCGATCGACTCGAGCTCGTAGCGCCAGCGGTGCTTGCCCCTGTGCGCCCATGCGATCAGCGTGCCCTCGTCGAACTCGACGACCTTGCTTGAGATGCGATACGGCAACGGCCCCATTTTCATGTCCATCCCGAACTTCGAGTCGAGTTCAAGTCGGCCTGAGTCGCCACGAACTTGCTGCAGCATGCCCGAGCCGTCAAAGTCAGCGTGACGTGCCGGATCGGCGAGCAGTTCGAAGATCACCTCCGGCGATGCCTTGATCTCTCGGGTTACGGACACCATTTGTTCAGCCATGTTGACCACGGTATCCGCTGCCCCTCGGACGTCGAAACCGTCGAATCGCTCCGAGCGCGCCGTACCGAGCAGAATCGGCGCATGACGCAGACCCTCGATTTTGAAACCCTCGTCGCGACGCGACGGAGCATCCGCGGCTACAAGCCCGATCCGATTCCCCAGCAACTGATGGCGGAGATCATCGAGATTGCGAAGCGGGCGCCGTCATCGATGAACACGCAGCCGTGGAACTTTCATGCGGTCACCGGTGCACCACTCGAGCTCATTCGGGAAGGCAACACCGAGCGCATGATGGCTGGAGCTGCAGTGGATCGCGAGATCAAGATGGCCGATCACGGGTACCAAGGCGTGCACCGCGATCGCCAGGTCGAGATCGCGATTCAGCTCTTTGAAGCAATGGGCATCGAACGCGACGACAAGGCCCGCCGCCAAGACTGGGTGATGCGCGGCTTCCGCCAGTTCGACGCTCCGGTTTCGGTGGTCGTCACGATCGACCGTGCGTTGGCCGATGACACGGTCGCTCACTTTGACTGCGGCGCCGCCACCTACGGGCTCGTGCTCGCCGCCACCTCGAAGGGTCTCGGTTGCGTCATCAATGGCCAGGGCATCATGCAGTCGAGCGTCGTTCGCGAGCATGCCAACATCCCGGAAGACGAAGTGATCATGACGTGCGTTGCGATGGGGTACCCCAACACCGACTTCGTTGCGAACGACGTGGTCTCGCGTCGCGCCGCAAACGACGACGTCGTCAACTTCGTCGGCTTCGACGACTGAGGCAGCGCTGCCACTGGCAGCACCCTCACGACCAATCGGTAGTTTCCGTTCATGGCCGATCAGGACATCTTGCAGCAGGCACTCGAAGTCGAGGCATTCATTGCGTCGTGTCAGGTCGACGGCGCGGCCGGTCCAACCTGGTCGCGAGTTCCTGGCGGAGGGCCCAGCCGGCACACGCTGTATCACGGCAGTGCAGGCGTCGTGCTCTTCTATCTTGAGCTCCATCGCGCCACCGGCGAGCAGCACTATCTCGACACGGCAATCAGCGGCGGTAACGAGATCCTTGCGTCACTCGGCGATGGTGACGTCTCGGTGGCGATCTACAGCGGTCTGCCTGGCGACCTGTTCGTCCTCAACGAGCTAGCGAAGGCAAGCGCGCAGGGCAAGTTTCGCGACGCTGCTGCCGGGCTGGTTCGCAAGATGGCTGACCAATCCCAGCCGCTCGGTTCCGGCATTGGTTGGATCGAGCCGATTCCGTTCTCGGACATCACGGGCATCACCGGCGAACGCGAAGTACTCGACCTCAGTATCGGCGCAGCAGGCGCCGGCATCGGGTTTCTGTACGCCCACCGCAACGCGCTCGATCCCCATGCCCTCGAGTGGGCTATCAAGACCGCTGACCGTTTGATCGAGATGTCGGTCGATGGCGTGGGCGGCCCGAACTGGCTGATGATGGCCGACATGCCCTTCCCGTTCGACGCGCCGAACTTCGCGCACGGTGCTGCTGGCGTCGCCTACTTCCTCGCCGATCTGCACCGTGCGACAGCCGAGCAGCGCTATCTCGACGTGGCGATCGCTGCAGCTGGGTACGTCGAGGCCCACACGGTCGACAATGCTGGCGGCCATCTCGTGTGCCATACCGACCAGAATCCGGGGCTCTACTACCTCGGGGTGTGTCATGGCCCACCCGGCACTGGCCGACTGATGTATCTGTTGCACGAGATCACTGGCGACGATCACTGGCTTGAGTGGCTGCACACGAACATGCGCGGCCTGCTTGCGACCGGCGCACCCGAGTCGCGCAGCACGGGGTTGTGGAACAACTTCGGGCAGTGCTGCGGTGATGCGGGCATCGGTGATTACGCACTGTGGCTGCACCGGTCCACCGGCAATCCTGCGTACCTTGACGTGGCCCGGCGAGTCGCTGCGGTCATCATCGAGAGAAGCACCGTCGATGGCAGGAGGCGCTGGTGGGAGCAGGCCGAGCATCGCAGCCGCCCCGACTTCGTCGAGTCGCAGACCGGCTACATGCAGGGCGCTGCAGGGATCGGTAGTTTCCTGCTGCACCTTGCCACCAACGACGCGGTCGACGTCGCGAAAATCCCCCTCCCTGACGTCCCTTTCACGAACTGAATCGAGTAACTCAGCGCACTGGGTGCCATGATCCTGCGATGCCCACGACCACTGTGAACGACATTGACATCTGTTACGAGAGCTTCGGCCCCGACGATGCGCCACCGTTGCTGTTGGTGATGGGTCTCGGGGCACAGATGACCCTGTGGAGCACGGGGTTCATCTCCGAACTGCTCGAGCGCGGTTTCCGCGTGATCCGGTTCGACAACCGCGATGTCGGACTGTCGACCAAGACTGCCGGGGACCCCCCGGATGTGATGGCGCTCTACGTGCAGTCAATGGCCGGCGAGCCGGTCGAAGCGCCGTACACCCTCACGACAATGGCCGCCGACGCAGTCGGCCTGCTCGATGCGCTCGGCATCTCAGCGGCGCACATCGTCGGGGCGTCGATGGGCGGGATGATCGTGCAGATGATGGCGATCGAGCACCCCGAGCGAGTGCTGTCGTTGACCAGCATCATGTCAACCACCGGTGCCTCCGATGTGGGCCAACCGGACGCGGCGGCGATCGGCGCATTGCTCACTCCACCGCCGACCGACCGAGACGGAGCGATCGAGGCCAACATCACGACATCGCGCATCATCTGCGGACCTCTCTTCGACGAGACCGAGGCACGAGGACGCGCCATTGAGGCGTACGACCGCTGCTTCCACCCGGCCGGATCGGCGTTCCAGATCGCGGCTATCGCCGCCACCGGCGACCGCACCGAGCGGCTCGGAGCCGTCAAGGTTCCGACCCTCGTGGTCCATGGCCGCGAGGATTCGCTCATCACACTGTCGGGCGGCGAAGCAACCGCTGCTGCCATTCCTGGCGCCGACCTCGTGGTGTTTGGTCAAATGGGCCACGACATTCCCGACGTGTACTGGTCGCAGCTGGCAGACGCCATTTTCGGCACCGCTATTCGCGCCGACATCTCGTGAAGGTCAGGTGATCTCGCAACCGTCGAGGTCGCCGGACTCACGCCACTGCGTCATCATCTCGAAGAACTTCACCGGGCCCCCGCCGTAGCTGGCGCTGAAGAAACCATTCGGGTTCTCCGCCGCGCCCTCGTTGTTGTAGTAGCCGGGCGTGCACTCCGCCCGGAATCGTGACCCCATGCGGGCCTTGGCATGCATCTCAGCGACCCACGCGTCTTCGCCTTCCTTCGTCGCCTCGACCTGCGTCCCACCCTGAGACCGCACCTGGTCGAGCAAGTACGTGACGTGCACCGCCTGCTCATTGAGCGTCTGCGGCACATTGACGGTCACCGCGCCTTGCGTGAAACCGAGGAAGAACGCGTTTGGGAACCCCTCGGTCTGGAGACCGTGCAACGTGCGCAGACCGTCAGCCCACTTGTCGCTGAGCACTTGCCCGCCGCGCCCGACAATGTCGTATCCGGAACGTCGGGTGTAGGTCGTGCCGACTTCGAATCCGGTGGCAAAGATGATGCAGTCAAGTTCGTAGTGTTCGCCGTTCGCGACCAACCCCGTCTCGGTAAAGCGGTCGACGCCCTTGCCCTCGGTGTCGACCAAATGCACGTTCGGCCGATTGAACGTCGGCAGGTATTCGTCATGGAAGCACGGCCGCTTGCAGAACTGGCGGTAATACGGCTTGAGCGACTCGGCCACGTTTGGGTCATCGACGATCTCTTGTGCCCGTCGGCGCACCGTCTCCATCTTCCGGTAGTCGGCCATCTCCATCAGCTCGCCACGCTCGGCGGGCGTGAGCCTTCGACCGAGCTTCTTCGACGCAGTCTTCGCGGCGATGCCGGTGAGATTGCGCATGATGTCGGTCCAGCCATCGTTGACCAGATCCTCATCCTGGTCGGCACCGGTGACCAGCTTGTTGAAGTTCTCCATCCGCCGGTACTGCCAGCCGGACTCTTGACCTGCGAGGAAGTCGTCGGGGGTCTCGCGGTTGTTGCGCACGTCAACCGACGACGGCGTGCGTTGGAAGACGTAGAGCTCCTTGGCCGCCGCACCGAGATGCGGAACGCATTGCACAGCGGTGGCGCCGGTGCCGATGATGCCAACGCGCTTGTCAGCGAGGCCATCGAGGCCACCCTCGTTGGTCCCGCCGGTGTAATCGTAATCCCACCGGCTGGTGTGGAAGGTGTGGCCCTGATAGTCGTTGATGCCGTCGATGCCCGGCAGCTTGGGCCTGTTGAGCGGGCCGTTTGCCATGGCGATGACGCGGGCGGTCATCTTGTCGCCCCGGTCAGTATCGATGACCCAGTGACCGGCGTCGTCGAACCATTCCACGTGAGTGACCGCTGTCGACAGCAGAGCGTTGTCGTACAAGCGGTAGTGGCGGGCGATGTTCTTCGAGTGCTCCATGATCTCAGGAGCGAAGGAATATTTGTGCTTCGGGAGATAGTCGAGCTCCTCGAGCATCGGCAGATAGCAATACGACTCGACGTCACACATCGCACCCGGGTATCGATTCCAGTACCAGGTGCCACCGAAGTCGCCGCCCTTCTCGATCAAACGGATGTCGTTGAAGCCGGCTTCACGCAAGCGGCCGCCCATCAGCAACCCACCGAAGCCACCGCCGACGACCACCACATCCACGTGATCGAACACAGGCCCGCGATCCGCTGCTCGTTCATACGGGTCGTCGACGAAGTCGGAGAAGTCGCCAGTGACCTCGATGTACTGCTCGTTGCCATCGGTCCGGAGCCGCTTGTCGCGCTCGGCAAGGTACTTCCGCTTGAGTTCATCGGGGTCGAAATCGATCCCACCCAGGGTCTCGATCAGCACGTCTTCGAATTCGCCCATCACCCACGATGCCATCGCACCCGCCACATCTGCGAGCCGGGTGAAAACCGTCGGCGCCGCCCGCCCGCCCGCGGGCCGCGTCGCAGGCGATGGATAGGTTGACGGAGTGACCAACGCAGACGCGGAGACGGGTCTGCTCCAGAATCACTCGGTCCGCCGATACCTCGCTTCGAGCGCGCTGTCGACGACCGGCATCTCGCTGATGCTGGCCGTGCTCTTCAAGCAGGCGTTCGACATCACCGGCGATGCGTTGACGATCGGCATCATCGGGCTCCTGCAGTTCATCCCCGCCGTCCTGCTCGTCATGGTCAGCGGCTACGTGGCCGACCGTTTCGACCGACGGCGCGTCACCGCGTTGATGACGGTCGGGCGCGTCGCCTGCGCCATCGCGTTTCTCCTCTACAGCCGGGATGTGGGCGACGTATCGGATGGGTCCAACGCAGCGGTATGGCCGATGTTCTTGATCACGCTCGTGTTCGGCGCGTTCGATGCCATCGCCATTCCGGCCCGTCATGCCATCGCCCCGCTCGTTGTCACGCGCGAGTTCCTGCCGAACCTGGTCGCAGCGGCTGCAGTCACCAGGGTGCTCGCCACGATCGTCGGCCCGGTCGCCGCTGGATTTCTATACACGGTAGGACCCGACCTCGCGTACTTCGCTGTTGCCGTCCTCTTCGCCGCATCGATTCCGCCGATGCTGCGGACCGGCTACGCCGTTACGCCAACCAGGCTGACGGACCGACCGTCGTTGAAACTCGCGTTGGAGGGCCTCCGATTCATTCGGCGGTCGCCGATCGTCTTGTCCGCGATCTCGCTCGACATGTTTGCGGTGTTGTTCGGCGGCGCGATCGCCTTGATCCCGGTGATCGCCGAAGAACGACTCGGCGTCGGCGACATCGCGTACGGCTGGCTGCGCGCCGCGCCTGGCATCGGCGCAGGCCTGATGGGCCTCGTGCTCGCACGACGACCCGTGACCCTGCGCGTCGGACCGACCTTGCTCGCCGTCGTTGCGACGTTCGGCGCGTTCCACATCACGCTTGGAATGACGACCAACTACGTGGTCGCGTTCGTCTCGCTCGTCATCGCCGCAGGCGCTGACATGGTCTCGATGACCATCCGTTCGACGCTGGTGCCACTCGCCACGCCAAACTCGCAGCTGGGTCGCGTGACAGCAGTCGAGAGCGTGTTCATCGGCGCCTCGAACGAATTGGGCGCGTTCGAGAGCGGCGTCGCCGCCCGGGCGATCGGGGTGCCGTGGGCTATTGCCGGCGGAGGTATTGCAACGATGGCGATCGCCGCCGGGTTCGCCGCGTTCGTTCCAGCGCTGCGCAATATCGACACGTACGACGACGTCGAGCTTCCCGACGCAGCGCCCGCAACCTGACGGGCCCCGTTTGGCAGGGGTGTTTCACTCCGTTGACCGCCGCGAACGCCTGTGGGAAAGTGAGCGATGCAGATCGACCTGGAACAAGCCCGCCGACACCTTCTCGCTGAACTCGAGCATCTCGATCGCCAGTTCAATGAGATCGATGCCGAACGGCGTTCTGTCGGGCCCATCGACAAACTCACCGGTGATGCCGGGCAAGACACGGCGAGAGTCGACACCGAACTCAGGCAAGAAGCCGAGATCCAGACCGCTCGCAACGAGGTCGCTGCCGCACTCCAACGACTCGACGACGGCACCTATGGCTTCGACGAAGACACTGGTGAACCCCTCGACCCCGAACGACTCGACGCGGTGCCGACGGCTCGCGGCAACATTCGCTGACTGACTCCGCGTCGAACGACGCACGTTGGGGCTTGTGGCCCTCGCGGCCAGCTCGCTGACTCCGTAGTGTCGACGTTCTGGAGGATGTGCCATGAACCGAAGTACTCGATCACAACTCACCCGGCGAGGGTTCCTCGCCGGCACCATCGCGGCGGCGCTGGCGGCTTGCTCCGACAGCGGCGGCGGCGAGGCTGACACGTCGACGACAGACGCGACAAGCCCGCCAACGACAGCAGCGCCTACGACAGCAGCGCCAACGACAACGGTGGCCGCAACAGATCCTGTTGTCACGTCTGACCCATTCACCCTCGGCGTTGCGTCAGGCGATCCACTTGCCGATTCGGTGATCTTGTGGACCCGCCTGCTTCCCACAGAGCCGCTCAGCGAAGAGCTCAGCGATGTCGACATTGCCGTCGCATGGGAAGTGGCAACGGACGCAGCGATGAGCGACGTCGTGGCCAGCGGGATCGGTTCGGCGATCGCTGCGCTCGGCCACTCGGTGCACGTCGACGCCACCGGTCTCAGCCCCGACACGGATTACTACTACCGGTTTCTGCTCGACGGCTTCGAGACCACACCGGCGCGCACCCACACCTTTGCGGCGGCGGGCACCACACCGGACCGGTTCCGCTTCGCATTCTCTTCATGTCAGAACTGGGAGCAGGGGTACTACGCCGCCTACCGCGAGCTCGTCGAACAGGGCGACATCGACGCGTTCGTCTTCCTCGGTGACTACATCTACGAATACGCCACCGGCGGATACGCCGACGAGCGCGGGCGCGCAACCGGCCAGGACTTCGAGTGCGAGACCATCGAGCAGTACCGCGAGCGGTACGCGCTGTATCACAGCGATCCGCTCCTCCAGGCTGCACATGCGCTGGTGCCGTGGATCATCACGTGGGATGACCACGAAGTCGACAACGACTACGCCGCGGCCAGCAGCGAAGAAGATGCTGAACGCGAGGCCTTTCTCGCCCGGCGGGCTGCCGGATACCAGGTCTGGTACGAGCACATGCCCGTGCGTCTCGACCCTCCCGACGGACCCGAGTACGACATCTACCGCTCATTCGCACACGGGGACTTGCTGCGCTTCCATGTGCTCGACACGCGTCAATACCGAGCCGACCAGCAACGCAGTGCTCCCTTCGTTGCCGCCCTCGGATCGGCCGTGCAAGTTCGCGATGACGAACTCGCAGCGTCGCCCGACCAGACGATGCTCGGCAGCGCTCAGCGCGACTGGCTACTGGGCAGTGTCGAGTCGTCGACAGCGATCTGGGACGTGATCGCCCAACAGGTGTTCATGTTCGGCGGCAACGCCGTGCCGAACGCCGAGCCTCCCGTCGTCGTCGTCGACACGTGGGACGGATATGCGGGCGAACGCGAAGCCGTGCTCTCCGCGCTCAGCAGCACGGCGGACAACCTTGTCGTCCTGTCGGGCGACTTCCACTCGGCTGCAGTCGCTGATCTGCGGACTGATCCGTTCGACCGATCACTGCCGGTGATGGGGTCCGAGTTCATGGCATCGAGCATTTCGTCGTCGTTCTTCGACGACGATGCCGTCGTCGCCCAACTCGTTGGCGCCGCCCTGACCGCGAACCCACAACTCAAGTGGTTCGACGCACAACGGGGCTACACGGTCTGCGAGGTCACCCCTGAGCGGTGGCTGGCCACGTACCGCACAGTGACCGATCAGTTCGACGAAAATTCGGCCGTCGTCGACGCGACCGCGTGGGAAGTCATCGCCGGCGCTCCCGGAGTCGCCCAGATCCTCTGACCGGGTCGGTCATTCAATGCGGAGCTGTGCGATGCTCGCAAGATGACCGGGGCGATCTGCTTGCAGGGTGGGCGCGAG
>Ga0213868_10006478_pt1 | contig 10339 bp, 11 predicted proteins | sample PICome_9_FD_160087 | JGI IMG/M metagenome (GOLD analysis project Ga0213868, IMG submission 160087) | Coastal seawater microbial communities near Pivers Island, North Carolina, United States - PICO127 | ecosystem: Environmental > Aquatic > Marine > Coastal | place: USA: North Carolina...
TTGTCTTCACAACGCGCGGCGCGTGCCGCTGGCGAGGACTTGTTCGGTACAGCCCCGCGGCACATGCCACACGAAAGCCTCACATTGGCGGCCCTTGAAAGCGCGCTGATGGCGGGCAAAGTGCTGTGTTATGCGCAAGGTTTTAGCATGATCTCGAACGCTTCTGATGACTTTGGCTGGGCGCTGCCCCTGCCCGAAATCGCCGAGGTCTGGCGTGAAGGCTGCATCATCCGTTCTGCAATGTTGGACGATATGGCCACAGCTTTGCGCGATGATGCAGAACGCAATTTGATGATGGCACCGAAGTTCACAACGATCCTAAAAGAAACACACGGGTCTTTGCGCCAAGTCGTCGCTCAGGCCGCCTTGCACGGTTTGGCCCTGCCCGCGCTATCATCAGGATTGGCGTATTTCGACGCGATGCGCACCGCGCGCGGCACCGCCAATATGATCCAAGGCCAGCGTGATTTCTTTGGTGCACACGGGTTTGAGCACATCGATGGCGCGACCGATCAAAACGGGCCATGGGGCAGTTGATCTAGCCTAAAGCGTAACCTGCACCGCGCACTGTCCGTACCGGATCAGCACCACCGTTTTGCGTCAAGACCTTGCGCAAACGTCCGACATGCACATCGACGGTCCGCGTATCAACATAGATATCGCGGCCCCACACACGGTCCAATAGCATGTCGCGCGACCAAACACGCCCAGGCTTTTCCATCAATGTCGTCAGCAAGCGGAACTCTGTTGGACCAAGCTTGAGCAACGCATCAGCGCGGGTCACGCGGTGGGTTTCAGCGTCTAAAACAATGTCCTCATAGGTCAATAATTGGCCCACCGTCGCAGGCCGCACGCGCCGCAATTGCGCGCGCACCCGAGCCATCAATTCGGACACAGAGTAAGGTTTGACGACATAATCATCAGCGCCCGTTTCCAAACCCCGGACTTTGTCGACCTCTTCGGACCGCGCGGACAGCATAATGATTGGAATGCCGCGCGTCTCGGTGCGGGTTTTCATCTGACGACAGACTTCGATACCGGACAAGTTTGGCATCATCCAATCAAGAACCATCACATCCGGCGCATCTTCTGCGACGCATAACAGCGCCTCTTCACCATTTTCTGCACGCGTGATGCGAAAGCCCTCTGCCTCTAGATTATAGGCGAGAACCTCGCGCTGCGCTGCCTCGTCTTCAACAATCAAGACATGGGGTTGTTGCGCCATCTCTCTTAGCCCGGCGTCACTGCATAGGCCGTCTTATCACCCTTAGGGCGGGCTTCTTCCGGCATTTCGCCAGTAACAAGATAGATAACCTGTTCGGCCATGTTCGTGGTCAAATCGCCCATACGTTCGATATTTTTTGCCATGAAATGCAAGTGCATGCATGACGTGATGTTGCGTGGGTCCTCCATCATGAACGTCAGGAATTCGCGAAACAACGCGTTATACATCTGGTCAACTTCTTGATCGCGCTGGCGCACGTCTTCGGCCAAGACGGCATCACCGCGCACATAGGCATCCAGCGTATCTTTGAGCATTTGTTCAACTTCGCGGGCCATCCGGCGCAACGCCGCATCCGCGCCGCTGACCGGGCTCATCTCGACCAACACACTGGTGCGCTTTGCGATGTTCTTGGCGTAGTCACCGATCCGTTCAAGCGACGCGGCAAGACGCAAAACCGTCAAAAGCGAGCGCAGGTCTTTGGAGACAGGCGCACGCAGCGCAATCGTGCGCGCGGCTTCTTCGTTGATCTGAATTTCAAGCGCATCGATGACTTTGTCGCCAGCGCGGACTTCTTCGGCCATTTCAAGATCACGATCAGCCAATGAATTGGCTGCTTTCAGGATCGCCTCTTCAACAAGGCCACCCATCTTCATGATCAGCGTTGTGATCCGTTCAAGATCGCGGTCATAGGCAGACGAAATATGTTCATTCATGTGGTTGCTCCTTACCCGATCCGGCCGGAAATATAGCTTTCCGTGCGTGGGTCTTGCGGGTTAGTGAAAATCTTGTCGGTGTCATCGTATTCCACAAGGTTGCCGAGGTGGAAAAACGCGGTTTTCTGGCTTACTCGGGCCGCCTGCTGCATCGAGTGTGTGACGATCACGACCGAAAAGCTTTGGCGCAATTCGTCAATTAATTCTTCGACCTGTGCAGTGGCAATCGGGTCAAGTGCGGAACATGGTTCGTCCATCAACAGCACCTCTGGCGCAGTCGCGATGGCGCGTGCAATGCATAAACGCTGCTGTTGGCCGCCAGAAAGGCCTGTACCGGGCGAATCCAACCGGTCCTTTGCTTCGTTCCAAAGGGCGGCTTTGCGCAAAGATTTCTCGACGATTTCATCAAGGTCGGTTTTGTTACGGGCGAGCCCGTGGATCTTGGGGCCATAGGCAACGTTGTCATAAATCGACTTCGGGAACGGGTTCGGCTTTTGAAACACCATCCCGACCTTTGCGCGCAGCTGGACAGGATCAACCTTTGGATCATAGATATCTTCGCCATCGATGCGGATGTCGCCGGTAACGCGTGCGACATCAATTGTGTCGTTCATCCTATTGATACAACGCAAAAATGTCGACTTTCCGCAGCCAGACGGACCGATAAATGCTGTCACGGTCTTGTCTTCGATTTCAACATTTACGTCTTTAATGGCATGATTATTGCCATAGTAAACCTGTACGTCCTTGGCCGAGATTTTAATGTTCTGCTGCGTCGTCATTGTGCGATCCACATGTGTCATATCTTCCATATTTCAGTCCCCTACCAACGCCGTTCAAAGCGGCGGCGCAGGTAGATTGCGACCGCATTCATTATAAGCAAAAACACCAGCAGTGTAATAATCGCACCCGATGCGCGTTCTACGAATGCCGGATCAGAACGTTGCGTCCAGTTGAACACCTGCACCGGCAACGCGGTGGACGCTTCGCCAAATAGCCCTGCCTCGGGCGTGTAAGCCGCGGGATATTCGCGCACAAAGGCGACCATACCGATCAGCAGCAAAGGCGCCGTTTCGCCCAATGCTTGCGCGAGACCGATGATCGTACCTGTCAGAATGCCCGGAGCGGCCAAGGGCAACACATGGTGGAACACCGACTGCATCTTGGACGCACCCACACCCAAAGCCGCATCGCGGATCGATGGCGGCACCGATTTTAGCGCAGCACGGGTCGAAATAATGATTGTCGGCAGTGTCATGAGTGTCAGAACCAATCCACCGACCAATGGCGAAGATTGGTTAAATTCCATGAAGTTAATGAAAATCGCCAAACCCAAGATACCGTAAACAATCGACGGCACCGCTGCGAGGTTCGAGATATTCACTTCGATCACATCGGTAATCCGGTTTTTTGGGGCAAATTCTTCAAGATAGATCGAGGATGCAACGCCGATTGGCAAAGCAAGGAACAGCACGACCAGCATCATATAAAGCGACCCAAGGATCGCGACGCCAAGACCCGCCGCTTCTGGCCGCTGCACAGAAGCGTCCGGATTGGTGAAAAAGCTCCAGTTGAACTTGGTATCCATCACACCCGCGTCAGCAAAGGCTTGGGCAATCATCAATGCATCTGGCGACGTGTTACCGTCCAATGCGGCGCTTTCCATGGTCACACGGCCTTTGAAAAAACCGTCTATCCGGCCCGAAGCAAGCAGATCGAACGTCACTGTTTGACCGACCAAGTCAGGGTTACCCAACACACGGTCGCGCACCGTCGCTGCGGCCTCTTTCGAGATCATCTCGGCCAAGTCCTTGTCGGACAGTTCGGTCGTCAGACCAAGACGCGCAACTTCTGCGACAATGGCGTCGCGCAAAACCGGCGCATAGCCGATCGTCGTTGTTTTCGCCATCTCAACAGGGTCGCGGTTGCCTTTTTTGTCGACACGGTCAGCGCTCAATTCGACAGGCAAAGTAATATACGTCTGCTGGAAAGAGCTTGCACCATTCCCGATCACAGACGTCAGCAAAATGACGAGCGCGAGCATCGCGACGGCAATCGCACCCAGACCAAATGCTTTAAACCGGGCTTCGGCCTTATTGCGCTTGGTCGTGCGCGCATCACTGACCAGAAGTGAGGACTTCATTCGTACTGCTCCCGATATTTGCGCACGATATAAAGCGCGAATACGTTCAAGGCTAAGGTGATCACAAACAAGGTCAGTCCAAGCGCAAAGGCCACGAGTGTTTCGGGGCTGGCAAAGTCGGTGTCGCCGGTCAACTGGCTGACGATCTTTACGGTGACGGTCGTCATCGCCTCGAAGGGGTTTAGCGATAATCGGGCCGCGGCCCCTGCCCCTAAAACTACGATCATCGTCTCGCCAATTGCGCGAGATGCAGCCAGCAAGATCGCGCCGACGATACCGGGCAACGCCGCTGGAATAACGACTTGGCGGATTGTCTCGGACGGTGTTGCGCCAAGACCCAAAGAGCCGTCACGCATCGCCTGTGGCACCGCATTAATAATGTCGTCAGAAAGTGAACTGACAAAAGGGATCAGCATGACGCCCATGACCAGACCGGCAGTCATCACTGATGACGCACTTTGGCCCAAGCCCATCGGCTCTGCGAAATAGTCGCGCAGCAGCGGCCCAACGGTGATCAAAGCAAAGAGACCGTAAACAATCGTCGGGATACCCGCGAGGATTTCAATCGCAGGTTTGGCGATAGAGCGGAAACGCGGGCTTGCGTATTCTGACAAATAAATTGCTGCAAACAGTCCAATAGGAACAGCAAACAAAAGCGCGATGAAGCTGACATAAAGCGTGCCCCAAAGCAGCGGCAATATCCCAAGTTCAGAGTTGCCACGAAAGTTTGGCGACCAAGTTGTTGAAAAGAAAAAGTCCCGCCAGTCATATTGACCAAAGAAATTGAACGTCTCGAACAGCATTGAAAAGACAATCCCGACGGTCGTCATAATCGCGATCGAGGACGAAAATATCAAAAGGCCCATGATCCAACGTTCCGCGTAATTGCGCGCGCGGGCCTCTATTTTTATCCCGATCAACGAGAGTACAAAGCCTGTTATGCCAAGCCCGAGCACTACCAACGCGAAGAACCAACCCGGCGTGGTTCCAGTAATCCGGCTAAAAAGCGCGATCAACAAGACTGCGGCGCACGCAGGCACAAGCGTCGCGAGGGCCGTATTCAAAGCATGTTGTCTAGGCAGTGATACAAGGGTGCGGATGTCGCCGCCTGCCACTTGCAATGCACGGGCCTTAGCCACGAAATAGCCGACGACAGCCAGCGCGATAACAAACAGAAGCGGGGTCGTCAGTGATTGCATGGGGTATTTTCCATCATCATAAAAGTACTGGGGCGTCTATAGACGCCCCAGATAAAATCGTCGAGCTTAAGATCCGGACCCCATGACCATTTCGTTCGCGATTGTGTCCTGCACGTCAAGCAGTTCTGGATCAGAAACCAGACCGTATTCGGCCAATGGACCATCTGGACCTGCAATATCGTCAGAGACGAAGAATTCTGCAAAATCTTTCAAACCCGGGATTACACCGATGTGCGCCGCTTTGATGTAGAAATACAGCGGACGTGATACAGGGTATTCGCCTGCCGCGATGCTTTCAGTTGTCGGTACAACACCGTTCATTGTGGTAACTTGCAGCAAGTTCGTGTTGTTTTCGTAGAACGACAGACCAAAGACACCGATGCCGTTGCTGTCCGCTTCAATTCGGGCAAGCGTTTCGGTGTAGTCGCCGTCGATATCCACTGAACGGCCATCTGTGCGAATTGCCATACATTTCTGCTCGGCTGTGTCTTCGTCGACACCTGCAGCTAGCATGGCTTCATAGAAACCGCCGTCTTCACAACCCGCCAGGATCACCTGCTCTTCGAACACTTCACGTGTGCCGTGCTTGGTGCCGGGAATGAAGGCTTGGATTGGCTGGGCCGGGAAATCCGGGTTCACTTGGTCCCAAGTTTCGAATGTGTTTGGCACCAGTGCGCCATCGATAAAGTGCTCGTTGGCGATCGCTTTGTACCAATCTGTCGGCGTGAATTCGAAAGAATTACCTGCTATGTCGGATGCAAAAACAATGCCGTCATAGCCGATGCGCACTTCGATGATGTCTGTAACACCAGCGTCCGCACAAACGGCAACTTCGTTCTCACGGATAGGGCGGGATGCATTTGCGATGTCGATGGTGTTGGCGCCAACACCTTCACAAAAACGCTTGAGGCCAGCAGATGATCCACCTGATTCGACAACAGGCGTCGGGTAATCAAAGTTTTCACCGAACAATTCGGCGACAATGGATGCATAAGGCAAAACGGTCGATGATCCTGCGATCTGCACGTTATCACGCGCAAATGAGGAAGTAGCAGTAAGGGCAATGGCTGCGGTCGTCGCAGTTAGTTTCATGATCGACATCATATCACTCCAGTCAGTCAACAAGCGGTAAAGCGCGAACCGCTCTACCATTGCGGCCCGTTTAGGCCTGCAATTCAAACCTTTTGTGACATTGATGTAATAGTTTTATGACGGTGTCGCGGTTGGCAAGAAAACAGAGACCTGCGTCCCTTCGCCCTCGACACTTTCGACGACCAACCGACCGCGATGCCGGTTGATAATATGCTTCACAATCGCCAAGCCAAGGCCGGTACCACCCACCTCACGAGACCGGTGATTATCAACGCGGTAGAACCGCTCTGTCAAACGGGGGATGTGATGGGCCGCGATGCCCGCACCCATGTCAGCAATGATCACTTGTACCGCTTCGCCGCGCAACCGTGCGTGCATTTCCGGTGGCTTCAGTGTGACGATGACCTGCCCCCCCGACGCCCCGTATTTGATCGCGTTTTCGACGAGGTTGGTGAACACTTGCGCCAATTGCCCGACGTCACCGGGCACTACCTTTTCTGTGCCATCCTGTTCTAACGTTACAAGCACTTTTGCGGCTTGGGCTTGGGGTTCTAGCCCTTTGATCACTGACGACAAAAGCAGGCCTAGATCGGTACGTGCAAGCGGGCGCACGCGTTCGTCTTCCTCCACGCGGCTAAGCGACAAGAGATCATCCACCAACCGCGTCATGCGGTTTGCCTCATTCTCCATGATATCCAAGAACCGGTCACGCGCGCGCGCATCATCACGAGCCGCACCTTTCAGCGTTTCGATAAACCCCAAGAGCGCGGTCAACGGTGTACGCAATTCGTGGCTAACGTTTGCCACAAAATCGCGGCGCATCTGGCCTGCTGCCTCTGCCGCTGTCTGATCCTCAAACGTCAATGCGATGTCGCCGCCAGCTACGGCAACCGCAACGCGGTAAGTCGTGTCTTTTGCACCATCGCGCCCTGTGAAACGTGTGACCCGCGCCGTACCACTTGACCGCGTTTCGGCAATTGCGGCAATCACGGCGGGCTGCCGCACAGCCGTCATATAGTGCTTTCCAAACAGGTTGGGCCCCAAGATTGCCGTGACAGCATCATTTGCCGCGCGCACCCTGTCATCTGGGCCGATTAAAATGACCGGAATCGGCAAAGCACCAATTACAGTCGCTATACGCTCTGTCGTCACGCGCGTTTCCTTTGCGAAGTTACCGCTATCATAACAGCTGACGCGCAAGGTTTCAGAATTAAAGTGCAAAAACAACAACAGAACGATTGATAAACACGCTAAGCGTACCATATTGAGGCGAGTTACAACCATAGATTTTACGGCGGGAAAGATGTCAGAATGACCAGGACAAACTGAACGATTCTACGACATCCGAAGTTCCACCAAAGATCATTTCAGACCGTGCTTTGATTATAGGCGACACCAAAAGGTGGCGTGGCGTAGGCCGTGCGCCTTTTGCCTTCGGGGATTTTCAATTTTGTAATCTTGCCGGGCTGCACAGTGATCTTCTGCGCGGCTTTGATCCGCATATTGTGCTTTCACCACTGGTTGGCGACGACTTTGATGTCGTTGAAGTTGCCATCATTCTTGCACGTTTTGAATACAATGGGCGTTACGGCGCTATTTCAACTTATGTGCCAAATGCCGCAATCATTTGCGCAGAAGTCGCACACGCAGCGCCCGCTATTGATTTCGATCTTTTGGTTTTACCAGCTGGACCAATTACAAACGCTTAAGGCCCAATGCAAAGCGCGCCGCGTTCTCTTGGTAGTTCAGTGCCGAACGCCGCAGCCCTTCAATCGCCGTCTCGTCCAGCTCTCGCACAACTTTGCCCGGCGCGCCCATCACAAGCGACCCGTCGGGGATGTGTTTGCCTTCGGTGATGAGCGCCCCTGCCCCGATCAAGCAGTTTTTGCCGATCACAGCACCATTTAGAACAATCGCCCCAATGCCGATCAAGGTATTCTCGCCAATGGTACAGCCATGCAACATGACTTTGTGGCCAATTGTACAGCCCGCTCCGATCCGGAGCGGAAACCCCATGTCGGTGTGCATGACGCTGTTTTCTTGCACGTTCGTACCGGCACCAATGGTGATCCGTTCATTGTCGCCGCGCAACGTCGTGCCAAACCAGACAGAGGTTTTCGCCTCTAACGACACGTCACCGATCACATAGCATCCCGGTGCGATCCACGCATCATCTGCGACGATAGGGGACTTATCATTGAGGGTATAAAGGCTCATGTTCGGTCTCCGAACTCGGACTGTAATGTGCGCACATGATCCACCAGTTCCGGCTGTTGACTGCGGCGCAACCGCTCTGCGCCAATGATCGTTTTCAGCTGCGTTTCTGTGTGATCCAGATCGTCGTTGATCAAGACATAGTCATAACCGTCCCAATGACTTATCTCATCCCAGCTTTTCTGCATCCGGCCTTCGATAACCGCGTCATCATCCTTGCCACGGCTAATCAATCGTCGGTGCAACTCCGTAATCGACGGCGGCAGAATGAAAATCGACAGCACGCTGTCTTGCAATGAAGAGTTCTTTATTTGCTGTGCGCCCTGCCAATCAATATCGAACAACACATCGCGCCCGTCCTCGATCGCGGCCTTCACAGGCGCTTTGGGCGAGCCATAGTAATTGCCAAAGACCCGCGCATGTTCCAGCATGTCGCCTTGATCGACTTGGCCGCGAAATTCTTCTTCCGAGACGAAATAGTAGTCTTCACCGTCAACTTCGCCCGCCCGCGGCGGCCTTGTGGTGGCTGAAACCGAGAACCGCAATGTGTCGTCCCAATCCCGCAGGCGTCCGGCTAGCGTGGATTTTCCCGCACCCGAAGGCGAGGACAAAATGATCAATAAACCGCGTCGGGACATCGTATTACTCCACGTTCTGGATTTGCTCGCGCAACTGGTCAATCACCGCCTTAAGGTCAAGTCCGATCGCAGTCAAAGGCGCGGCTTGCGCCTTGGCACACAGTGTATTTGCCTCGCGGTTGAACTCTTGCGACAGAAAATCAAGCTTGCGACCGGCGGGTTTGTCACTGCCTAGAAGCTCACGGGCAGCCGCCACATGCGCTTCTAGACGGTCGATTTCTTCAGTCACATCTGATTTGAGCGCCAAAACAGCCAGTTCTTGGGCAATCCGGGCAGCATCGACCTCTGCGACGTCTTCCATGACGCGGTGCAAAGCCGCAGTCAGGTTTGCGCGGACTTGTGGGGCACGCGCTTGCGCCGCATCTGCCGCTGCATCCGTCAAGGCTGCAATCTGGTCTAATTGTGCCGCCAAAACGGCCTCTAGGGCGGCACCTTCGCTGGCGCGCATTGCGACAAAATCCGCAACCAATGGCGCAATATCAGCCAGCAATGCCTGCGCCAACGCATCACCTGTATCTTCGGGCTTTCCGGTGATCAGCACACCGCGCTGCGCTAAAACATCTGCGGCCGTGGGCTGGCCCAAGGTCACGCCAATCGCGAAAGCACGCTCTTGCACTTGGTCCAACGCCCGCAAAATCGCGTCAAGCTGGGCTTCGTCGACCGCGAGTGTGCCTGCGATATCTTCACGCGAAAGCCGCAAGTTCACCGTGACATTGCCGCGCCCTAGCGCCCCATTCAGTGCCGCGCGCAATGCAGTTTCCAATCCGCCGATCCCGTCGGGAACACGCAGGCGGAGATCCAACCCTCGCGCATTTACACCCCGCATTTCCCAGCTCCAAGACAAAGTGCCAAGGCTGCCTGTCCGGTTTGCAAAAGCCGTCATGGAATGGGTCATCGGTTTACCTTTTTTCGGTGGTACGCGCACCTTTAGTCAATTCCCACACAGGGGCAAGACCTGCGCCCCGTCTGACAACTGTTAACCTTTTAACACTTTGTTAAGTGCTCAATGCGTTAAGTTTTGTTAAAAACTTTCTAACGAATTGGAATAAATTGTCTCAATCAAGAATTGCGACACCACACCTAAAGGACTGGCACATGGATATCATCGATCATCC
>Ga0213868_10006480_pt1 | contig 10338 bp, 6 predicted proteins | sample PICome_9_FD_160087 | JGI IMG/M metagenome (GOLD analysis project Ga0213868, IMG submission 160087) | Coastal seawater microbial communities near Pivers Island, North Carolina, United States - PICO127 | ecosystem: Environmental > Aquatic > Marine > Coastal | place: USA: North Carolina | collected...
ACCCCCACACCGTTTAGAATTCGCGCACAGCTCAACTCCATCAACTTCAGGATGCACCCACCGCGTACATTTCCGAGCGCCCTCAACTTGGGCGCTCGTTCCGCTCGGCCCCACCACTGCCAACCGTTCGTGCCCATCCGCGGACAGGCGCAAAATCAACCCCGTTAGCCCCCCCAGCGAGGCTGCGGAATCGTCCGCGGCGAACACAGCTCGCAATTTTCCCGTCGGTCGAATCTTACACTCCAGCGCGAGCCTGGCGAATCCCTCGGGGACGTTGAAGGCGTACTGCGACCCCGCGTGCGTGGTCACCACGAGCGCGGGCTCGACGCCATCGACGGAGGCGTTGAGCGTCACCACTCGAGCATCACCGCGCGCGAGCGATGGTGGCGATTTTAACGCCTCATCGTCCATGTTGTTTGACCGCGCAGCGCGAGCGCTCGTGCGGCGTCGCGCGATGACGATTTCTCCCGCCAATGCACTTTTTGGGAGACTCTCTGAAACCTCTGTTGGGTCGCGTCCCATAAGCAGACGCGCCGCGCCCTGCCGCAAAGGGCCATGGATGACTTCTACGTGCGGTACTACGTCGGACACAAAGGCCGATTCGGGCACGAGTTCCTCGAGTTCGAGTTTCGCCCGTGCGGCAAGCTTCGATACGCGAACAACTCAAACTACAAGAATGACACGTGCATTCGTAAAGAGATGACGGTGTCGCGCGAGATGCTGAATGAGGTGGCGCGAATCATCAAAGAGAGCGAAGTGATGAAAGAGGACGATCGAAATTGGCCCGAGCCCGATCGTGAGGGGCGACAGGAGTTGGAGATTGTGTACGGAGACGATCACACATCCTTCACGACGTCAAAGATTGGGTCGCTGTTGGACGTACAGAATAGTAAAGATCCGGACGGCTTTAGGAACTTTTATTACCTGGTGCAAGATTTGAAGTGCTTGGTGTTTTCGCTCATCACGTTACACATGAAGGTCAAGCCAATCTGAGGGATGCGCGTGGCGGCTTCCTCGAACTAGCGTTTAGAATTTTAACGATAGATTTGTGTGATTGAAACACGCTAAGGTCTACGTCTATTCGCTCACTTGAGCACTAAGCGATTATCTATATTTTTTGCGTTCCTCAGACGCCTCGTTCCTTGTCAAAGTGGCATCGGCGGAGACGCCGTAAACAAAAGCGGAACATCGGTCCGAATGACGACCTTGTCCTCGATGAACTGGTTACTTGTTGAGATCAATCCACCGGCGTTGAAAGACATCACTTCATCGTTCAAATCCCACTTTAAACCAACGGTTGACACGCGCGCGTCGCCTTGTAATGGCACCAATCCACAGTGCATGAGTTTGTAACGTGTGTCGCGTTTGATGATTGTTTCGCCCGCGGGCACCGCGCGCGCCATCGAATGGTCTCCAATCAGAACAATCTCGAGCTCTGGAAAATCAAACAGAGTCTTCATGTTGTATAAAACGTGGTCCAGCCGTCCTCCAAGTGCGCCCAAGGTGAACACGCGCTTGACTTCCGGCTTGTGTTTCACTATGGCTCTCAGACACTTGACAAAGTCTGTCGAATCCTGGTCATCGCTTTGATCATCCAACAGGCATCCGTACGCTTTGTTATCGCGATATAACGACGCAACAGACCCCCATACGCTATCCATATCACCCACGATTCGATGAGGGTGCTTAAACACGTCATCTCCGTTGTAGTTCAACTCTTTCGTCGCCGCGTCGTACGCCGCTCGCAAGTCTTGCACGCGATTCGCTCCGCCGTCCGCGCACACTCTGTACGAACACGACAACCACAGAGACAGTGCGTGCGGAGGCAGGTCGTAGTTCAACAAAACCACCGCATCGCGCGCTCTTTCCGCGGTTTGAAGGTCTTCCATCGTTCGCATCGGCGTGAGGTAATTCGTCGCCGTGGGTACGTCTTCGTGCGTCGTCGTCATCCCCGAGGCGCGCGTGCGACGACGATACGTGCGCGAAATCGGTGCACGATAGGTATGTACTTCTACGCGTTGGGATGTCAAATTACTAGCGCGCATGCGCGCGGTCTTGTTGTGAGGCAGGCTTCTACGGGTGTCTATTTGGTCGCCGCCTCTGCTGCGATTCTTCCGGAAACGAGCGCACCGTCGAACGTGGAAGAGCTTCGATGATCGCCTGCGATGAATAATCCATTGCCTAAAACGCTCGAACGAGCAAAGTTCGTCGGAGGCTCTTGATTGGGCTGCGCGTACGGGATGCGATAGGTGCGTAACAAACGCCACGTCGCAACTTGGTCGTCACCAAACCACGAAGAAAGTTCATCGCGAACCTTGGCCTCCATCTTAGCGTCGTCTTCGCTCGGGACACCAATGATAGACACAGAAGCCAACGCTTTCCCGGATGGGGCATAGGAAGGCGCCACGTTACTGGGAAAGCAGCAATTATTTACGATACCCCCTTTGTTGTCGCCGTCCAAATACAAAATGGCATCATCCGTTGGTGCCTTGTCCATGGAGAAATACAGGCACATCGTGCCGACTGCGGACTCTGGTTTACTTGGACTCTGCTCCAAGGAGCCACCGAGTAATCTGGCCGCCTCAGGCCCTTCACACGCTATGATGACGGACTTGTTTGCCGTCACTGTTTCTCCGTTGTCAAGCGTGAGCGTTCTAGACATGTCAGCGTCTCGCTCGCTCAATGTCGTCACCTTGGCGTTCACACGAACTCTGTCAGCCGTGAGATAACCGCGCAGCTGAGCGCTCACCGCTCCGATCCCTTTGGCCGGCAGACAGTTCTGCCCAGTCGCAAGCATGCGCATCACGAAATTGAACAGTCTGCTCGATGTCGTCAGCTCGCGGTTGAAGAAAATCCCCGCCATAAATGGACGAAAAAATCGATCAATCATCTCATCACTGAATCCAGAATCCTTTAAACGCTTCATGATCGTCGTCTCTCCGTCGGCTGACATCATTTCATCCAGCGTTCCCATCGCTAGCAAGGTTTGGAATCGCACCAGCCCGACGAGCACCTTGTCCGCGACGCTCCCCACCGGATTCGTCAACGACTGTAACCCATCCAGCGGGTGACGAAACGGATCCGCCACGCGATGAAACGCACCGTTGAATCGCACGTCCGCGCCTGCATAAAACGGCTTCAACTCCAACGCGTCGTAGTTCAACACTTTCTGCGCCTCAGGATATCCAGTGAGAAAGATGGCAAAGCCTCGATCGAGCAAGAACCCATCGACGATGTCTGTGCGCACGCGCCCGCCGACATCGTCGCTGGATTCAAGCAAAACGTAATCGGCCCCACGTTTTTCTAGTTCGTTACACGCCGCAAGACCGGCTAGTCCGCCACCGATGACGACGACGTCGGCTTTATCTTTGTGCGCCAACGTCGTCGTTCGACGTCGACGCGCGGCGACAGTTGGCCGATTCGAGCCACGAGCGTCGGACGCACGACACACATTCGCACACGCTTTTGCTTTCGTCGCGTAAGCTCGCATGATACACGACGCGCGACCGTATGAGGCGGTGAAGTCGAAGTCGAGTTCAACCTTAAATTTATTGCACAAGAATGTTTACGCGACGCGTCGACGATAGACCAGCTGCGTGCCGTCCTCTAACTCGCTCACGCGCATGTCCTCGTCGAGGTAAGTTATGCGCATGGTGACCTCGGACTCACCATCGGCGATTCGACCCATGACGTCGCCTACGGGAACCGTGGTGCCATTCAAGAAGTTCAACGCTGGCAAAACATTGGCGTCGTCTTGCCGCACCGTCGTCGACAAAGATCCCAGTGGCATCGCGATCGTGTCGTCGTCCAACACCCGAGTCGTACCCTTAGTTATCACGGAACCGTATCCAGAGAAAAGCGGGGCGAATCCGAGGAGTGGGACGCCCAGCGAAGCCTTGACGATGCAGTCGCTCTCGAGCGCGCCTTCGGAGATTTTCTGCAAGCACGTCCCGCAGCCGCCGCCAAACATGCTCGTCTGATGCTCGTGCGCGCCGTAAAAGAAGTCAGCATTCTCACCAAGGAGCTGACCCACGGCCCAAAAAAACGGGGACGAGCGGAACGGAAAACCGCTGCTCTCGTACACCAACTCCCACGTTCCGTTGAGCCGCTCGTCTCGCGCCGGCGCCGCCGTGGGATTCGTCAACGAGCGCACAAGCGCGCGCATCTCGTCGCGCTGCTGCGTCGTCGCGGCTTCACCGCGTCCCGCACACGCGGCCAGGGCGTAAATATTCATCTTACACGGCCCGTTCTCGATAGAATCAGAAGAGGACGACGACGAAGATGTGACGACGTCATCGCTCACGCCGACGGCGCGCGGCGTGGTGTGCGCGCGGCGCGATTTCACAGCGCGTCGTCCACGGGACGAAGACCGGGATTTGACGTCAGCGACGTACGCGCGAGAGTTCGCGGTGGCGGACATCTTCGACGTCGAGCGCGAACTGGCGTCGGCACCTCCCTCATCTTGTGGAAAAGACAACCTCCGAGAGGCGGGCGCTTTCTTTCTTTCGCAGCTGGCGGACAAGACTATTGAAAAACGAATGGTGTTACAGCGTCTTTTAAATTGCGAGCGCGTCGAAAATTTTTGGAACAACGTTCGCAGTGGTGAGACCGGCGGTGATGTCCTGGGCGAGCTCGACGAAGTAGAGTGCGGCGCGGCGCATGTGCACCGTGCCGACGGAGCCGCTCTTGTGCCCGGGCTTTTGCACGCGCGGTTTAATCTCTCGCACATAGAGGCGAAGGGCACCTTCGAAACTAATCTTAGCGAGGGATCCAATCGCGAGAACAACGACGTAAAGAACGATGTGGCCGATGATAGCCTTCGCGGCAATCAAGGTGAACCACTCACGGATTGTCGTTGGAAACGCCGCGACTTTCGTCGGCTTTTCGCGCCAAATCGCGCCCACTATGAATGCAAGCATGTAAAACAAGGTGCGCCACATGCGGCGGTAGCACGTCTGCGCGGCGACAAGAATGTGACCTCGGCTGTTCAGCGGGACAGGGAAAAGAAGAATCGCCGCGGACGTCAAGGCGAGGAAAGAAGCGCCTTGCGTCGTCATCACCGTCCCAGCCTGGAGGCCGGCGTTGCACCAATCCATGAGAGGTAAAACCAGTCGCAGCCCGACCGCACCGAGTACTACACCACCCTGCATATTGGCTGGCGACTCACCAGTGGCCAAGCGGCTGATTACGATCGCCATCATATAAGCGAATGCGAGTAGGTAATCTCCGACGACGATGTAAGGATGCTCCATCTCCCAAAGCGGCACGCTGCCGTATCTCCAACGAAGCACGAAGAAAGGAATGGCGGAAGCATTCATACCAGCAATCGATGGCCATGCGTACACCTTATGAGGAGCTAGAGCGCCGAGAGAACTTTGCGCCGGTCGCTTACTCGAGCTCTGAGTGCTCATCGTACCCTTCGTCAGGCAGCCGTAGGCGCAGCTCATGCAGTAAATAATCATCATTAACTGCGCGTAACTGCTGTCCACAGTCCACACGATAACGGGAAGTACTAAATAGTAAAAGTTTCGGCTGCCTAACCACATTGAAATGACGTGGAAAGTGCGACCGACGGTTCCGACTTGCTCTGGATGCAAGCCAACTTTAGTGAGAATGTTAGGAACCAAGTGTTTGGTGATGTTGATTTGACCGATGATGTAACGGCGGAATAAATTGTGACACCAGAGTAAACCCACGAGCAGAGGCACGGAAAGACTGTTCGGCTCTTCATCGATGTCGTTATCGAGAAGCGAAAGTTTCCAAGCCTTGGTTTCTTCCATCTCTTCTTCAACCATCATCTTTTTCCTGATGGCTTCGAGTTCTTTGCTATTGAACGTTTTCGGCACACTTGGCGCATCAGTAGAGTACGACTGCGATGTGAATAGTGACCTGGGCGAAACGTGAACTTGATGATCGAGCGACGGTCGCTTTTGCGGTAATGGCGACGCTAAAGCGTGCTGCGGGAGGATATCCAACGCAGCATCTCGAAGCACTGTGAGCATCTTGTCAATCTTGTCCGCCGTGTGACTGGCGTGCGCATATAGACGAAGGGACGGCGGGGGGCGGTGAGACGGTAAAATGACAGGACTGACTCGAGCCACGCACACACCAAATCCTTTACTTCGCATACGAGCAGCGATGCGATGCAGAAGCATGTTCTCGTCCCCGCTCCCAACGCCGGCCGAGAGCTTGACGGGGATGACTGGCGAGTCGGCATCTGCATCAGTAGTCATACCGGGAATGTCTCCACTGACGAGTGCGCTGCGAGTACGTCGCGCCGCGTCATGAAGCTTTTCAACCATGGCCGGTTCAGCTTCGATGCGGCTGATGGCGTGTAAAGAAGCCGTCGCGAGGTAGGGCGGTAAGGACGCTGAGAAGACGTAACCACTTCCCATCAAGCGTTGGTAAGCCACGACTCCCGTATCTCCGGCCACAAAACCACCCACAGATGCGCACGCGTTCTCCAACGAAGCACAAATGACATCAACAGAGCTGCTGGGTAGTCCAACGTGTTCAATCAGACCACGACCACTTTCACCCATGGCGCCAAAGGAGAACGACTCATCGAGAATCATTCGTGCATGGTGATGATCCTTCAAAGCTACAAGTTCACGGAGAGGCGCACATCGACCGGTGGAGCCAAAACATGCTTCAGTAATCAACCATCGACGTCTGACAGGTCGGGTGAGCCTCGCAGACGTGGAACCATCTTCGGTTTCAATTTGCGCAAAAACACGCGCCGCATCAGCAGGATCGGCGTGATTGTACCATCTAATTTCGAGCTTCGCCAAACGTAAACCAGCGATGATACTCGGTCCAACGCCTCGATCGACCACAGCCACATCACTTTTTGACGCTAAAGCTTGAATGACACTGGACGCAGTGCAAACGCCGAAAGAGTAAAGCACAGCTTCACCCACGCCGAGAAATTTCGCAATCTTGGCTTCCAAATCCATGTGCGGACGGAATGTGCCATAAAAACCACGAGGTGAGCACGATCCGAGACCATAGCGATGAATAGTTTCAGCGCACTGAGATCGCATGGTTTCGTCGAGGGTCAAATCTAAGAAATCTTGCGAGCTAAGCACCATGTCATACGAATCCTTCATCTCAGACTTCGCGAACTGCTCAACCTTGGCATCTTCGAGTTTCATCTCTTCGTTTACCTTGCTGCCCACGGAAACGGGGGCCCAGTGGAGTCGAGACGCAGACTCCAAAGCCTTTTCTCTGTTTTTTAACGCGTACTCTACTCGTTTCTTACTCTCTTTGTGCTCTCGCTTTTCGAGCTCCTCGATGGAACCCGGAAAAAATCGGTTCGCGGGATACTTCTTAAACTTGAGGCAAAGCTCGTCGGCAATGTCAGAAATCACGTGCAATGCATTCTCCAGATCGGCCCTCTTGTGCGCAGCAGAAATGCAGAAGCGCACACGCGGCAGCGTTATCGGCGTGGCGGGAGAACCGACGACGACCACGGCTAAACCACGATTGAAAGCAAGACGAGAGAAATCGCCAATCTTGTATGGTTGATAGAGCATGACGGGCATGATTGGTGACGGATGATGGCCGAGAACTTCCAAGCCAAGCGCTACTAAGCCATCACGAAAAAATTCCGAGTTTGCTCGGAGCGCATCAAGCTTTTTCTTTCCGATATCTGTGCCGTCTTCGCCGGAAATCAAACGCAAAGATGAGAGGACTTGTGCGCACACCGCCGGCGCCATGGAAACCGCCTCGGTGTACCCGAGCGAAAAGCGCTTCACGGCTTCCACAACCTCTTTATCACCCGCCACGTATCCACCGGCGGCACCGAATGACTTGGTAAAAGTACCCATCATGACGGTGATGTCCTTGGTATCAACGCCAAGCTCTTCACACACGCCTCGCCCCGTCGGACCGACGGCGCCGATGGAGTGTGCCTCGTCCAAGTACACGTGCGCGCCGTACATTTTCGCCACCTCCACGATCGGCTTCAAGTTGCAAACTTCACCTTCCATGGAATAAATACCTTCCACGATGACGACAATCTTGTTGTAATTGTATCCACCCAAAACCGCGTCTTGTAAGATGAGTTCCAAGTCACCCACGCACTGGTGCTTAAACGGGCGAATCTTTGCCCCGCTCAAGCGCGCGCCTTCAACGATCGATGCGTGATTTAAGGCATCAGAAATGATCAAGTCGCCCTTCGAGCAAAGCGCCGGAATCACCGTACTATTCGTCGCAAAGCCCATACCGACCACGCACGCGCTCTCTTTGCCTACGAATCTGGCCACGAGATCTTCCACCTCGCGCAAGTTTTTGTCTCGTCCGAGCTCCGCCGCGGGCGATCCGCTCGTCACTGGATACTCGCTCAAAGATTTCTCCACAACCGGTGTGCAGTGCTCGTTGACGCCACCGAACCCGAGATAATTATAACTCCCCAAATTCAAGCACTTTCTCGACTCTGGCGTCGCTTGCAAGCGCGCAAAGTACCCGCGGTTGTGTTCCGGCGCCCGAATCGCGACGTCGATAAAATCCTCCGGCGACGAATAAATCGGTCGATTAAACGTATCCTCGATGTTTCCGTACATGTTCCCGATGTAGAAAAAGTCCTTAGCCTTACCCGCGCTCAGCGGCGTCAAGTCATTCTTTTCCCCATTCTCATCATCCGTCCGCCAGTCTTTTATCCCTCGCAGCGCGTTGAACGTATTCTTCGCCACGCCCTCGGCGACGTACACCACGTACTGCGCGTACGTCGCGCACGTGTGTCCGACCAATCGATACGCGCTGCGATTCTTCAGCGCGACGTTTTTACTATCGGGTCTGTACTCCGCGTACTCCATCCCGCGCGCCTCCGCGCGCCGTCGCGTTCAAACTTTCTCGCGCCCGAACGTTGGCGAGCGCCGATGGATAGGCGCGTTCGCGCGCGTTCGCGCGCCGACGCCGCGGTCACCGACGCCGCGCCGGGTCGCGCGCCGGGTCACCGACACCGCGCGCGACTCGGCTCGGGTCCTCGCGCGGTCCCGTCGCGCGGTCGAGTAGCGTCGGTCGTCGGTCGTCGGTCATCCGTCGTCCATCCGTCGTCGTCGTCGTCGCCTGGCGGGCGGCGCGTCGGATGGAAAAAACACGCCACGTGGCGCAAAACCGACGGACGGACGCGGCGCGCGTTCGATTTCGAACGTCGAACGCGCGCCCGCACTCGTCGGTGCGTGCGTTCGTTCGCGGACGTCGCGCGCGCCGCGTCGGCGGCGACGACGACGACGACGACGACGACGACGACGATGACGATGACGCCGATGACGACGGCGAGACGCGCGGGCGCGCGCGCGACGCGATTCGCGCGGCGCGGTGGTTTGAATGCGCGTCGACGGGGCGCGCGCGCGACGCGCGCGTCGACGGAGGTCGTGGACGGCGCGCACGGGAAGACGACGCTGGTGATGATTGAGTGCGACGGCGCGCTCGTGGACGTGCACGGGGACGGGCACCGAGTCGCGTTTAATCGCGCGTTCGCGGCGAAAGGGGTGCGGAGCGCGAACTGGGACCACAGGGAGTACGCGTCGCTGTTGCGAAGCGGCGGCGGGAGCGCGTACGGGATGCTGGAGCGGTACTTTCACTTTTACGGGTACCCGAGCGAGTTGAACGCGACGGCGAAAAGGGCGATCGATAACGACGAGTACTTGAAGGCGATAAAGAGACTCGGGGATATGGTGCCGCTCGCGGACGCGGCGGGCGTCGTCGACGCGGGCGCGCCGACGGGGATGTCGAGGGAGGACGAAGCGCGGATGAGGGACGTATTCCTTCGCGACTTGATCGACGAGAAAGAGAAACAGTTCCAGTTGATGATTGACGAGCACGCGCTCAAGCTTCGAAGCGGGGTTGAGCGATTCGTGGATGATTGTATTCGCGAAAACGACAAGCTACAAGTGCTCATCATCTCCGAGACGGCGTCCACGAGCGAGGATCGAGTGTTGGAAGCCGCGCTTCACGGGTTGGGTCCACTTCGCTCGGCGGCGATTTCCATCACAGGTGCACCGGAAAGTTTCAACGCCACCAAAGGTATCGCTTCCCAGGCGCGCTCGGAGGCGGCGCGAATGATGAAGAAGACCAAGGGCGATTTGCTCGCCCCGGAAATCGGCGGCAATTTGCAGCGCCAAAACTTCAACTCGGACGTCATCATCGATGCTGGGATGTTCTCCACGAGTCGTCGCTCGATGCTCACCGCCGAAGTGATATCTGAAATCGCCATCCAGCGCGGGTTTTCTTCCGAGAACGTCATCTTTATCGGTGGATCCCAGGCGACGTGTTCCGAAGCCACGTCAGCCGGTGGTTTTTCCGTCATGGTGCGCAACCAGCTCCAGCGCGGCG
>Ga0213868_10006481_pt1 | contig 10336 bp, 8 predicted proteins | sample PICome_9_FD_160087 | JGI IMG/M metagenome (GOLD analysis project Ga0213868, IMG submission 160087) | Coastal seawater microbial communities near Pivers Island, North Carolina, United States - PICO127 | ecosystem: Environmental > Aquatic > Marine > Coastal | place: USA: North Carolina | collected...
CTATAACAAAAAACGCAACCATCTAATAAATAGATAATTGCGTTTTTAAAAAGTGGTCCCACATGGACTCGAACCATGGACCACCTGATTATGAGTCAGAAACATATTGTTATTATTCATTTAACAATACTTGTTATTATTCACATTTTCAGCAATATACAAAAAAGTAACATCATAATATTTAACAATACTTCATTATTTTTCTGCAAATTTTCTGCAAATTTTCTGCAAATGCTTATCTTTGATTTATTAATGTACTGATAATGAAGGAAAGCATAAAAAAAAGTCTATACCTTGATAATAGAAGAAAAAAGTCAAACGGAAAATATCCTATTAAGTTAAGACTATACCAGGCACGAACTGAAAAAGAAAAATTATTTAGAACCGGTTTTGATTATACTGAAGAAGAATTTAAGCAAGGTTATCAAAAAAAAGAGCCAGCACCTGGCAAAACAAAACTTTCGAAAAAAGAAGGTGATAATGTTTTTGACACGTTAACAATTGTATATGCAAATGCTCAAGGTATAATTAATGAACTAAAAGAATTTTCTTTTGAATCATTTGAAAAACGTTTTTATAACAAGTCTTCAAAACTTGATGTTTGTGATTATTATGAAGACTATGTTAATATATTAGAAAAAGAAGGTAGAATAAGAACCGCAGAAAGTTACTTATTATCACTTAACCGGCTTAAACACTTCTTAAACCGTAATAGAAAAACAGACTTAAAAACAATTCCTTTTGATATTATAACAGTAGACACTTTAAAAGACTTTGAAAAATACTATTCAGAAAAAGGCCTTTCAATTACTTCAATAGGTATTTATTTAAGACCATTAAGAGCCATTTTTAACCGGGCCATAAGTGATGTTAATTCAGATATAAATATTGAATCTTATCCTTTTGGGAAATATAAATATAGTATTCCTTCAGGAAAAAATAATAAAAGGGCATTATCAAAAAAACAATTAAAAAAACTATTTGAGTCTAAACCACAGACCGAGCAGCAAGAAAAGGCAAAGGCTTTTTGGTTTTTTAGTTATCTAGCTAACGGCATGAATATAAAAGATATTGCCGAATTAAAATTTAGTGATTTAAAAGAAAATGAAATCGAATTTTTGCGATCAAAAACTAAAAATACCACAAAAGAAAACAAACAAAAAATAAAAGTCATATTGCCGCAATATTCAATTGATATAATTAACCAATACGGCAACAAAGAGCAATTACGTAAAAATTATATTTTTCCAATTATAAGTAATTCAGACACCCCAAAAAAGGCAATCGATAAAATAAAAGCCTTCACCAGGTTTATTAATAAACACTTTAAAAAATTGGCTATTAATGAAGGTATTAATGAAGCTATAACAACGTATTGGGCTAGGCATAGTTTTAGCCGGCAGGCTTTAAATAAAGGGGCTAGCATGGAACTATTAAAAGAAAGCTTAGGCCATAAAAACATTAATACCACTGAAAGTTATGTTTCTAGCTTTGACACAGACACAAAAGAAAAATTAAGCAAAAGTTTATTAGATTTTTAAAACTATAACATGACTAATAAATACACAAGGTTTTTTAATATAATTTCACGACATGGATATGAGTTTAACCAATCTGAATTTGATTTATTAGAACAAGCCAGCAATAAGATTTTAAAAATAATTAAAAAGGATCTACTAAAAACGCCTGAAAGAACATCAAACTATTTAATGTCAATTTATAATGAAATTGCACAAGGCCAAAAACAACTTCACAAAACTTATATACTTGAGATTGAAAAATTAATTTTTAATAAAAATTCACCAAAAGAAGGGGTTGATGTAATTAATAATAATTATGAGCTTGCCGGCATTGCTTTAAATCAATTAGAAGATATAAAAAGTTATATTTTAGAAGCAATTTTTAAATTATATCCTAAATATTTTATTACAAATAAAGAATTTCAAAAAGACATTAAACATCTTTTACCCCCAAAAAAGTGGGCGCATTTAATTAATTCAGAAAGCCCTAACCTTATTCAATTTAAACTAAAAGATAATTATTTTGATACTGTTTTAAATAATTTAAAAGATTATTTTGAAGAAGAACAACATGACGAACTATTTAAGTTATTAGAAGGTAAAGAAATTAATTATCCTTTGATGTTTAACGGTAACAAAAACCAATTAACAGAACTTTTTAAAAGGCTTGAATATAACAACTTGATTAAAATACCAAAGACTAAACTCGAATTAGCTAATTGGATAGTAAAAAACTTTACTACTAAAAAGGGTGATTTTGTTTTTAATCAAGTTTACAGAGAAGAACTTACGAAGACGGACTTTCATTTGAACTCTAAAAAAAGAATCTTAAATTCAATTGAATGTTTAACTGAAAATCAGTTAAAAGAAAGAAATGAAAAAAACAAAAATAAATCACCCCTACCTTAACCCTAACGGCTTGTTTTAGGCCTCATTAACTTCATTATTTAGCTGTATTATTAATTTAAATATAGTCAAAAATGGACAATCCTTTTCAAAGAATCACAAACGATTTAAGCGAGATTAAAAGCTTATTAGAAAGCCTAAACCACCAAAAGCCGCTTCCAACACCTGAAGAAGACTTAACCGATGTAAACGGTGCTGCAAAAATTTTAAACATTGCTAAAGCTTCAGTTTACAACGGCACCAGCAAAAACACAATCCCACATTTTAAACAAGGTAAAAAATTGTATTTCAGTAAGGCCGCCTTATTGCAATATATTAAAGAAGGTAAAAAACTAACCACCGCCGAGTTAAAAGAACAGGTAAACAACACTTTACATGAGCAAAAAAACAAATACCGTTCTAAAGGCTACACCTTACCGAAAACCGTAAAAAAATTCACTTCTTCAATTGATATTGATAATATAACCACAGAAGAAGCCGCAGAAGAAGCTGGAAACATTCACTTTGAATCAAATAAAGATTCAATAAATGACGAGGCATGAATATAATACCCGAATTTAACGACGAGATTTTTAAAAAGAATCTAACAGACCAGTGCCTAACGTCTTCAGAAATAACAAAACACATACTTACAACTGCTAAAGAAGTCAAGTCAAAAAAAGGCCTTTTTATGGTTAAAGAAGCTTCTGTTTGGATAGAAGAAGCAAAAAAAAGGCCAATACCTAACATGCTATTCAGTGAGTTTTGGCATGAGGGGGAACTATGTATTTTGTTTGCAGACACCAACACCGGCAAAAGTATTTTAGCCGTGCAAATTGGCAACAGTATTGCCCTGGGTGAACCAATACCAGGCTTTAAACTAGAAGCACCTAAACAAAAAGTATTGTATTTAGATTTTGAACTATCTGACAAACAATTTGAAGTTAGATATTCAGAAAATTATAAGAATCATTATCTTTTTACTGATAGCTTTTTAAGGGCTGAAATCGATCCTGACGCTGAATTTCCTGAAGGCAAATTTGAAGAGTTTCTTAATGCTTCACTTGAAAAAACCATTTCAGAAACCCAATGCAAAATTCTTATTGTAGATAATATCACTTATCTAAAAAACGATAACGAAAAAGCCAAAGACGCTTTGCCCCTTATGAAGCATTTAAAGACTATTAAAACAAAGTTTAACCTTTCTATACTTGCCCTTGCCCATACACCAAAAAGAGATGCTACAAAGGCCATAAATAGAAATGATTTGTCAGGATCAAAGATGCTTATTAATTTTTGTGATGCTTCATTCGCTATTGGTGAAAGTCAGCAAGAAAATGGGGCCAGGTATTTAAAACAAATAAAGGCTAGAAATACAGAAATTAAGTTTGATTCTGAAAATGTAATGCTTTGTCAAATAGTAAAACCTATTAATTTTTTGATGTTCGACTTCATAACGCACGCCAATGAACAAGCGCACTTAAAAACATTAGGCCCTAACCAGGCTGAAGAATTAGTGTTTAGAGCCAAAGACCTAAAAAACGAGGGTAAAACCCAAAGAGAAATTGCTAAAGAATTAAACATTGGCTTAGGAACTGTAAACAAATATTTAAAAGCCTAAACCCAATAAACAACGTGAACATTTTAAAAGTCATGAACACCATGAACACTATAATTTAGAATTATAATACTTATTTTCAATTAGTTATACTCTTTTTATAGTGTTCGTGTTCACGTTCACCGGCATGAACATACACTTAATTTTAATCCAACATGAACATCGTGAACAACGTGAACATCGTGAACAACATGAACATCGTGAACACCTTGAACAACATGAACACATTGAACATCGTGAACAATTAAAACATCATGAACGAACAATTTAAATATATCTTAGAGCCATACAAAGGCTTAAAAAGTAGAACGACTTGCCCAGCTTGCCAAAAGAAAAACCAATTTGCACGTTATATTGACATTGATACGAAAGAACCATTGGCAGACATTACCGGCCGTTGTAATCGTGAAATAAATTGCGGCTACCATTACACCCCAAAACAATACTTTGAAGACAACAAGCACCTCAAACCACTTGAAAAAGGCCATGTTATTAAGAAACATATAAAACCAATAGCAGCACAAGCAAAACCCATTTCAGAAATTCCTTTTGATATATTTAAAAAGACACGCAAGCAATACGAGCGAAACAATTTTTTCAACTACATTCAAAATAAAATTGGTAAAGAATTAGCTTTGAAAGTATTTAGCCTTTACCATGTAGGAACTTCAAAACATTGGCTAGGGGCTAGCATATTTTGGCAAATTGATATCTTAGGCAGAATAAGAGCCGGAAAGATTATGCTATACAATAAAGAAACCGGCAAACGAATAAAAAAACCATTTCCACACATAACCTGGCTGCATAAACTTATACGGTTAAAAGACTATGAGTTAAACCAATGTTTATTTGGTGAACACCTTCTTCAGCAATTCCCTGAAAAACAAATTGCAATAGTAGAAAGTGAGAAAACCGCAATACTAGCAGCTGCATACTTACCAAAATTTAATTGGTTAGCCTCTGGCAATTTAAACAACCTAAGCCGCAAAAGATGCGGATCATTAAAAGGAAAAACTGTTTTGTTATTTCCTGACGCTGGAGCCTTCACTATATGGAAAGATAAGGCAAAAGAGTTGGCAGACTTAGCTTCTTTCGTAGTATCTGACTTAATTGAAACAAAGGCCACACCTGAACAAATAAAGAAAGGTTTTGATTTAGCTGACTACTTTGAAGGCAAACCAATTAAAGTGTTCACGGCCGCCCGGGAATTTGAACAACCCCAAGAAAATACTTTAATAAAGGCAGCAACCACAGTCAAGACAATAGACTTAGAGTGTAAAGACTTTGAAGAGTTTTTAAATACAGAACAAAATAATATAGTTAGCTGGCCCATAGAAGAACTTGAAAAATATTTTTCCTCAACTACAATAACAGACCAGCCTATTAAGTTAAACAATCACTTAACAATTAACACACCTTCAAAATTTATTTCAAATTATTTAAACATTGTAAAAAGAAACAACGGCAACCCTACATTTAAAACACATTACGATAGTCTTTTAGAATTAAAAAGTTATCTCGCTGACAAAAATACATAGAGGGATGGGGGTAAAATGTATAACGGTTTTTCAGTCTGTACATCGCTTGTTAGTCAACTTTATGCTTTTTGAAAAAATTAGGCAGGGGGGGTATGATATACTTTTATTATCTTAGCCGCTATAACGTGGATATCATCAATAACGATATCCCATTGTTGGCAAACATTTCGCAACCTTTTTGTTATATTCACATCCTTACAGAAAACTATTATGTACAAAAAAATATTAAGACTTATAATTCTAGCTCCCCTATTAATGGCTTTTCAATGTGGAGATGATATTGTTGAACCACAACCGATAGTTACAGACATAGATGGAAATGTATACAACACCTTGAAGGTTGGAAATCAAACTTGGATGCTTGAAAATTTAAAAACTACAACTTTTAACGATGGAACACCCATTACAGAACATTTAAATGGAATGGATTGGGGAGATTTACCAAATCAAACACCTCAATACCAATGGGCAGATACTAGTGATTTGAATAATGTGGTAGATGAGGAATTACCATTTGACTTTTACGGAGCAATGTATAATCATTGGGCAATTGAAAGTGGAAAATTAGCACCAGAAGGTTGGCGAATACCAACACAAGCAGATTTTGAAGAATTAGAAAATTACTTATCAAAAAACGGATTCGACGGTAATGAGGCTACTGCATTGAAGTCCTCTTCTGGGTGGCTTTCAAGCTCTGGAAATGGTACTGACGCAATTGGATTCAATGGATTACCTAACGGATACATAAATGCATTCGGCGGACCAACATTAGGACAAGGTATTTGCACTTGGGGAACGACCAATGTCAATACAGATATTCCTCTTGGATCAAGAACTAGAGTATTAGTACAACTCTTTGATAGTGGTAATGTACTATTTGGAGATAATTCGATTCGAATTGGGGCAGGAATACGTTGTATAAAAAAATAACGTTTGCCAACAACGGCTATAATTCATTGCGGCGGAATTTCCTAAACGGAAATTCTTATCTTGCAATGAAGGCTTGGTTCTCTCGGAATAGTCCGTGCGGACGATTCCGCAACGAAACCATAGCCAAACCGTTAGCAAAAATTAAATTATTTAACAAATGTCAAGAATATACCTATTAACTATCATTTTATTTCTAAGTTATACTAAGCTCGAAGCACAAACCCTACCGCAACAATATCCAGGGTTGCATGGTTATCTAGCTAGTTATTCCAGCACCCCACCAGCCGAATACAATGTAGGGTTTGGGTTTTATTCTGCCGTATGGTCATTAACGCCAGAACCTATTGCAGGGTTTCAAATAGGATTACCTGGTACGTGGTTAATCCCAGATAATACAGACAACCCCACCGAACCTCTCTGCCCTATAGGAACTTACGCAAGAGATAACTGGCCAGAAAGAGGACCAACTTATGCTGATGTATTTCAGACCATAGAAGGTGGTTTAGGTTATTGGGCGGGTAATCGCTTTCATTATGGCCCGCCTAAATTCAGCATGAACAGTACCCCTAATTGTTATACTGAAGAAGTAGCTTCACCTGGTTGGAGATTTTTTGGTAGTGCTAGTCCGCTTGCTGACGATGAGTTAGGAATTGCCCAGCTGAGCAATCGTTTGATCATTCCACCAGATGGCTTGCCTTTTGAAGGTGAGCCGAATGGAGAGTTTTTGGGTTATAGCTATTTGTCCCTTCCTTTAACAGCGTCAAAAACCAGTCCCCATGTCATTGGCAATAATTGTTGGACCTTGTTTTTAAATGCGCAAAATTTCAAGGGCCCACTTGCTTTTTTTGTTCCAGAAACCTGGACTAAAGTATCATTAGGGCAAGATTTTGGTGAAGGAAGAGGTTTAGATTCAAAACCTTCAAGAATAGGAGGTGCCGGAGGTACCATGGAAATTAATACAGTGCCTTATTTTTCGGAAGAGATCAATGGTACTACCTATACGAAAATTCCAGAATTACAATTTCCGGTTGATGCAAGTAATGAAACTGTTTTAGTTAGAGATCTTGCTTACTATTCGCAAGATGCCATATACAATGATATTTTAAATTGGAAGAATGGGAATACAAGTATCCCATCTGGAACTTTTAACAGCAACGGAGTTCACATTCCAAACATGTTTACATCCCCAGTGACTTACAGCCAAGATGGAGAAGCTATTGACGGTATTAATGAAATGGTACAACCAACGATTTTTAACGACCAATCCTTTGGTTTAATTTGGGATGATCCAGAAACTGGATCCATGGCTAAATTTCCGAGATATTTTAGAGATGATGGCTCCACTAGAACAGCTATAACCGAGGCGGAAGTGCCACCTGGTAGCGAATTGCTAAACGCTACTTTTGCTGCACCTAATACAGATCAATTTGTTTACCAAGCTGAAATAGTTGGAGCATGGGACAACCCTGCTTCTGGTCCATATAATATTGAACTTCTAGATGGCTCAATGCTTACCTATCGTTGGTATAAATTTATAGACCAACCCGTATTTAGACAATACAACTGGACAGCACAAGAACGAGATGAATTGCAAAGTTTGGTGGAACAAATGCATCAAAACTGGACAATAGAACAGGAATATATGCACCCCTTAGTTGAAGGAGAATTGGTTTCTTTCGATAACAATTTAATTGTTACACCTCCTGCTGGATTAGAATATGGCTACGTACCGATTGTTACGCGTCAATCTTCTATTGACAATATAGATTGTGGAAATTTTAATGTGGTCATGCAAGGAGATACTAGCGGAAATTTACTAGATAGCACGCTACAAGCTACCCTTTCTGTAGAAGGATTACCTGAGGCTTACTTAGTAAATTGGAGCAATGGTACATTTGGAAACACAGCAGTACTAGAAGAAAATACCTACCATGCTATGGTTACTTATAGTAATTGTAGATTTTATCATTATTCGCCTCCTTTCGCTACTGCTGCAACGGGAGTAAACCCTACCTCTTTTTATGCCAATTGGGAAACGGTACCAGGTGCTATGGGTTATAGGATAACAGTAGCTGAAGATGAAGATTTTAATCAAGTAGTAACAGGGTGGAACAACATTCTTATAGGGAACATTAACCAGGTGGAAATACCAATCCAAACTGGAATAACAGATTACTATTATCGCCTAAAAACTTTGGGATTTGAAGGAGAAGTTTCTTCCTTTTCAAATACCACATACGTTAATACAAACGATCCTGGATGTACGATGGATGTTGAAGTCCTTATCAATAATGTTTCTAATGGCACTACAAATGATGGTAGTGCTTCAATTACTGTTTTAGGTGAGACTGGGTCTTATACTGTTGTATGGAGCTCAGGTAGTACACTTGCGCAAATTGAAGATCTTGCTCCTGGATTGTACTCCGTAACGGTAACAGATAATCTGGGTTGTAGTACAACAGAACCATTTGAAATAGGCTTGCCAATTGGTAGTAATAGTTTAGGGAACAGGGTATGGTACGACAGTAACCACAACGGTATAGATGACTTTGGAGAACCAGGAATAGCCGGAGTTAATGTTGCTTTGTGGAAAGACAACAATAACGATGGAAATCCTGAATCCTGGCAAGGATATGTGACCACCGATAAAAATGGTTATTATATGTTTACTGACTTAACCCCAGGTGTTTATCAGCTATTTGTATGGGAAATCGATAATTGGGGGCAGGGACAGCCTTTATACGGCATGAAAAATACAATCGGTAGCTACGATCCGAATAACGATGTCGATAAAGATGATAACGGACAACTGGCTTCTGAAATCCACCAAACGCTTAGTGCCCTTAACATTATCTGTAAACCCATTACGATTACCGAAACTGGAGAGCCGTTATTAGATGGAGATAGAACAGACCCCAGCATAGACTATGACCCATCAGGGAATATGACAATCGATTTTGGTTTCTATGCCGTTGACCAAGAGTGTCCAAGTATTAATTTTGTTATTTCAGGTAGTGAAATGGTCTGCGAAAACACATCCGATGGTTACTTAAGTGTTAATCTTGCAAGTGGAGTTGCTCCGTATAGTTATGCCTGGAGTAATGGAAGTAGCGGTTCCGAAATATCGAATCAACCCGCTGGAACATATCAATTAACTGTTACAGATGTTAACGGTTGTAGTGGTGTAGGAACGTTTACAATAAATACAGCTACACCAGAAGAGTGCTTAGGATTATCTAGCGAGCAGGCTAATGGCATAATTAGTAAAGTATCCATCTACCCAAACCCATTTAAGGAAACCTTCACTATAAACAATACAAGCAATAAAAAACTGAAGTATAAAATTACCGCCATCGATGGAAAAACAATAAAGGAGGGAACAATAACAGAGGGCGAAAACGAGGTAAATGTTCCAAGCAATAGCTCAGGGCTTTTTATTTTACATTTGTTTGATTCGGAAGAGGGTTCCTATACCGCATTCAAAGTATTGAAATTATAAATACATCGGACAAATTCTAAATAAAAAACATTTGCTAACACCGTATATAATTTATTGCTGGCTTATTGCCTACTTGCGAAAGTCCTCTCGGACTTTCTTGGTTGGTAATTATTTACTAAATTAGTTGCTTAAAACACGCAACAAACCATATACAACAACGTTAGAAAAATTAACATTAATGACAAATAACGTGTATTTTTCTGCAAATTTTCTGCAAATAAAAAAGGCTTGAAACGTCGAAACGCTGCAAACCCTTTATTTTACTAGTGGTCCCACATGGACTCGAACCATGGACCACCTGATTATGAGTCAGGTGCTCTAACCAACTGAGCTATAGGACCGAAAT
>Ga0213868_10006482_pt1 | contig 10336 bp, 8 predicted proteins | sample PICome_9_FD_160087 | JGI IMG/M metagenome (GOLD analysis project Ga0213868, IMG submission 160087) | Coastal seawater microbial communities near Pivers Island, North Carolina, United States - PICO127 | ecosystem: Environmental > Aquatic > Marine > Coastal | place: USA: North Carolina | collected...
GAAAAAGTAAAAGAATAGAATTTTCATTAATAAAAAATTTTTTTAACCATAAAAATGTTGCAAATAATACAAATTTATTAGCAAAAGCAAGCGAGGTTACGGTCATGTATGCAGGCAGTGGAACGTTTCCTAGAAATTTTACAGTCCATGTTACAGGGTTTGCTATTTCAAAGCCCTCTCTAATCGAAATAGTCCCTTGATTGGCAATGTGGTCAATGGAGTTTCCGGTTGATTTAAGAGAATATAATTCTGAAGCATATTGAAATTGATCTGGAAATAAATATGGAGAAAATAAAATATAATTCAAGAACAAAGGAACGGAAAAAAGTCCGATCCATGCAATAAAAGAATTAACATTTATGAAGTTAAAGTGATACGCAAGCAATGCAAGCATTGCTAAAACGCAAAAATTTGCTAATTCAAAAATATAATAGAGTAAGTCACCTTGATAAGAAATTAATTCAAAATACTCATTTACCATAGATCTTCTTTATTCTTTTTAACAAAATTAAAGAAAATGGAAAGAAAGAAGAAAATAATTAGATTGGACAGGAAAATTGCTGAAACCATAGGGGTGACTGGATACTCAGAAGAATGCGGAGGATCAGTGTAATATACGTGGTAAGGAAGGTCATTATCCAATGTTGCAATTTTGTAATATTCAGAATTAATCGTAGATGCTAAAGAGCCGGTGATCATGGTATTTTTAGACTTGGCAATTTGCTTAAATGTTGTAGCAATTGTTGCTTCAGATTTTGCTATTAAGTATTCTTTCCCATATTGGTCAGCTTCTCTTATTACAGCAGGCAAAAACGCTAATGCAAAATCTTTATCATGAGACATCATTGAGGCAGTAATTACAGGGTCTTTAATCTTTTTTGACAGAGAAACAGAGCTTTGGATGAAATTTAAAAGATCATGTGGAGTAAAATAGTCATTGAGTTGATATCCAAGAAACCAAGCTTGAAGCTTGTCAACTATAGTGTGATATTTTGGGATCTTGTCTGAATCTATATCTGTATCGCCTGCTGCAAAAATTTTAGCACCCCAGCCTTTTGCCCACATCCTTTCTGCTACAACATATGAATGGATATTTACAGAAAATTCATCAAAGCCACTTGTTTTAGATGTACCTATCGCAAATAAGGCTGCTGCAGCCCCACCATCGCCACCACCTTTTGCAGATTCACCTAATTGGTTTTCCATAAGAGTTGCTGAGATATAAAATTCAGGCTTTGAGATTTGCAGAATATAAAGGCTAAAAAGAATAGAAATTCCAATCATGTAAATAGAGGACCTAAGCCACACATAATCTAAAATGAACTCTTTTGCTTTATTGATATACTCTTTAAATTTAATATTCTTCAGGAAGCTCATATCGAAGTATTGAAAGATTAGATTAGATACACATTATAGTGTTATGAAGCATTGAGTCAAAATATTTATAAGCTTTATTTATGAGAGTCCAGCCAACTCTGAAACATTAGTATGCTCCATAGTTTAAAAGTCCAACTCCGCTTTCCGGTAATGTGCTCCTTCCATAATGTCTGAACATAGTCAGAATTTAAGTTACCCTCTCTTTTTAATCTATCGGGCTCAATCAATGATTCTGCCCATCCCTTCAATGGTCCAGACAGCCAGTCACCTAGGGGGATGCTAAAACCGGCTTTGGGTCTTTCAATCAAATTTTTTGGAACATATTTGTATAAGACGCTCCTTAAAATTTTTTTTCCTTGAGCGCCATCAATTTTCATATTCATAGGCATTCTCCAGGCTAACTCAACAATTTTATGATCTAGAAAAGGAATTCGAGTTTCAAGGCTTACGCCCATTCCAGCTCTGTCAACTTTGCATAAAATATCATCTGTTAAATAATTCAAAGTATCAAGATACATCATCCTTGATGCAAAATCCTTGACTCCATTTTCAGGAAGCTGGTCTCTAAGGAATGGGGGCGTTCCCTTATCCTTAATAATATAATTATCTGGCATGCGAACTAATTTATCAGCATCTGGTTCAGAGATTAAATGTTTAAACAATGTATCTTCTGAATTGACATCCCTGAGCCTGCTTCCAAACTTATGAACCTTATCTCCAAACTGCTTATGTGTCTGCTTAGGTAAAAATACTTTAGTATAAAAATTAAAAAAGCTATCCCATATTTTAATAGGAACAAATATTAAAAACTGGCCAAAAGACTTACGAAGAAACTTAGGCATCCAGCTAATTTTTTTCCAGAGGGATGGCGCCATTAAGTATCTATTATATCCTCCAAACAACTCATCGCCAGCGTCTCCAGATAATGACACGGTCACGGCTTGTTTAGCTGATTTGCAGACAAAGTAAGTGGGTATTTGAGAGTAATCAGCAAATGGTTCATCATATAAAGTTGGCAGTTCAGGAATAATAGATTGCGCATCCTCTGCAGTCACTAAAAGTTCAGAATGATCCGTTTTAAGATGTCTAGCCACACTTGCAGCAAAGGGAGATTCATCAAACTCACGGTCTTCAAAACCAATTGTAAAAGTCTTAATTGGCTGACTATTTTGTTCTTGCATTAAGGCAACGATGGAAGATGAGTCTACTCCACCAGAAAGAAATGCACCCAGAGGAACATCAGCTAGGCTTTGCATTTTGATTACTTTTCTCAGCTCCTCTTCCAATGCATTAGAGGCTTCATTGTAATCAGTAAAAAGATTCTGAGAAGCTTGATTTACTACCTCTCTCAAGTCGTACCATTTATAAATTGATAAATTTTCATGTTTATAAGTCTTACCACCAGATGAGTGTGGTATATTTTTTGGTTTATTCTGTGGAGGCTTAGATGAAATTTTTAATATGCAGCCAGGCTCTAATTTAAAAATTCCCTCATAGATACTCAAAGGGCAAGGAACATACATATAGCTAAAATACTGGATCAAAGCCTGCTTTGAAAGCTTATTTGAAAAATGAGGATATTTTCTCAGAGCTTTTAACTCTGATGCAAAACCAAAGGTACTAGATTCTCCGCTATCAACCCATCCATAATAAAGGGGTTTTTCACCAAACCTATCTCTGATTAGAAATAACTCTTGATTTAAACAATCCCATAATGCAATAGCAAACATACCCCTAATCATAGGAAGAGTTTTTTCAATCCCCCAGTGCTCAAAAGCTGCCAACAATGTTTCTGTATCTGAGGAACTACGCCATTGGATGGAAGCATAATCTTTTTCTATTTCTGATCTCAACTCTTGGTGATTATATATCTCACCATTAAATGCAATAACTAAATTGCCAGATTGAGACGTCATAGGCTGCAAGCCGCCTTTTGAAGTATCTATAATAGATAGCCTTCTATGTCCTAGATATAAATTACTGCTGAAATCGCTATAGGTATTTGAATCATCTGGCCCTCGGTGAATTAAAGAATCTGTCATTTTAAGGATTGATTGCCCTGCTAGCGGTCCATCCATTCCTTGGGGTTTAAAAAAGCCTGTTATTCCGCACATTGATGCTCTAGCTTCTTTCCAGATGCCAGTTTACTGTTTCTACAATACCAGCATTTACTCTATGAGTTGGCCTGTATCCTAGAAGTTTTTTAGCCTTTGATATGTCTGCTTGTGAATGCTTAACATCACCCTCCCTAAAATCTCTATAATTTAATTTTGCATGAAGAAAATTATTTTTTTTCAGAAGATATGCTTGGAGAAGCGCATATAATTCATTTAAGGATGTCCTATCTCCCAGTGCTATATTATATATATTATTCTTAGCTTTTTGATTTGTTGTTGTGGCAGCTAGAATATTTGCTTGAACTGCATTCTCAATAAAACAAAAATCTCGGCTAGTTTTTCCATCTCCATTGATATAGATATTGTCGTTTTTAATAATTGAATCTATCCACTTTGGTATTACAGCAGCATAAGTGCTTTTTGGAGTCTGCCTTTTACCAAAGACATTAAAATACCTTAGACCAATGGAATTAAATTTATAAGATCTATAAAACACGTCAGCATAAAGCTCGTTAACATATTTTGTAACCGCATAAGGGCTTAGAGGGTTTCCAATAATATGTTCCTTTTTTGGTAATTTTTTGTGATCTCCATAAGTGGAACTACTTGCAGCATACACAAAACTTTTGACATTAGCATTCTTTGCAGCAACCATGATATTAAGAAATCCCGAAATATTACTTTTATTTGTTTTAATTGGATCTTTGATACTCCTTGGAACAGAACCAAGTGCTGCTTGATGTAATACATAATCAATATTCATGCAAGCACGCTCACAAGATTTGATGTTAGAAATATCTCCCTTGATAAAGGTAAAGTTGGACCACTGCTTTTTTGAAACTAAAGATTGTACCTCTTTAAGGTTGTCCTGTGTTCCTGTAGAAAAATTATCAAGGCCTACAACTTTTTGATTTAATACTAGAAGTGTTTCTAATAAATTACTGCCTATGAAACCAGCAACACCAGTGACCAGCCAAGTTTTTGGTTTTAAAAGAAGTTTTTTTTTGGTGTTAGTATATGAGGCCATTAAATTATAATCGTTTATCAACCTGCTCAGCTGAGAATAGATACTTTAAATCATACAGAACATGATTTGGCTTACCATAAGACTTAATTTTTTTAATTCCTAGTTTCTTAAACTGCTTATGAGCAACTGCAATAATAATTCCGTCATATTGATTAACCTCAACTTTCTTAATAAGATCAATCCCATATTCTTTCTTAGCCTCAAGTCTACTAACCCATGGATCATAGACGCTTACGTTGCATTTGTAATCAGTTAATTCATTCACAATATCTACAACCTTTGTATTTCTAATATCAGGACAGTCTTCTTTGAAAGAGAGTCCTAAAATTAAAATTTTTGCATTATTAATATTGATATCTTTCTGAGCAATCAGCTTTAAAACTTGAGAGGACACAAATGATGCCATACCATCATTTAATCTTCTTCCAGCCAATATAATTTCTGGTTTATAACCAAGGCTTTTGGATTTATGGGTTAAGTAGTATGGATCAACGCCAATACAGTGACCGCCGACTAATCCAGGTCTAAATGGTAAAAAATTCCATTTAGTTTCTGCTGCACGCAATACCGCCTCGGTATCTATATCCATTAGATTAAATATAATAGCCAGCTCATTAATGAGGGCGATATTAAGATCTCTTTGAGTATTTTCAATAACTTTTGCTGCTTCTGCAACTTTGATACTCTCAGCTTTATATGTGCCTGCAGTTATTATTTTTTGATAGACTCTTTCAATAAAATTGGCAGACTCATTGTTCGAGCCAGATATTACTTTCTTAATATTTGGCAAACGATGCATCTTATCACCTGGATTAATTCTTTCAGGTGAATAACCAACATAAAAATCTTTATTTAAAACTAGTCCTGAGATCCTCTCAAGTATGGGTACACAGTCTTCCTCAGTAGCGCCAGGGTATACGGTTGATTCATACACAACTACATCATCTTTTTTAAGCAACTTAGCTACAAGGTTAGAAGCACTTAACAAGGGACCAAGATCTGGTTTATTGTTTTTTTTTATAGGGGTAGGGACAGTAACAATATAAAAATTGCAATCCTTAAGATCCAATGAGTCTGATGAAAAGGTAATATTATTAGCTTTCACCAAGTCAGATTTATAAACTTCATTTGTGAAATCATGACCGCTTTGAAGGTCAGTTATTCTATTTACGCTTATATCAAAACCAATAACTGGAAACTCTTTACTGAATTCAAGAGCCAAAGGCAGCCCAACATAGCCCAAGCCAATAATACCAATTCTTGTATTACTTAAATTCATAATTTATTTTAGGTCAAAAAAATTTTGCTTAAAGCAGATTAAGATGTTCATGTAGCCCTATTTACTGATCAACTCTTGAAGTAATTGTTATAGAGATTATAAATGAAAGTTAACCATTTTTCGTCATTAGGATAGTCTTTATAGGATTTAGGAGGTGCATTTAGAATATCTTCGAATTCATCTAAAGTAATACCAAATTTTTTACTTACATATACCTTATCTTTATCAATTTGATTATGATCATAAGAAGGCTCTTTCAGTAATTCAATTGCTTCTTTTCGAGTTAGATCGCCCGAACAAATTTGTGATGAAAAAGTAGCCCTTCGATAATCTAAATTAAATTTCACTGGTTGGAAATAAGACTGTATAAATCTGGTATAGACTGATTCATGATGTTTTCCACCATACTCATGATAGCCAACACTTCTTTTTAATGTGTCAAGAGCCTCTGTTTTGTTGTAAGGCAAAAGGTTCAGCAAATAAACCATTTTAATTCTTCTAAAGAATTTATAATATAGTTCAGCTTTCCAATCAAAAGTTGGAAATGATTGTATTTTCTTAGATCCAAAAAGCCGTTGAATGCTTTTAAGCAATTTCAGATCCTTGGGATTATAAAACCATAAATCTGGAAGTATCCCCTCGGTAGCATAATTTCCTCCTCCAATAATAAACTTTATATTATTTCGTGATGCTACCTTGTGTAGAATAGAGACAATTGCAACATCCGTTGGAATTTCCACCTCGACAATTGAAGATTTTAATATAGCTAATTGAATATCCTTGAATTCTTCCCAATTTAAAACATAGCTCTCATAATCAATATTCAGCTTTGTACATAAATTTCTAATGTTTTTTACAGATTCTTCTGAGTTCCAACCGTTATCCATATGAACTGCTAAAGGCCGAAGGCCCAATTCCTTAGTAATATATGCAACATAACTACTATCAGTTCCACCGCTCACGCCAATTAAACAATCGTACTTTTGATTTTTTCCAGATTTCTTTATGGTCTCAATCAATTGATGTAATTGACGCTCTCTCTCTTCTCCCTGAGGTTTAATAATTTTTGATTCTTCTAAGAATGTCTCACAATGATTACAAAAACCCTCGTCATTGAAAACAATCTGAGGGTCAGATGTATCCATTACACATCTTTTGCAGATTTGATAATTATTCGTTTGCATAATTTTTTGTCAGGTTATTTTGGAGTTTCTGAGGATATTTTAGATATTTTAATGATATCTGAACGAGAAGGATAGTTAATTAAAACTCCTTTATTGGTGCCCTGATATACAAAAAAACTACCTGCAGCGATTCCATTTACATTTCCATAATTGTAAACATTTATAAAATCATCTAAGGTTCCAGCTCCGCCCAATGCAACAGTTGGAATTGAGATGATATCGGAGATACTTTTAACTAACTCCAAATCATAACCATTCATAGCTCCGTCTTTCGTAATAGACTGAATAATTATCTCTCCTGCACCCATTTCTTCTGCCAATTTTGCTAGCGCCGCTGGTTTATATTTTGTTGCATCTCTTCCATTATTAATGAAAACATAATCTGAATTTCCAAAAAATTTTTTCTTCACATCCATACATAAAACTATTGTTGAAGAGCCAAAATATTCAGAAGCTTGTTTAATAAATAATGGATTTTTAATAGCATAAGAATTTAAGATTGCTTTTTCGGCACCACAGGCAATAACCTCCTGGATGTCTTGAATTGAGCTTATTCCTCCTCCGACTGAAAAAGGCATGTTAGCCTCTTCACCTACTCTTGTTATAACTTCAGAAGATATTCTTCTCCCCTCAGAAGTTGCATCAATATCCAATAGGACTAACTCATCTGCTTTTAGTTCATTAAAAATTTTAACAGCATTTATTGGGTCACCTATATAATTGTAGTCTTTGAATTTTATAGATTTTACTAGAGCATTATCTTTTAAAAGTAAAACAGGAATTAGTCTTGGCCTATACATAATTTCTTAAAGAGAGAGAAAATTTTTAAATAGAGTTTGGCCAGAATCATGACTTTTCTCTGGATGATATTGCACTCCAAAAATATTATCCTTTTCAATCCCTGAGCAAAAATTTTGGATATAGCTTGTTTCATTGAGGGCAATTAGGGGATCATTAGGTTCTATGTAAAACGAATGGACAAAGTAAAACTCTTCTTCCGGTTTAATGTTATGCATTAGCGCGCTTTTTTTTAACAACCGGACTGTATTCCACCCTATGTGCGGTATTTTAAATTTTTTAGTATTCGATGTCTTAAGTTTCTTTACAGATGCGTCGACCCATCCCAATCCAGAAACATCTCCTTCCTCACTCCAATTTGCCATTAACTGCATACCCAGGCAGATTCCCAAAATAGGTTTTTTTTGAATAAGGGCAAATTTATTTAAGGGTTCAATAAGATTTAGTTCTTGCAAATAATCCATTGCTTTTTTAAAGTGCCCGACACCCAATAAAATTATTTTATCTGCATTGACTATATCTTTCTGCAATGATGAAACAGAGATATTTACATTTTCCTGAAGTAACTTCTTTTGAACCGAGAAAATATTTCCCATGCCATAATCAACTATGTGAATTTTCATTTCTATACTTTACTTATAAAAATTGAAGATGATGTATAAATTTTAAAGCAGAGATTCTTTGAATGCATGGGTTTTATTTATAATAATCATCCAGCGGAGTAATAAATTTTTTTTTAAAAATATGATTAATTAATTTATTAATTTGATGTATGAGTCTTTGTGGCATTAACAAAAAGAAAATTGCGGTTAGGTATCTCGAACTAAATAATCCTCTTGGATATGATTTGATTGATGAAAATATAATTTCTTTTGCCCATTGAATTTCAAAATTAGTCCTTAGGCAATGCCAGGCATTGCTAAAAATAATCTGAGATTTATATTTACGGAGCAATGTAATAGAGCGTGGCGGGAACCCATCGCTTGCTTCAAGTCTATCAAGACAAATTAAATGCATCTCCATATTTTTTTTTATTGCCTTGCCCATGTTTTTATTATGGTATCTCATTACAACTAACGGATCATCCGAGTAAAAAAATTTATATTTGGTGGCAATTCTCCAATAAAGAGATTCTCCCTCACTAAACATATCCTCATATAGCGGAAATTCTAAATATACTTTTCTTCTTACCAATGGAGCAATTGGGTTAATAAATCCATCAGAATAATTTCTAAATAATAAATTTAAGCATTTTCCATGAGCTGCAGTCGCAGGCATTGGTTGCTGATGGCCTGTAAGATCATCTAACTCTATTCCTGGACCGTGAACTACACCCCACTCTTCAGATAATGAAGAAAAAATTTTGATCTGTTTTTCCAATTTAGAAGGTAAGTAATAATCATCAGAATATAGCAGGCTTATAAAGCTGCCGGAAGCTTTTTGCGCTGCTTGGTTCTGTCTGAGAGAAATTGAAAGATTTTCTTTGTAATCAAGAAAAATAATTCTTCTGTCATGTAAGAAATTTTTAATTATTTCTTTGGACGAGTCTGTGGAACCATTATCAGAAATAATAATTTCAAAATTCTGATAAGTTTGATCAAGGACACTCTGTATGGCATCTGAAATATACTTAGATTGATTATAGGATAAGATGATTACAGATACTTTGGGGTTTGAATTAAGCATAACTTAATAAATTAGATAATTAATTTATAAAATATTCTTCTATTTGTTTATAAGTTAGTTCAAGGGTATTGTTTCCCTCTAAGTATGCCTTATACCAGTTAACTGTATGTTTGATAGAATCTTCTAAGTCCCATTTTGGAGACCAATGTAAATTAAAAAAAGCCTTGCTAATATCAAGGCTTAACGATTTTGCCTCATGTGGTTGGCCAGCCTGATTATCATGATCGAGGATGTCATTAACCCCCCAATTAGAACAAAATAACTCTGAAACCTCTTGAACGGTTCTAATGTCCGTAATATGAGGGCCAAAATTCCAGCTATCATTTCCACCAGCTCCAGATTCATATAACTGCTCTGCAACTGTTATGTAGCCTGATATAGGCTCCAAAACATGTTGCCATGGTCTAGTAGCCAAGGGATTTCTTAAAATTAACTTCTTTTCGTTAGCAATAGCCTTAAACAGATCAGGAATCAATCTATCCTTAGAAAAATCTCCTCCACCTATAACATTTCCAGCTCTTACCGAGCTTACTCCCGGAGAAGTGCTGCAATCATTAAAGAACGATTTTTGGAAAGATTGGATTAATACTTCAGCACAACCCTTGCTACTGCTATATGGATCATGGCCTCCCAATGGATCAATTTCTCGATACCCCCACTCCCACTCATTATTTTCATAACATTTATCTGTGGTTACTAAAACAGCAGACCTGACTGATTGTGATTCTCGAATAGCTTCTAAAATATTCAAGGTTCCCATAACATTAATTTCATATGTTTGAACCGGATCGATATATGAAGTTCTGACTAAAGGTTGAGCAGCAAGATGAAATACAATCTCAGGCTGAAAATTCTTAAAGATATCTTT
>Ga0213868_10006483_pt1 | contig 10336 bp, 10 predicted proteins | sample PICome_9_FD_160087 | JGI IMG/M metagenome (GOLD analysis project Ga0213868, IMG submission 160087) | Coastal seawater microbial communities near Pivers Island, North Carolina, United States - PICO127 | ecosystem: Environmental > Aquatic > Marine > Coastal | place: USA: North Carolina...
GCACTTCCACTGCGCCAGGCATCGAGCCATGGACCCCGGTCCGCCAGTAGAAGCCGTTTCCTCCCATCACCATCAACCTGCCGCCACGAGAAAGCCAGCCCTCGAGCGCGTCGAGCATGGGCGTGGTCCAGTACTCGGGATGGGTTCCGGTGACGATGACTCGGTAGCGATCGAGCAGCTCGCGGCCATGGTCGTGGAGAGCGTCGTCGGTGATCACGTCGTGGGCCACGTTCGTACGATCGAGCCAGGCCACGATGTTCGTGTCTGCTGTGAACGACCACACGCCGCCTTTGGGTTTGAGATTCATGACGGGTCGTTTGTGCGAGCTGTTCGCGACGCCGTGCCCGTCGGCGTGGATTTCGTAGCAACTGAGACCGCACTCGGGGTGTTCCATGAGGAAGCGGTCGTTGGCGACCTCGGCCTCGGCCCAGCTTCCGAAGATCAGGTCGGGGCTGAGATTCAGTCGAACGTTCGCGTACGCCCGGTAGGTGATCGTCGATGCGAGCCACGCCACGTCGGCGGGTGCATCGTCGTCGCCGGGAGCAACGAAGAAGACCGCATGATCCTCGTCGCCGTTCTCCATCCGCGACCGCAGCGCGTAGACGCCGCTCTGGAGGTCATCGGGGACGACAAGGCTGCACGTCGTCTCCCACTCCGCGTCTGCCAGATCGTCGGAGTGGAAGTGGATGGCCCCGTAGTGCCGACGGTCGACCGTCCAATCGTGCACCTCTCCGGTCCACTCGACGCCCGGTATCGCCCGCGACGGCAGCTGCATTGTGCGGCCGTGCAGCTGATGCGACCCCCGGTCGCTGATGCGCTCGGTCCCGATGTCGAGCGAGAAATCCCACCGAACGTCGGGCTCGCCGTACGGGTCCGATCCCACGCTGCAGGCGTCGAGCCGTCCGTCGAAGTACTGGTCGCGCTGGCCTCCCTGCGTACGAGCCGCGAAGGTCACCGACCCGCTCGAGCACACGCGAGCGCGGGCTCGTCGTTTCGCGGTCCACGGCCGCGCTGTCACTCGGTCACCGGGTGCCGTGACCAGCGGAACCGCCGACAGCTGAATCTCCTCTTCGTCCGGGTCGTAGCTGGCGGTGATTCGCGTCCAGCGGCGGAGCGGGACGGGTGACTCGGCCGTGAGTTCGATCGCAGTTCCGTCGTCGCCCCGAGTGACGAAGCACGCGACACCGTCGCGCAGTTCGAGCGCGAATCCACCACGTTCGTCCGAGCAGTCCAGCAACGTGCGCGACCCGTCGACCAGGGTCGGAAAGACGCAGAGTTCCACACGCAAACCCTCGAGGTCGGCAAAGAAGGAGTTCGGTGGGACGACCGCCCAAGATCCTTGCCGCAGCGGCTGAGGCTTGCCGTCGTAACGACCGTTCAACGCGCTGTCACATTCGGCTTCTTCGTACCCGTGACCTCCCGGCGAAATGTCGCCGCAGATCAGACGCACGAGTTGGCCGTCGAAGGGCGCGCCGTCGAGCGACGACACCATGAAACGCACTTCGTCACCCGGTTGGGCCGAGAGCGGATCACAGTAAGAAACGATGCGTTTCGATGTCGGCATGTTCTATTCCTCTCCTTCACTTGGGACACACAGAGCGCGGAGCAGTGGTGTAAGCCGCCGTTGAAAGTCGTCGGGACCGAGTTTCGGTTGCACGAGTCGCTCGAGTTCGAAGCCGCGTACGAAGTTCATCAAAGAGCGTGCGGCTTCGGTTGGTCGACGAACTCCCGCACGCTCGAGAATCGCCGCGAGTGCGCCAGCCAGCCTGCTTTCCCAGCTGACGATCACACGGCTCAACTCGTCGTCTTTCGACGCGAACAGCAGCAGTTCGTACTCTGCGCGCACGAGCGAAGGGTCGGCGAACTCGCGCTCGATTAGCGAGACGAAGACGTCTCCCACGGCGCGGAGGCTGACGTCCTCGCGTTGCTCGGCCGCTTCGAAGAGCGCGTCGAACAAGTCGTTGCCCCCGTCCAAATAATGCCGGAACGCCTCGCGCAACAACTCCTCGCGACCGGAGAAGTGATGAGTCGTCGAGCCCAGCGATACCCCGGCAAGTTCTGCAACACGTCGATGCGTCACCGCATCCACTCCTTTGCTGGCCACGAGTCGAAGCGTCGCCGTGAGGATCGCGTCGCGCGCCGTACCGCGCGTCTTGGGTGCGGACGAGGCGGGGGAAAGGGCAGCCATCAGTACATTCGTACTACTGAATCGTACAAATGTACAGTTGCCGGATGTGGGTTCCGGCGGCTGGCGGCCGGCGGTGGGCCCGCGCCGCACTTCAGTCCTTGCTCCATATTCGCGGCGCAGCGACCACCACAGACCCGTCCGGGAACCGGCAATCTTTCGCACCGGCGACGCTGGCAGCGCCGTACATAACGCGAGCGCCGTCACCAAACTCGACGACGATGGACCACTCGATATCTGCCCAAGTGCAGCGCCCGATAATCGCAGTTGCTGATATGTCGGGTAGGGGGCGGTCCTTCGGAGGCACAGTCGGCTCTGTGTTTGCTGATTGACAGGCAATTTGACTGGGACACATTGGTTATCCCCGGTCGGCAACTGGGAACGGGCCAGATGGCTCTATCCTTGCGCGTACACGTGCGAGTTTCCTCGTGCGCCCCGCCTCTCTAGCTCAATGGTAGAGCAGTGGACTTTTAATCCATTGGTTCTGGGTTCGAGCCCCAGGGGAGGCACTCACGCCGCAAGAGCATCACGGACGCGCTCGAGGGCTCGCGTTCGGTGGTTCCTGATCGTGCGTGAGGTCACCTGACGTTCACCTGCAACGCGTTGTGGTGAGCCTGCCCGCACGAGGTGGCGGAGGAGGTCGAGATCATGGGTGGGGACCCCTCCGAGTCGAGCGTCGCGGACGACGGCGGCGAACTCGACGAACGGGCAGCACGCCGTTGGGTCGGCGTGTTCGTCGAAGATGTTTGGCTCGGTCGGTTGCTCGTCGGCGGACTTGAGACGAAGACGGCGACGGAACGCTGTGAACATCGTGTCCGAGATGATTGATGCTGCCACGGGACCGTTGCGTCGATCCCCATCGAACGAGGCAATCGAGATCCAAAGCGATCCCATCGCTTCGGAGATCGGGTCGTGGTGTTCGCAAAGTTGACCGTAGCGAGATGCGGCGGCCAGCACGCCGGGGAGCAGTCGCTGCACGACAACTCGGCCCGCGAGCTTGTCTTCGGGGGCCAAGCTGACGAGTGCGCGGAGGAGCCGTTCGCCGGCTGGGCCACGGCGTGCGTGGGTCTCGGCAATGATCTCGTCGAGCGTTTCTACCGCCTGCACGATCGAGGCCAGTTGCGGGTCGAATCTGGTCGCCCAGGAGCGGACGTGTCGAATGGATTGCGGCCTCGCGCAGAGTGTGTGTCGTTGGCGCTCGACGGTCTGCACGCGCTGCGCACTGCCTTGTCGTCCGTCGAGTACGCAGCGACACTTGCATTGCTCGAACGGGTGCTGTGCGATGGCCCTGCTGTCGGGGTGATGAGCTGTTGGACAGACGGCGTCGTCGGTGCCGTTCGGTCAGCGACTGCGGCTGAGACGTGGGTTTTCCGATGCGACAACCGTGAGGTGGCGCGGGTTTCAGGGGTCACCCCCGTCGAGAGTGACCATCCAGGTCGGCTGCGCGTCGCCTCGACCGGTCATGAAGCGCAGGTCGCGATCGACGCGGGCCAGATCGCAGGACCGACTCAGCTCCAGGCTGGTGACGGCGCTGCGGCGGGACCGTCACCTGTGGAGGTGCTGCCGTACCGGGTCGTGGCTGGCGAGTCAGCGGTGCCGTCGGGCCGCCAGACGCGCCGTGGTCTCGATCTCGACATCGGGCTCGCGTGCTCCGATTTGAGTGTGGTGTCGCTGCGAGTACCCGATGGGGATCACGTCTTCCTCGGCGGTGCAGCATCGACCGGCAAGACCAATGCCGTCCGCCACATCCTTGCGGCGTGGCGCACGGTCCACCCGAGCGGGGAGGTGATTGTCGTGGACCGGCGGCGGCCACTGCCCGTCGATCTCGATACTGAGGGCACAGCGCTGGCCGCGCCGCTTTTGATTTTGGCGGACGACGCCGATCGCGTCGATGACCCGGACGGTCGGCTTGCCTCGATCGTGAAGAGTGGGCGACGCGACGTCACTGTCGTTGCAGCGGGCCGGCTCGAAGCCGTGCGCGCCGCTTACGGGCACTGGGCGCGAGATGTTGCTCGGAGTCGATGTGGTCTCATCTTCACGTCGGCGGGGGAGGTAGACGGCGACCTCCTCGGCGTTGTCTTGCCGAGGCGAACGCCGGTCGCTGCACGCCCGGGTCTGGCCTGGGCCGTCGACGGCTCTGGTCACCGTTTGGTGCAGATCTTCGAGGCTCAGCCGTTCGATGAATCGCCGGAGAGCCAGCGTGGTCGGACGCCGGAGTGACGTGCTTCGTCGTCTGGGACAGCTGGGCTCAATCCGGGTCAACGTCGGATGCCGGAGCGTCCGAGGGACTGCCGTTCCCGGTGGTGGGCGCTTCGGCCAGGATCGCGTACAGCTGACGCTTGGCATCGTCGAGCAGTGCACCAGCCTTCTCAATCTGCTCTGCAGTACCGAATCGCCCGATCTGTCGTGCTTGACCGATGAGCTCGGCAATGCTGCCGCGGAGCTCGCCGCGGCCGCCGGTGTTGGTCTGCTCCCACGGTTGTGCGCCGTTGGCGCCGCTCTGCTCGCGGATCTCGGCGAGTCGTTCACGCCCGGCGTCCGTGAGGCTGAACTGGCGTTTGCCGTCGATGTCCTCGGCGGTCACCAGGTCGTGGATGACCATCTTTTTGAGAGCCGGGTACATCGCGCCCGGGCTGGGTCGCCAGCGGCCTTCGCTGCGATCGTCCAGCTCGGTCATCAGCTCGTAGCCGTGCATCGGTCGCTCGTCGAGCAACGTCAGCACGGCGGCGCTGAGCGCGCCGCGCCGAGCGCGGTGTCGGCCGTGGCTGCTGTGGCCGCCGCGGGAGTGCTCGCCGCGGTGGCGGGAGTGTTGGTGGGTGTCGTACATGTGGTTCCCCTGTGAATCTGAAGTTGTGGTGCTGGCGTGGCGCAACGGTCTGCGCGCTCGCCGCTGGATAGCGGTGGATCGTTCCATTCGATCTCTCCTGTGGGTGAGGTCGCATCAACGTGCGATATGTCGATATAAGTTATCGACATATCGTTAGCATAGCGTTATAACGCTACGGTGTCAACGTGACCGTGGACGCCACCTCTGGTGCCAGCGGGGAAGGAGGGGGATTCGGCGCTCGAGGCGCGCGTGTTCAGCGGTTGAGCATGCCGTAGGCATGCGTGGGCGTCAGCTTGAGGATCAAACGCGCATCGTCGACCATCGCCTGGCGATATTCGTCCCAGTTGTCATGCTCGCCGGCAACGGAGCGGTAGTACGCGACGAGCTGATCAACCGTGCCGTCGCCGGGCGCCGTTGCGACCGGTGTCAACTCGACGTCGGCTTCGATCACGACATAGGCCCAGAAGTCGTCGCGATTCACGTGCAGGCTGGCGCGCGGATCGCGACGGAGATTCTTGGTCTTGGCTCGCCCGTCAGTCACGGAGATCAGAATCTTTCCAGCACCATCGCCGGCACCCATCGTGTACGCAATGTTGGACGACTGAGGCCGCCCGTTCGACTTCAGGGCAATGAGCATCCCGTTGCGGTTGGTGCTGACGAAGTCAAGGGCATCGGAAAGCTGCATACCCGACCCAACCGGCCTTCAGCTGGTTCTGTTCCGGGTTCAGTCGATGTCTTGACGGGCGAGTCGCCAACTCGCCAGGGCCAATGCGACCACCCCGGCCAGCAGCGGAACGATGATGCCCGTCATCTGGGAGAAGTCGGCGAGGTCCAAGTCGACCCCCGTCCGGTCGACGATGATCGAGCGGGTGTACTTGCGGATCGCGAAGCGCGCCACACGGCCACCGCCGAGAGCAATGAATCCCTCCCAGATCAGCACATACGCCAGGCCCCACACAATGAACCGGCGCAGCGCGACCCCCAGCAGTGTGAACACGGCGCAGTAGGCGATGACCGCGACCAGTCCGGCGATCACCGTGGCGGCAACCAGGCCGCCACCTGATCCGGCCAGCACGGCGGCAGCGACAACGGGGATCAGCGTGATCGGTGTGGTGAGTGTGAGTGCGGCGAGAAACGCTCCGACGACAAGCGGCCAGCGGTCCATCGGGCGGAGCCAGAGGTACACCAGGGTCTTGTCCTCGCGAAGGTCCCCGATCGCCGCACCGCCGAAGACGAGCGAGACAACGGGGATGATCACGGCGAAGCCGAGTCCCGAGACCAGTCGGACACCGGCCTCGAGGTCTGCGTCGGCCTGGCCCAGCGCGAAACCGGCCACCGTTGAGACCAGCGCCAGCGCAGTGAGCGCGATGATCCGGCCGCGGCTTGTCAATTGGCGGAGGACGACGCGGTATGTGAGGGTCAGCGCCCTCGTCGGGGGCACCGAGCGGCCCGCAGTCCGACGTTGCTCGACGTTCGCGGTGCTGCTCATCGGCCCTCGACCAGATAGCGGAAAACAGACTCGAGGTCATCGTCGAGCGGATGAACCTCCGTCAGGCGAATGTCCAGGTCGCGAGCGAGTGGCGCCAGTCGCCGACCGATTGCATCGGCATCGTTGGTGTCGACCACGACATGGGTTGCGTCCAGCGACAGTGCAGTGATCAGGTCCTGGTCGACGAGCGCCGATGCCAAGCGACGTGGGTCGGATGTGCCGATTCTGATGCGCAGCGGGCGATCGTCCATCAGCCCGCGCAGGTCGTGATAGTCGCCGCTTGCAATCAATCGACCCTGTGCGATGACCAGCACTCGCGAACCCAATCGGGCGACCTCATCGAGGACGTGGCTCGACACGAGCACGCATCGACCTTCGTCACCGAGGCGGTGGAACAACGCAATCATGTTGCGCCGCTGCACTGGATCGAGGCCGGTGAGGGGCTCATCGAGGATCAACACCTCAGGGTCATTGACCAGTGCGCAGGCGACTTTCACCCGCTGGCGCATGCCTTTGGAGAACTGACCAACGGGCTTGGATCCGACATCGCCGAGTTCGACGTGCGCCAACGCCGTGACGGCGGCGGCGGTTGGGTCGTTGACTCCATGGCCCTGGGCCGACACGGTCACCATTTGCAGCGCGTCGAGATGATCAAACAGTGCGTCTTGCTGTGGGACCAAGGAGAGCCGACCGCGCACGGCGCGGTCGGTGCGCGGGTCGGCACCGAGGACCTGCACTGCGCCGCGTGACGGTGGCGTGAGGCCACACATCATCCGAAAGAGCGTCGACTTGCCTGCCCCGTTTGGCCCGAGCAGCGCGGTGACGCCCGCCGTGATCGCAAAGCTGACGTCGCTGACAGCAACGACCGAGCCGAAGAACTTGGACACCTCGTTGACCGAAATCATGCCCCTGGGTTCCGGCCCGGGAGCGGGCGCAGGGAGGGTGGCGATCTCCGGTGGTGGCACGCCGGTCATCGGGCGATCACCAGTCGCGAGTAGCACCAGGCCACCACGCTGAACCCGCCGACAGTCCAAGCAAGGTTGACCCCGATCACGGCCGCGGTCGATACGGCGGGAAAGTTGCCGGGGTCGCCGAAGATCCGGAAGACGAGTTCGAACGGCATGGAGAACACGTCAATGAGTCGCCAGTTCTCCGAGAGCTCAGCTCCGTCCACCAGTGCGCCCGCGAGAATCGGCGTGGCGAGCACGACCAGCACGACACCGATCGCAGCAAACGCTCGCCGGTCGGTCAGACACGATGCGGCCATCGAAATCGCAGTGAGCGCGCCTGAGACCGCAACGCCTGAGAGGATGATCCGCACCAGCACGATCAACCAGTTACCCAAGCCGTCTGGGCCAGAGCCGTCAAACGTGTACCCGAGCAGCACGAGGATGGGCGGCCCGAGGGTGACGAGGCCGAGCGTGACCACAACCGCAAGCATCTTGGCCACGAGGTACGTGCCGCGGTGCAGTGGCGTCGAGAGATACATCGCCAACATCCCGTTGCGACGGTCGGCGACGAGGACCTCCGGAGCGACAAGCGCGGCGAACAACACGATGGCCGAGGTGACGAAGCCGTAGTACTCGGGGTAGGTGGGACCGTCAACGATGCCGGAGGGGATCAGTACGGCGAGGCCGATGAACACGATTGCCGGCACGTAGGCAATCGCCACCGAGATGACCGGAAAAATTTTGTTCTTCGCCGGCCGACCAAGCCCGAGAGTGGAACGCATTGCCTGCCAGGTGACGCTGCGAATCGCCCCCGGTACGCCGGACCGTTCGCCGACGTACGGCTGGAAACCGCGTGCCGCGATCTGGGCCGTGTTGTCGGGCGCGTCGAACGAGCTCACCTGGTGACACCGGCCTCGGCAGCGCTGACCTTGTCGGCATTTGCGGTGAAGATGTCATCGAGCGATCGTCGACGTGGGGCAAGGCGCCGGAGTCGAGCCTCGGCTGATGCGACCTCATCGCCGACGAGGTCGAACAGTTCGTCGTCGGGCAATCCCGTCGCGACGATCACCGATCCGACGCGATCGACGGTGGCACCGGCAGTTTCGAGTTGGGTCACCACGTTGTCGATCGCCGCTGGTCGATCGGAGATCTCGACGAGCTCGATTTCGACCCCGCCCGATGCGCCCGCCAATTCGTGCATCGGGCCTTGCGCCACCAGCCTTCCCTGGTCGAGTGCGACGACGTGGTCGCACACTCGCTCGACTTCTTCGAGCACGTGCGACGACAGCATCACGTCGATTCCGAAGTCGCGGTTCACCTGAACGATGATGTTCAGCATCTCATCGCGCTGCACCGGATCGAGTCCATCGGTCGGCTCGTCGAGCACGATGAACCGCGGAGCTGCGGCGATGGCCTGTGCGAGCTTCACCCGCTGGCGCTGCCCGGTCGACATCGTGCCGAGCGCCCGGAAGCGCTCTTCGCCCAGGCCGACCAGGTACAGGGAGTCGCTGGCCCGAGTGCGGGCTTCATCGCGCGGCAGCCCCTTCACTTCGGCGAGGTGACGAACGAAGTCGTAGGCGCGCAGGTCGTCGGGGAGAACATTGCGTTCTGGTCCGTACCCGATCTGGGCACGTAGCTCGGGTCCGTGGACAGCTGGGTCAAGTCCGAGGACCTTGATTGTGCCCGACGATGGTGCGAGGAGACCGAGCGTGAGCGAGATCAGCGTCGTCTTGCCAGCGCCGTTGGCACCGACGAGCCCGGTCACGCCTGGCGGGATGTGCAGGTCGAGTCGATCGAGTGCGAGCGTCGACGGGAACTGCATCACCAGTCCCTCGGTCTCGATGATCGCAGTCATGGTATGCAGTCTTCCTGGACAGTGCGCTGAGAGCATCACCCCGCAGGATGATCGCCCCTCATCCGATCGGCGTTATCTGCTGGAAACGGCGGAGTCGCCAATGTCGAGCGCCGCGATGGCGTCTTCGCGCATCTCGACCTTGCGGATCTTGCCGGTCACGGTCATGGGGAAGTCGTCGACAATGCGGATGTGGGCCGGAACCTTAAAGTGCGCGATCTTTCCCGCGCAGAACCCCTTGACGTCATCGAGCGTCGGGGTCGAACCCGCGACAGGAATGATGCACGCCATCACTGCTTCGCCGTACCGCTCATCAGGAACACCGATGACCTGAATATCCGCGATGTCGGGATGACCGGACAGGAACTCTTCGACTTCGCGCGGGTAGACGTTCTCCCCGCCGCGAATGATCATGTCCTTGATCCGGCCGACGATGTTGACGTAGCCGTCGTCGAACATGATCGCGATGTCGCCCGTGTGCATCCATCCATCGGCATCTATCGAGTCAGCGGTCTTTTCTGGTTCGTTCCAATACCCCTGCATCACCGAGTAGCCACGTGTGCAGAACTCGCCGCGCTCGCCGCGTGGCAACGTCTCGCCGGTTGCGGGATCGGCGATGCGCACTTCAACGTGAGGGTGGGCGATGCCGACGGTCTGCGTCTGATGAGCGAGCGTGTCGCCAATGAGGGTCTGACATGAGACAGGCGACGTCTCGGTCATGCCGTAACAGTTGGTGACGTCGACCATGTGCATCTTCTCGACACAGGCCACCATTGCGTCTTCGGGACACAACGATCCGGCCATCACGCCAGTCCGCAGCGAACTGAGATCAAAATCGGCGAAATTTGGGAGTGCGAGCTCAGCGATGAACATCGTCGGTACGCCGTACAGCGCCGTGCACCGCTCCTGCTCGACGGCGGTGAGCACGGCAGCGGGATCGAACGCATCTCCGGGAATCACCATGCACGCGCCCGTCGACGTGCAGCCGAGGTTGCCCATCACCATGCCGAAGCAGTGATAGAAGGGCACGGGG
>Ga0213868_10006486_pt1 | contig 10334 bp, 9 predicted proteins | sample PICome_9_FD_160087 | JGI IMG/M metagenome (GOLD analysis project Ga0213868, IMG submission 160087) | Coastal seawater microbial communities near Pivers Island, North Carolina, United States - PICO127 | ecosystem: Environmental > Aquatic > Marine > Coastal | place: USA: North Carolina | collected...
TACCAATATTTAATTGGTAGCGGGAGCTGGATTTGAACCAACGACCTTCGAGCGGCTGCGCCTCAAGGTAAAAAGCGAGCCCGCATCGGGCTACTACAATAATATACCAATATTTAATTGGTAGCGGGAGCTGGATTTGAACCAACGACCTTCGGGTTATGAGCCCGACGAGCTACCAGACTGCTCCATCCCGCACCGACACAACGGTTAATCTTTAAACCGCCCTCCCTTGAGAGGACGCGCATTATAGGTAGAGGGCACCCCTAGGTCAACCAAACTCCGACAAACAAAGCACTTTTATTTACGGCTCCGCACAATCAAATCGTAGGCAGTTTGAATCTCCTGAGTGCGCTCTGTCGCCAGCTTGACCATATCCTCCGGCATACCCTGCCCAATCAGCTTGTCCGGGTGATTTTCACTGATCAATTTTCGGTAGGCGCGCTTAATCTGGCTATCCGAGCTGGACTGCTCAACGCCGAGCGCCGTATAGGCCACACTCAACTGAGAGGCAGAAGTCTGGGCCTGATAGCCACCACCGCCAGCACCAGAACCCTTAAACTGGGCCTGAGCCTTAATCATCGCTATAAATTGATCAAAGAGTGCCGCAGAAAAACCCAGTCGACCGGCTATGGTCCGCAGCAGATCCTGTTCTGCCTGATGCAGCTCGCCATCGGCAATTGCCAGGGAGATCAAATCATTGAGCAGTGATCTTTTAAGATTGTTATGGCGACCACAGATGCCCATAAAGGCATGCAAGGTATCGTCCACAGAAAAATCACCCTTGGCACCACCCTTAAATAACTCGATAGCTTTTTTACGGTGGGCGCTGCTCAACCCCATCTTGCTCATCAGCGCTTCAGCAAGCGCTATCTCTGCCGCTGATATTCGGCCATCGGCCTTGGCCAGATTGCCAAGTAAGCTGAAAACAGTTTCAAAGTAGGAGTCGCGAACCTCTTCCTGCTGCTGCGCCGACATGGGACGAAAACCGCCCAGCCCTTTATCAAACTGGTGACCTACATAGAGCCCTATTAACAACCCCAGCGGACCCAGCGCCGAAAAGCCAATTAATCCAGCGATAATTTTTCCTGCAAACATACTGACTGCCTTTTGACCAAGTCCAGATAAATATCTCCAGGAACTAGCGTCCGGGAGTTAATGGCGCATTGTAATAGCTTCCTATGGCAGATTATCTATTTTTTATAAACTTTGATTTTTCCATTCACTAAAAAGCGCCAAGTTGCTATTCTTGCCAGTATAAATTTCACAGATAATCTCGGGAACAAATAATGTCTATCAATGAATTCTTGATCACCTTTTTTGGCTGGGGATCAGTTTTACTGGCCTACTACCTTTACGACCGCAAGCGCAATAAAAAGAACACAGAAGAAAATTCCGACTAGCGACAAGAATCTGACACAACAACGTCATCTATCGGTCAGAAAAGAGTCATATTTGTTTAGCACAATGGCAACAAATTACAAAAATATGGCCACTTCCGTATGCTTGACGTTGATTCATTTCTTCTCGACAACTACCCGAATTTTTGCGCACGGCGACCGCGTCTCTACAAGCGACTGACCCAGCTGTTAAGACTGCTGTTCAACGAACGGCAGTTCAAATACTTTGAATCCCAATATCCCCACTTAAAGGGCTTTGAATTTGCCGAGCAGGTTCTCGAGTTCTTTGACTTTTCATTTACTGTGCGTGAAACAGAGCGCGAGAAAATTCCCCGCCAGGGGCGTGCGATTATTATCGCCAACCACCCTATCGGCTCACTGGATGGTTTGGCGCTGCTAAAGCTAATGCGCGAGGTACGCCCGGATGTTCGGGTTGTGGCCAATGATCTGCTGATGGCAATAAAACCCCTGCAACCTGTATTGCTGCCGGTGGACAATATGAACGGCAAAACCGCCAGGGATTCCCTGCACGCCATCACTGACCACCTGCAAAAAGAGGGCGCACTGATTATCTTTCCAGCGGGAGAGGTATCGAGACTGGGAGCAAAAGGTATTCGCGACACCCGCTGGCGCAACGGCTTTTTGCGCTTTGCCAGCAAAACCGGGTCGCCGATTATCCCGCTGTTTATCAACGCTCGAAATTCCATGTTTTTCTACGCCCTGTCGGTATTGGCGCGACCGCTGTCAACCATCTGGCTTGTGCGTGAGATGTTCAAACAAAATCACAACTGTGTGGATATCCGAATCGGCAACCCAATCAGCTATCAGGACTATTCCAAACTACCCCTGTCGATCAATGAACAGAGCAGCCTGTTCCGTCGTCATCTCTACGCTATTGGTAAAGACAGAAAAGGGATTCTGCCAACCAGCTCTGCCATTGCCACCCCGGAAAACCGTGCCGGCCTGCGCCGGGATATTCGCAACTGCAAGTTATTGGGCATGACCAAAGATAATAAACATATCTACCTCTATCAGGGCAGCAGTAATGAGAATGCGGACTGCTGCATTATGCGGGAGATCGGTCGACTGCGAGAGATTGCCTTTCGCGCTGTCGGTGAGGGGACCGGTCTGCGCCGCGATAACGATATCTATGACCATCATTATCACCAGCTGATTCTCTGGGATGAGGATGAACTGGAGATTGCCGGGGCCTACAGGTTCCACCCCACAGACCAAATTGATCTTGCCAGCGACACATCGCAGCTCTACAGCTCAACCCTGTTCGATCTGCAACCGGCACTGCAGGAGAAACTGCAACAGGGCATTGAGCTTGGCCGCAGCTTTGTCCAGCCCAGATACTGGGGTCGCAGAAGTCTGGACTATCTATGGTATGGCATTGGTGCCTTCCTGCGTGCAAACCCTGAATACAGGTATCTGTTTGGTCCGGTTACCCTGTCTAACAGCTTCCCTCCCCACGCGATGGAAATGCTGGTGCACTTTTACAGCACCCATTTTCCGTCAACGGATTGTTACGCAGCACCGCGGCTGCCCTACATTATTACCCCACAGCGCACAGAGGAGCTTAACAGGCTGTTCCCCGGCAACGATTACCAAAGTGAATTCACCCTGCTCAAGGAGCGATTGACGGCGATGAACCTGAGCGTTCCGACTCTGTATAAACAGTACAGTGAACTCTGCGAACCCGGTGGTGTTGAGTTTGTGGCTTTCAATATAGATCCCGATTTCGCTCTCTGTGTCGACGGGTTAATTGTGGTGGATATAAAGCAGCTTAAAGAAAGTCGTCGACAGCGCTACCTGGGCGAATAATCACAGCATTAACTGACATAAAAATTTCATATTAGCTAAACCTGATTGTCATAAAAGCTGGCTATGGTTTTACTATGGAAATTGAAAAAAATACATTGATCCAGCGACTCAGCAGTCTTGATATCCGGGCACTGCGCTGGCTGCTGACCAGGGAATTATTTCCCCAACTTGCCGTTTTTGGCCGAGTTATCTCCACAACCGCCGACGGTTATCTATATCCACTAATCCTACTGGCCCTGCTCTTTATGAGCACTAACCATGAATACCAATTTGGTCTGGCAATGCTCGCCGCCTTTGCTATCGAGCGCCCGCTCTACAAAATTTTAAAGGAGGGTTTTAAACGCAACCGTCCCTCAGATTGCCTGCCGGATATCAAGGGGATGGTTATCCCCGGCGACCAGTTTAGTTTTCCCTCCGGGCATACATCAGCTGCGTTCCTGGTGGCTACTGTGCTGACCACCTGCTTTCCGGCAACCGCACCCTATATCTATATCTGGGCGGCCATGGTCGGCTGCTCGAGAGTTTGCCTCGGCGTGCATTTCCCATCCGATACATTTGCCGGTGCCATACTCGGCTTTAGCTGTGCCCAAATCGCCTTTACACTAGTTCTGTGAAAATACTCTACGGTGTCCAGGCCACTGGCAATGGCCATATAACTCGTGCCCGCGCTATGGCCGCAGCCTTTGCAAAAACCGATATCCAGGTTGATTTCCTGTTTTCCGGTCGCCCCAGAGAAGAGCTGTTTGATATGCAGACTTTTGGTGATTTCCAGGTCAGGCGCGGTATTACATTCGCCACCGGCTCCGGCAGGGTCATCTGGCCAAAAACCATTGTTAAAAACAACCTTTTTCAGTTACTCAGGGATACCGCCGAGCTGGATGCCAGCAGCTATGATCTGGTAATCAGCGACTACGAGCCGATCACAGCCCGGGCCGGAAAGCGCGCCGGGATAAAGGTGATAGGTCTCGGCCACCAGTATGCTTTTACCTTCAGCAGAGTTCCCATGTGTCGCACAACACCAGTGCATCGCTGGGCAATGAACAACCTGGCCCCAGCGGATATAGCTCTGGGATTGCACTGGGATCAATTTAACTGCCCGGTGCTGCCACCAATCGCACCCGTTGAACACTTTGAGTGCAGTGTCGAAAAGGGTTTAAACCTGGTTTATTTACCCTTTGAAAACCTCGACTGTATTGCTCAATTTCTCGGCAGCTTTGCCGACTATAAATTTATTGTCTACCACCCGGATGCCACTCACAGTGAGAGGGGTAATATTAGTTTCCGCCCGCCGTCCAGGGTCGGCTTCCAAGAGGACCTGCACCGTGCCGAGGCGGTGATTTGCAATGCGGGCTTTGAGTTGCCCAGCGAAGCGCTTCAGCTCGGCAAGAAGCTGCTGGTAAAACCGGTTGCCCAGCAGATGGAACAGCAATCCAATGCCATAGCACTGGAACTTCTCAACCTTGGATCCAGTATGTCTACATTGGATATTAGCGCAACTGCAAAATGGCTGAAGTCCTCAGCCAGCAGCAAAGTCACCTATCCCGATGTGGCCCGGTATCTGGTCGATTGGATCGTTTCAGGCAGAAATCAGTCAATTACCCATATCTCATCCAAGCTCTGGGAGGCTACCAGTACAGAGTATTACTCTAAATAACTGATCTGCTCAGCTGTCATATTTTTGTCATAGGTTTCATATTCAATCATTAGTTATTTAAAACACTTGGCATAAAACTGATCTTTATGAAACTCAAAAAGATTAAAACCATTGAAACCCCCTACAGGGGTATCAATGAACAAGACTACCAAAATGAAAAACGTCGCCTCCAGGTCGAACTGCTGAAAATTCAACAGCGGCTGATCAAAAATGGTCAGAGTCTGGCGATAGTCTTTGAGGGTCGAGATGCTGCAGGAAAAGGCTCAACCATTAAACGCTTTACCGAAAATCTAATGCCCACCCACTTCAAAGTATGCGCTATGGGGATACCCAGCAAGCCGGAATCTCGATACTGGTTCAGGCGTTACGAATCACAGTTCCCAAAACAGTCTGGCATAGTACTGTTTGATCGCTCCTGGTATTCCAGGGCATTAATTGAACCCACCATGGGCTACTGCTCTGAGTCGCGCTACAAACGCTTTATAAAGAAGGTCCTGGACTGGGAGCATAAACATATTGAAAACGGGCTGTTACTGACCAAGTTTTACCTCTCCATCGATAAGGAAACCCAGCTGTTCAGGTTTGAGGACAGGCTGAGTAATCCCCTCACCTATTGGAAATTTTCGAATAATGATTTACACGCCAGGAAAAAATGGGAGTTGTTCACTCAGTATAAAGAGCAGATGTTTCAACACACATCGTCGGAACGCTCTCCCTGGGTGGTTATCAATGCCAACAAAAAGAAAGAGGCACGACTTACCAGTATGCTCTACCTGGTGCGCGCCTTTGGCAGGAAGGGCTTTGAACCACTCACCGGCGAAGATGTCAGGATTACCCACAGCATCTCGGTTGGCGGCGTTAAATTTCGCGGCCTGACGATGCAGCAGATGGCCGTCCTGAAAGATCTCAAGGACCAGGAAAGATTATTTGTCGATTTGGACGATTAGGGAATACAATCGCCCAATAAATAAAAAATAATATTGCCACTAAGGAAACAGACCTATCAAAGCTCCACAACACAATCTGGAAAATACTATTGGTTTACCACTGGTCGTCTCTGCCGGCGGTCTTGTCTGCAATCGAAATAACCAGCTCTTGCTAATATTCAAACGCGGCAAGTGGGATATGCCCAAAGGACGTGTTGATGAAGGTGACTCAAGAGAGGCATCCGCTCTGCGCGAGGTCAATGAAGAGACCGGCCTGACACTGGATAAGCTTTCAATTGAGGGCAAACTGGTTTCCACCTGGCATACCACCCGCCATGAAAATATTAAATACCTGAAAAAAACCCACTGGTTTTTGATGCGCTACGATGGCGAGGAAGGCACAACCATTCCGCAGATTGAAGAGGGCATTATCGAATGCCGCTGGGTTCACCTCAGCGATCTGCCAGCCTACAGGGAACTGCTGCGGGTTCGAGTAGAATATGTGGTCGACTTCTGGCACCAAAACCTGGCCTATGCAAAACGCAGCTAAGCCCTTCTGACCCAGCTGCTTTTGCTGTTTTGACTTTTACTGTTTCTAGTACTGCGACTCCTACCTTAGCTGTAAAGCAGTAGTCACTTCAGAGAATGAAATCAGTTTGAAATTCTGACGAAGAAGATCACCCTCACTGGTATTGTCATTATCCTGAACCACCAGAAGTCCCTCTGGAAAATCCTGGTTTAACGGGTAGTTAATAGCCGCAATACCATCGGTAATAGTGACACCGTCGACTGCTTCCCCATCAGCAACCCTGAAGCTGCCCAGATAATTATAGGGTGCAGTGCGGCTGTAGAGATTAAACTTGGAGTCTCCCTGGGAGGAGAGTATCAGGTAGCCCTCGCTGGAAGAGGTTTTGTACAGGGTAACGCCTTCGGGATCACCACCGATATTACCTTTGCGGGAATCAATAACCACAGGCGAGGAAAAATCCAGAGCATCTGTTAACTCATAGGCCCTCAGGACACCGTTAACCTCTTCCTCAGAAATAAACAGGGTGCGATTTTCATCATCATAGACACAGCCCTCGGACTCACCGCCATTATTAAAGGTGTGGATCAGGTTGAGGCTGTTATTAACATACTGCCATACCTCAACACTGGGGCCCTCATCTTCAGTGATAAATGCCAGCAATCCAAATGTCTTGTCCAGCCCCATACAGGCACCGTAGATATTGATCTCTGACTGGCCCTGCATACTGCGTTCGAGGGGCAGTGAGAAATCACTTTTGGCAGCAGCTTCAGCCATTGCCAAATCAGAAAAACGCCACAGGTCGACGGTCTGGTCAGTTCGGTTTGAGGCTACTATATAAGTGTCGGAGTCCAGACTGCGGGTATCGATATTATTGATCTTGCCGAGTTGGGTGTAACCAATTTTTTCGCCCTGCAGGTTATAAGCATAGACGCCACTCTTCTTGTCTGTACCCAAAATTATCGACTGATCCGGAACGGACTGATTCAACCAGATAGCCGGATCATCAGCCGCATCGTCTGGCGAGATAACCTGTGGGGTTTCATAGAGTGCAGAAACTTCAACCGGATCACTGCAACCGTTAAGAAAAAACATGCTGAAAATGGCCAGCGCCACGGCTGCCTTTGACTGGAGAACTCTATGGTTAAACCGCTGTTTTAATTTACGCAATTTCAATTCCTTTATTGGGATAAATAAAAACCCCGGCAGGAATTCCCTGCCGGGGAGGTATCTTAAATCCTGAATTCAAGATCATAGATTTAGAAGTTGTAAGTCATACCCAGTGAGTAGTTCTTACCGTAAATATCGTACTGGGAAAGTTGTGAATCATTACCCCAGTAGTAGTATTCAGGGCGGTTGCCCAAGTTAACGGCTTCGAATTTAATCTCAACTGCTGAACTGACTTTGTACTTGGCTGTCAGGTCAACCTGCAGGTGGGCATCAACCCAGCGCATATTGTTTTCACTGACATCATCGATACTTTCGTTTTCGTCAGCCAGCCAATCGAGGTACTCGCTGCGGTAGTTGGCTGCAAGACGAATATCCCATGGTCCCTTGTCGTAACCGATACTGACATTGGCTGCTTCATCTGCCAGTTTTCTAAACGGAGTAGTGAAAGTCTGGTCATCTTCGTAGGCGAAAGTGCTCTCGCCATCGGTCAGGGTAATATTGGCTGTAACGTACATGCCACTTTCCCAGCCATACTGGCCATTTAATTCAAAACCATTAATCGTCGAATCATCAGCATTAATCCAGGTTTTAACACCGTCATTAAAGCTGATACCCATAATAGTGGCATTCTGCTGAAGCGTTGGATAAATGGCGTTCTTGATATCTTTTCTGAACAGGCCGGCGCTCAGGAAAGTCATGCCTTCACCGTAGAACTCCAGAGACAGATCGTAGTTAACCGCTTCGTAGGGCATCAGCAGTGGGTTACCCGCTGAACCACTGATGGTGGCACCACCGTCGTCATAATCAACATCCAGTTTTGGCGCAGTTTTCTTAAAGCCAGGACGTGACAGGCCTTTCCAGATTGCTGCACGCAATTGAAGCTGATCATTGAAGAAGTACTTAACATTTACACTGGGTGCAAAGAACGAGTGATCACTTGAAGCAGTGGTCTGCTCAAGGGTTGCAGCGTCATATGCCTGTGAATCAACAGAGGTATTTTCATAACGTACACCGGCAATCACTACACCTTTTTCCCACTGGTAAGTGTTCTGAACATAGGCGGCAAAGATATCTTCAGTGGTTGTGAAGTCACGGCTGCTGTCATCTTCAAAATCCAGATCCATCTCTGAAACCAGATCTCTTATAGCCCAAACCATATCCGGATCAGCCTGCTGGCTAAAGGTCTGGTTGGCAAAGAACCAGTCAGAATTTGTCTGTGGATTCATATCTGCCAGAGTATTGTCGCCCCAGCCATCGTAGACAATGATGTAATCATCGACATCTTTCTCACGGCTTTTGGCTTTGACACCGGCTTTAACAACACCAATATCGAACTCTTTTTCAGCGTTGAAAACAAAGGCAACTTCCGAGTCCTTGGAAACATTTGCAGTGCTCTCAAAAGAATCAAAACCCATTTCCGCAGGATCATAGAGCGAGTCATCGGCGGGTGTCAGGAAAGGACGCTGAGGGTCTGCCCAGTTGATGGTCGTGATCTTGTCATCATTTCTGTACTTGGTTCGGAAGTTGGCTTCAGCGTTGTTGCTGTCATCTTCTTCAGCAAAAGAGTAGCTGGCCATAGTATCGATTGCCCAACCGGAAGCCATAGTCTCATAGCCCAGATTGAAAGCGGCAATGGTACGGGTCTCTTCACGCACACGGGTTTCAGCATCGTGCTTGATCTCATTAACAACCATGCCATCTGCTGATGTTGAGATCACTTGGTCGCCAATATCACCGTACTCATCTTTCCAGCGCAGCTCGGAATCGTCGTACTGGTTCCAGAACAGGTTGGCAAACAGACGGTCATCACCCAAGGTGAAATCCACATCGTAAGTCACACCGAAACGCTCTCTGGTCAGCTCGTAGTAGCGCATTTCGTAGTCGTCATTCATTGCGCCATCTTCCCAGCCAAAACCGGTCTCATTGTTAAAGGCAACAATGTCCTTGCTCGAGTAGGTCAGGCCAATCACGTGGGCAGTCTGGTCATTGATCTTATCGCCATAGGTCAGGGCCAGCTTTGGATTGAGCTTTTCTGCGGCGTACTCGTTAAAGTTGTTCTGTGCTTTCAGCTTTAGCAGTCGGTCTTTCAACTCTGATGGCTTTTTGGTGTTGAAATCAACACGTCCACCAATTGAGTCCGAATCCATTTCAGGGGTCAGCGACTTGGCCACTGTAATGGAATCCAGAAGTTCTGTAGGCAGACCGTCGAGCATCACGCTGCGACCATTTTCCGGTGCCACCATGGATGCGCCGTTGACAGCGATTGAGTTAAGGTCTGAACTCAAACCACGAATAGTGACATAACGGCCTTCTGACTGGTCGTTTTCGATAGAGATACCAGGCAGTCTGCGGATTGCTTCAGCAGCAGTGGTATCAGCGAAGCTGCCCATTGCATCGGAATCTACAACAGAGATCAGGTTATTGGATTCACGCTGTTTTTCTATAGCAGAGATCAGTGTAGCCTTGCTTCCCACTACCGTGACTTCTTCAATTGATGATGCATCCTGAGCTACAGCAGATATCGCCATAACGCTGGAAGCGGTAAGTAGTGCCAAACACAAATTTAACTTCTTCATTATCTTCCCCAAAAAACTAAAAATTTAGTCCGGTGAAAATAATCTTTTCCAATGACAATGAAGTGACACAAAAATGAAGCTTGGATTGCAAACTGATGTCATTTCTATGGCTTTTTTTAGACACAAAAAAAGCCCCGACTAGCGGAGCTTTTTGATTGTCAGCAAAACATTACTGATATTTGATATGGTGCCCAAGGCCGGACTTGAACCGGCACGGCTTTCGCCACTACCCCCTCAAGATAGCGTGTCTACCAATTC
>Ga0213868_10006489_pt1 | contig 10332 bp, 8 predicted proteins | sample PICome_9_FD_160087 | JGI IMG/M metagenome (GOLD analysis project Ga0213868, IMG submission 160087) | Coastal seawater microbial communities near Pivers Island, North Carolina, United States - PICO127 | ecosystem: Environmental > Aquatic > Marine > Coastal | place: USA: North Carolina | collected...
CTGGGGGTTGGGCGGGGCGATCAATTTACGATTTCATTCAAATGACGGACTGTGTGAAAACCGAAAAAGTGAATGGACGAGTCCAAATCTGAAGACGAACCACCCATTGGCTCGATCCGATCAACGTCGAATGCAACTTATATGAGCTGGTTGTGGGCGCGGATGCAAGCCCTTGATGGCAGCTCTGCAAGGACAGTCCTCGCTGCGAAACGACCAGACCACCAACTTGCCCCAAGCGACAATGATGGGAGACACTGCGGCGAGGGCAGAGGCAGCCACAGCACTGTTGCTGCTATTTCATGAAGAAGCGACTACGCCCCCTACAGCACTGCGACCGCACTCACCATTCTCGCCCGACGAGGACGTCTTCATCCTAGCGTTCGTACGAAAAAATGGAAAGCAATGGGCTTGGCTCACTCGCATGCTCGGAAGAAGATCGGAGAATGCCGTGCGAAACCGGTGGACCAGAATCATGTCGAACAGACCAAAGCAAAAATATTACCTCTGCAGAAAGTGCGGAATCCCAAAGCAGGGGCACATCTGCGTTTTGCGGCGGTGATCTCTCTCGAGTGTAGGGTGTGTGCATTTTTATGTCGAAAGAATAAAAAAAGGGGCGTCACTTCTATACAGTCTAAAGTAGAGGACTCAAAAAAAACATGGGGAAGACGGAAAGGAGGGTCAGGGAGCTCGAGGAAAAGAAAGAGCTGTCGAAAGTGGAACAAGAGGAGCTCAAAATAAAAAAAAGGAAGCTCGAAAAGAGAGAGCAGGCGGGAGACTCGACCAAACTCGCAGCGCTCGCTGTAGTCTCAAACATCCCGTACTTTGTGCTACTCGCCAACTTTGTCGCTCTCATCGTCGTCTTGCTCTGGCGATGGATTCCGGATGGAGCGATGCCGTACTCGTGGTCGGACTTACTCGCGCCGTTTCTTCTTGGTATCATAACAACTGCCTACCATCACTTCAATGCATCGTCAAAGCAGCTCTTTTACGCAAGTCTGGCATGGAACGCAGTTTCAGCCGGCCTGATTGGGCTGTCTATCAAATTCCCGAAGAAGAAGTGCCCCGTCTGCAAGCCGTGTCCTGCAGCAGCAAAATCAGAAAAGGCGAACTCGCTGCGAGCAGCAGACGACGACGAGGAGGAAACCGGCGACATGCCGTAGGACACTCTCTAGCGTGAGCGCACACAACACAATCAGGCGTTTTCTTCATTTTTCGAACCATCATAACGAGAAGCAATGGCGCCGCATCTTTTCCGCCCTTCCACGTGGTCCGCGACGCGATGCGAACCAGTCTGCGATGCATACAACATTAGCCAGGCGATTCGCTACAGACGGCCGCAGACCTGCCACAAGGAGGATCTCTCAGAGCTGCTGAAAGCAAGCGTTCACCCGATCGACGCCACCGTCCTCAATGCGTGCAAGCATGGGACATGTCCCTTTGAATCCAGCCTCCTCCACAGCTTTCCGTCCCGCATCTCGGCGTCTGCGATTTCGCCGCGCGCAGCGACGATTCCCGCAGCATATTCGTCGTGCGCGGTGGTGGGCAGTGGGGCCGGAGCCAAGGGTTACGGAAATGAAATCGACGGGCATGGTGCAGTAATACGCATCAATGATTCTCCTGTCCTTCCCCGTTTTGGCGTGGGCAACAGAACGACACACCGGATTCTCGCATGCTGAGCAATTTCACAAAAACCAATTCCCATGTGCGAAAAATTCAATACCCCAAGCACAGTTTGGGTCGGGAGCTACAACGGCCTCAAGCTTGGGAGCGCGAGATGGCCTGCTGTCAGCTCAAGTGCTTTTGCTTCTTTGGCGTGATTGCGATCTTTCTACTGCCAGCTATATTTAGTTGCTAGAAAACAAGGGCTTGTTGCTGTCGATGATGATTGATCGATTGAATGCAATCTACGGTCGAGTTGACACGGGGGTTTTCGTGCACGTCTTTGACTTTGGTGACAACGCAACACATCCCTGGCGCGTGAAAGAGAATAAGTTGCTGCTGCCTTCCATATTGGACGCCTGCGTCCTGAACAAACGTGTGCCACACATGTTTGTCTCGTTCGGAATCAAGCCAGGGCTAATCCTGTCGCAAGCTGCAGTCGACAGGTGCACGCTCTGCTCTTGGACGCACGACGCGGCCACAGACTGGCGCCTATGTGCGGGTAGCAATGCAGAACGCGGATGCGTGCCGGGATGTGTCAACACCCATCCCCCGAGCTTCCGAAAGAATATGCCGCAGGCGACATCATTCAAGCGAACGGGCATCGGCCCATACGCGCCCAACGAGACGTCGCGCATGTTGCGAAATCGTGCGCACACCAACAACACGTCTCCTCAAGGAATGCACGTCGACGTCGTTCTCTCCGCTCCATGCTACATCAACATGCTACCCAAATCGGTCGACGCGTTTCTCGTTCCCTGCAAATTGGTAAAAGACGGAGTCTTCAACTACCAAAAAACCTTTGCAAATAGTGAGTATCGCTCTAAGTCTATCATTTACTACAACGACCTCGTCGACCCACCGTTTGTCTCTGGATGTGGAGCGCGACGCAGATCATTTTCGGCGCTCGACGCCACTTGGGGCCGCGGCCCAATTTGATTCTCCGCATGACCGCCGATGTCGAGCTGAAGGAGTTGATCTTTAACTATACAACGGGTGGGGCAAGTGCAGCACCGGCCTCGTCACGATTGCGTTCGCCATGTCCGTGTGCGATCGAATAAGCGTTTTTGGATTCATGCCGAGTGAAGTGAACAATACGTGGCAATACGGCCGTTACTATCATTCTTTCGCATACACCAAGGCTGATGCCGGCCACAACTACATTTCCGAGAAGGCAAAACTGTATGCCCTGCACTGCGGTGGGAGGCTAACGGTGGTCTCGTAGGCGGCCTCGTAGGGGCAGCAGACGAGGAGGAGGAAACTGGCGGCGGCGTGTCGTTTTAATTTGGTTGCTACCCCCAGTTAGCTGCTATTGGCGTTCCATCTGGCCGATGGATTGTCGCTAACGAGTTTCGAGGAGCCGGAATTGTGCTCGGATATTTGCGATATGCCATGTACGACGACGCTTTCTTTTTGCGAAGCAAATAGAGGATACCAAGAACCACAACAAAAAGCGCCGCAACGCCCAAGCCAATGCCAAGGTTGCTCATTTTGTAATTAATAAAAAAAATGAAAGTCTACCCGATTCCCCCACTGCACGTGCAGATATTGATGATTATTAATAAAAACGAGACGGAGTAACACACACAATCCATCGCGACGTCGCGGAGATTGAGAGGGAAAAGAATAGGGAAGATAAGAACGGCCGCTGCAATTGGATACGCGACGGACGCGCTGACGAAAGATAGAAAAAAGGCGCACATCAGCTGTGCAAAAACCATGTTTTTTTTTCATCGACTAAATTAGCATTTCTGTCAAAAATTTTGCTGTCAGTATCTGAGTACCCAGGCACCTTGGGGTAGCCGGTTGGTCAATTTATAAGGCCTCGTAGGATGAAGCGCCTCGTCGAGTGGGACGAGTCGGCCGGCGAGGGGGGCGTCGCGCTCTCCAAGAAGAAGCTTCTCCGCTCTCGCCGCCTCAGCGTCGTCGCGATGCCGCCTCCGTCCGACTCTCCCAAAGAGGTTCTCGACGCCTTTGACGCCGACGATGTTCGGGACACCACCTTTGACGTCCTCTTCTCTGCGACCGGCAAGGCTCTCCGCGGCCTCGGCTCCGGAACATCGGGGTCGGAGCGGGATGCGATTTACCAGGCGCGCGTCAACTGGTACCTGAAGCGGGAGGAGCCAGTCGTTCGGAGCGACAAGGACAAGGTTTGTGTGTCGTACACCTTTCTCGGCCTGACCAAGACAGACTCCTTCTCTCCAGGGATGTTTCTCAAGAAGGCGAGGCAATTTGACAGTGGGACAGGTTCTACCAGCACCATTCCGTCCCGCTTCATCGACCAGCTCAAGACGTGGCGGTTTTGGGAGACCGGATGTGCCGAGAAGGCCGAGAAGGGAACCGGCCCCGCTCGCGTGGTTGCTTGGGTGGATTCAAACGGAGGAGAAATTCCAAAGGATGGAATCGACGAAGAGAAGTCAAAAATGTACAACACCATCAAGCATTACGCAAAAACACACGCCGATCCGCCTGACGAGTGGATAGGGCACGTCGGTATCGAGGCGGAGTTCCGCCGACTCCAGCGCGGGGAGAAGAAGTTGCCGAAACACGACGAAGGCCTCGACAAGCTCGCCTCTCTTGACGACAAACCAAATCAAAAATCAACGAATGCGCTCTACCAGCGGTGGTATCGCATCACGAAGGGGGAGCTAACCGTCCCGGCAGACCACCCTCTCCGCTCGAAAGGGTGGGCGAAGCCAGCATTCAACCGCCTCGCCGCCGCCGAGGAGGCGGCAGAGGCAGCCGCCGAGGAGGCGTCAAAGAAGCGGAAGCGCGAGGGCGAGGCGGGGTCGAGTGCGGCGGACGCGGCGTGAAAAAAAAGTGTGTCTGGTGTGGCGTGGTCGTTTGTTTTTATTTCACAATGCCCCGGGCGATCATCTTAGTTAAAGTGGCTCCTAGGATAAACTCGAAAAATACAACTAGCAGATTTGGTTGGCATCCCCCGAATTCTACGAGTTCGCCCTTCTCTCCCATGAAGGGCTTGCCTACCATTGTGTAGATTTCTCCCGCCTTGAAGAATGAGCAAAATTTTTTGGCTTTTTCTCTCTGAGAAGAGACGATAACGACCTGGTTTCGATCCAGTGTCTTAAACCCACTGATTAAGTATTTTTCTCTTTCTTCCCTTGTCGCGCCAATCCTCGTTTCATCAAAGAAATCCGCAAACGATATCGGTGGTCGAACGTCTCGGCACTTATTGATGCTTTCTTGCTTCTCCAACATCACGTGAGGGACGCCGCTCGATGTCAATGTGATATAATTTTCGTGGAAGCCGCACCTCTTTGCCAGCTGCTCGTCGGTCGACACACCTCGCATCATCGTGTCGTCGTCCAACATTCCAAATCTCGCATAACAGTATACCTCGTGAATTGGCAAGAAAAGCGCGCGCTTCGAAGATAGTTTCTTTTTAATGGGAGTGGGGTTCCACTTTGGGTTGATCGCACCGTCATGATTTAGAAAATAGAAGTCTTGTTTTTCGCTCTTTCGTTCTTTTGAAGATCGACATAGTACGTGATAAATTTGAACTCTTAGTTCTACATCTTCCCCGGCGCTGATCGTGTCGACGGGGCGCTGGTCGAGCGGCGGGCCAATCGCCGGAGCCCATACTTTGTCTTCTAGACTGCTCTCTGCGACGTCGATCTCGACGTCGACAAATCCTAGAAAATCCTGTTTTGTCGATCGAAAGCGCGTTGCATCCATGTTTCGCACCGTCGACTTGAATTCTTTTTTGGGCGAGGAAGTTTTCAGCTCCTTTTCAAGATTGGGCCATTTTTTCACGTGGGACGCTTTCGAGAAGATTGGCATGTCCTTTCCAACCCAGGTGTTTTGTCCAGAATTGAGATTGGACAAAACGTACTCCTTCTCATCTTGCGTAAAAGAATAATACGCGACATTTTTTTGACTTGATGAAGCTGCGTCAAGTTTCGAAAATTCAAGTACAGTAACACCGACCCATATTCCTGTCTCGTCGGTGAGTCCGAATGCCTCAGCCATGTTCCTGTCTCGCACTCGCGTATCGTTATTTTCTCCCTCCTCCAACACCTTGTCGAAATCCTCCTTTCTACATACGCGAACAATACGAGTCTTGGCCGGCCTCAAAAAGACGATTCTTCCGTCTTGGTGGTAAACGTCGCTAAATCCGCGCGTGCTTGCAATTATTCTCGTTTTAAGCGGCGTCGGGTTGTCGTCGGCGCCCCAGTCGTCTGCGACGTCGAGGTAGGACTCCGTCCATACCGCAACCGGGAAATTTGGAATTTGATCCCCTGGTATCCCGCGGTACTCCGCGATAACAGAACCTGCGTTCCAGAGCCCCTCGTTCACCTCGTTCCATCGGTGTGCGAACGCCTCCGTCAAAAAGACAGCTTTCGTCCCGTCCGTCGCTTTCGACTGTCTCAGATCAAGGCCGAGAAAGCGCGGCTCGTGGAAAGGGCGGGGCGGGAAGGCGCGGTAGATTTTTTCTCTCCATTTGAAGACTCCTCGAAAAAGTTCTCCGTTCTTCATCTCGACGCCCGGGTGCTCGGCCAGCTGCAGGAGAAACTGCTGAAAGCAGCAGATTGCAAGCCACTTTGAATGCGCTCCATCATACGCTCTGGCAAACTTATCGCTGTCGTCCTGATCTCGAAAGCCGAACTCCATCTCGTGATCGTAGTACCCGTCTCCCGTATCTTTGCCCTTTGCCTCCGCAATCATCTTGGAGATCATGTTATCCTCAAATTTTTGTTTTTCGAGTCGTCGGTACGTCGCCTTCCCGTTCTTGGCAATGTCGGCAATTTCGGGAAGTTGGGGCAAGAAGGCCTGCTCGATGTCCTCGGCGACGTCGTCCGTGTCGACGAGGTATGCGCGGACGCGTTCCTCGAAATACGGCGATTTGGCCCGAATGATGTCAATGTACTTCCTCCCCCACTTTTCTCGCTCGTCTGTGATTCTGATGTCCTCGATTGTAAGATTCTTATATTTGACTCCACGCTTCAGCGCGGGAATGTCCTCGACGTTTAATGCACCGGTGTAGAAACTTGTAGGTATTGATAGTGCGAAATACCAGAACGGCGCCGCCTTCGCATTTTTGAAATCATGATTTCCCGCCTCGGTCACTCGGTGAACGAGCGCGCCGTGCAGCGCGGCGTCGCGGAGCTCGGGAGCAGACACCATCATTTTTGCAACGAGCCTCACCATCTTGGCCTTTAGGTCACTCACATTTTTTGCCGTGCTCGTCCCTCCCCCATTTTTTTCCAACAACACCTTGTCTATTATTTTTCCTGGTATGTTTAGCGCCAAAGAAACGACGTACAGAGTAAGCTCGTCGTCTTCCGGATTATTCATAACGTACTCGACGGCCTTCGAGTGAAAAACGTTAAAAACATCTTGCTGAGCATAATAAAACTCCTCGGGAAACACGCGCTGAATTTGCGCGATGGGCGGGAAGGCGTGGCCACAGAGCTTTGTTAAGAACGCAGAACGGAGCTGGAAGAACTCGGCTCTGTCGTTATACGCGCCAAAATCAAGGCGAGAGTTCTCGCGATTCGGATCCCACAAGTCGATTAGCATGCCTACCATGGACACTAATTGCACCGCCCACCCAATGGGCCCCATCGCCGCGCCGAGGCTGAGTCGGACCGCCATGGACGCGGCTGCGAAGATTCCGCGGCTAACCTTCACTGCCACCACCGCCTTTGCCAACACTTTCGCACCCGACACAATCGACCTCGCCGACGCCGCCGTTCCCTTTGCGATCCCGACAACGGGCGCCGCGAGGGCGAGCGCGGGCCTTGCTTTTGCGAACGCAAAAGACAACTTTGCGAGTTTGAGAGTCGCTCCCGTCATGCTAAGCCCCTTACCAAGCTTCACATTTCCAAGAAGCCCCTTCCGCAGCTTTTTGAAGAACGTCTCTAAAACCTGCTCGAGCACAATTTCCCTTGCGAGCTGAAGCGTGAGCATGCCTGCGAGCATCTCCCCGATGTCTGGGCCTTCAGAGGAGTCGAATGTCGATGTCTTTATTGTATTGAACTCGTCTTCCAATGCTTCGGAAGATATGTTCTCGATATTTCCGCCTCCGCTCCCATTAACTTTCCTTGCCGCCTCTCCGAGCTGCTGCGTTGGCGTCAACACCTTCCCGGAGAAGACCCCCCCAAAGTACGCCGCTGCGATTGCAATTACGACCGCTCCCACAACAAGGATTCTCAACTCCATTTTTTGTTTTCCTGTGTTGTTTTGTTTGTCTCGTTGAAAAAAATTTGCAAAGTCGTCACGTCGTACGGCGCGGGCGATTCCAGGTCGAGGTGAATCCAAGCGCTGCGATGCGTCGAAGGACTTCCTCTTCGTAGAGCGTTTCGAATCGCTCCACGTTTCTGGCAAGGACGAAGAGAGAGCCTTTGTTAGGTGTCGACACAACGGCGTAGTCGTAAATCCCTTCGTCGACTATGTCGCCAAGGATGATGACGACGTAGTTCGGAGCGCTGAACGTCACATCTAAAAGCGAAGCCCCGGAGAAGTCGACAAAAAACTCTCCATTTCTCTTTGGGCTCTGAACGGCCCAACCGCTCACTCCAAGCGACCTGCCTAAAAAGACGCGGGGCTTTGTCGTGTTCCGTACGCTCAGAACGTCGCTGCGATTTGTCTGTCCATAGACCGCCGTCACCGCTCTTCCGCCGACCTCGTAGGTGATGAGGGGCTGGAGAGAGGCGTGCGTTTGTCTCCACAATCCTACGTACTTGCAGACGTCGAGATGCGGAACCGGCACCGCCTCCGCAGCTTTGGCTGGCGCTGTGGGCGGTGCGCGTGCTGGTTGGGATGGCGGCGGTGGGGTGAAGCGCATGTCGTTGTGTTCTTCTTTGTTATTGTTCTTGCTTTGCCAAAAAAAATATTGAAAATTCCTGCGTGCGTTGCGTTCAGGAATGATTCATCTTCCCAAGCACCCCGCTCTTCTGCAGGATCGGGAGAAGGCTCGCCATGTTGTCGCCGAGTTTGTTGATGTCCGATTCGTTGCACTTTGCGAGCACCTCCTCTCCAATTTTTTCGAGGCGCAGGTCTTCGAAATTTCTCTTCTTTGACTTCAGGTCGCTCATCAGGGTTGTTGTAAAGGATTCGATCTCGGAGAGCATCCCTTCTGGAATGTTCTCCCTCACTCTTACAAAGGAGTTTACGTGCCCGAGCATTTGCTTGGCCTCTGCGAGCGGTCCTCCTTCTAGCGCTTCGAGCTTTGTGGTGAAAAAAGCTCTCCTTGATTCGTTTGCAAAGAGGTGGCTCCAGTCCGTGCGGTCGATGAGGACGTCAAAGTCTCCGTCGTCACACGCCTGCTCGAACGCGGGATCTGCCTGCTGCATTTTGTCAAAGGCGGTCAAGATGAACTCACCGGTAAAGGATTTTATGTAGGATGAGAATTTCTTCGCGCCGGAAGTCTGCGAACGAGACGGTCCGCAGAGAAGCGAGCATAGCTTTTGGAAGGTTGAGACGACAGCCTTATCCACGGATGCCCTGCTTGTCGTTGCGGTCGTTGCGGTCGTTGCGGTCGTTGCGGTCGTTGCGGTCGTTGCGGTCGTTGCGGTCGTTGCGGTTGCGACAGGCGCGTCGGGGACGACGGAGGTGTCGGTTGCGTCTGTCGCGGTTGGCGCGTCGTCTGGCTTCTTTCGATTTTCAGTTATGTTCCGCCTGATTTCGTCAACGCCCGGAATCGAGACGCCTGCAAGAAACTCGCTGTCTTCAACAACCGCGTCAGCTGCTTTTTTCAAAAGGTGCCACAGTCGTGGATTCCGAGCGTGTAGCATGTACTGTTCCTCCGCAACGGGCGCAAAGTCCGAATTCGCGGACAGGATTGGTTTCAGCGCTTCCATGTCGGTGTAGCGGATCGCGTGGAGTCCGAGTGTAGCATCGAGACCGGATATCCTCTTTACGGCTTTGGTCCACTTTCCGCTGCACTCTGCCATGCAAACGCTTTTCCAGAGCTCATTTTCCTCTTTTTTTATTTCTGATGTTTCAAGGTTGCTTACATCGTTGCTTGGTTCGCTTATGTCGGAGTTCAGGATGTTCAAGATTGCCTCGGTAGTGTTCATGACGCGAGCAAGTGTTTAGAGCTGTTTTAACGTAGTAAACAAAATTTTTCGCTTGTAAAAAATATCCTATCCACGCTCAATGCATCTCTCTGGTCGTGGCGTCGTAGTCGTCCTCGCACTGGGGAATAGCGAAGAAGACGCCAATACATCCGAAATAACATGCGAGACACGCCAGGTCTTCGAGCGGCCCTGGAGTCGAATTGTGACGGTCCCTAAAAGGAATTTTTTTCTAGTAAAGATAGTAATTGTAGAGCATACGACTTCATCTCGTGTGATGCCGAGAAAATTAAATGTAGTGTTTTGGATGCTCGTACTGTATGTGCAGGAGGTTGGCGCACAGACGACATGCCCGGCCGGAGGCAATTCAATTTGTGCAAATTTGGAGGTGTCTGGCGCACCAACAGGAGAAAAGTGTAGTTTTTATTTTGAATTTGATCCCTTCCTGGCAAATACTTTCGTGTGCACAAGCCTAGGAGGGGGCGGGGGCGAAGGGGGGCAGGGAAATGCGGGTCTCTGTCAAATAGGTTCATTGGTGTGTGTCGTCGCACCACCTCCACCACCTCAACCACCTCCCCCGCCCCTGCCCCCATCTCCGTCTCCTCCACCGCCGCCCCCTCCTCCTTTGTCTCCC
>Ga0213868_10006490_pt1 | contig 10331 bp, 24 predicted proteins | sample PICome_9_FD_160087 | JGI IMG/M metagenome (GOLD analysis project Ga0213868, IMG submission 160087) | Coastal seawater microbial communities near Pivers Island, North Carolina, United States - PICO127 | ecosystem: Environmental > Aquatic > Marine > Coastal | place: USA: North Carolina...
TTGTTGAACATCGTCTATAGTTGTTATTACTGTGTTTTTATCATCTGTTACTGCGAACTGTGCTTCTCCTAAATGTTCTGGCGTTATAAGATCTAAATCATCACCAAGACTTTCGTTTATTATAGTCGCGCCTGTTAGTATAGCTAAATCCTCACAAGTATCGTTTTTAGTAGGACCAAAGCCTGGTAAGTCAATTATATTAATCTTAATATTACCTTTCACTTTGTTCATCATTAATGCTTGTTTAACTTGTGGGTCAACCTCAGCAACTAATAATAAGGGTTTACTATTTTTTATAACATACTCTAGTATACCTTGTATCTTTCTAACATTAGGTATTGGACTGGTTACTATTAAAACAAGTGGATTGTCTAACTCACACTTATGTTTTTCTTTATTTGTAACAAAATGGGCAGATGTTAACCCACAGTCTATTTGAACTCCTTCAACAACTTCAACATATGTTTTGTTTGTTTCAGATGTTTCCATTAAAACAACACCATCTTTACCAACACTATTATAAGCCTCCGCTATAATTTTTCCAAGCTCTGCATCGTTATTGCAGCTTATTGAGCTTACAGATTTCAGCATATCGCCTTCAATCTTGACAGCAGACTTATCTAAATACTTGTTGATTTTTCCTAATCCTTTAGTTAATCCGTTTTTTATATTTCTTACGTTTACATTACCTTTGGCTGAATAAAACTCATTAAGTAATGCTTGTGCTAACACTGTTGCTGTAGTTGTACCGTCACCAGCTTCTTCTACAGTAGCTTTTGCAGCTTCTTTTATTAGTGTTGCTCCTAGGTTTTCAACCGGGTCTATTAAGACAACAGATTCCGCTACTGTTACTCCGTCTTTTGTAATGACCGGGTTACCTCTGGCATCTTCGTATATTACGCATCTTCCAGAAGCGCCAAGGGTAGATTTAACTGCTTCCGCTAGTTTATCTACCCCGGCTTTAATTTTGTTTTTAGCGTCTGATCCAAAGTTTAACTCTTTGACCAGTACACTAGGCAAATTGTACTCCATATTTTATTTAATTTTATTTAATTTAACTTAATGTTATTTAAAGGTCTTAACAACCTTTGGACCACTTGCTGCCTCTAATTTTTTAGAGAAGTGTTCGATGCTTCCGTCAATTGCGGCTTCAGCACCTTCGATGGTCTCACGTCTTGTTACATCAACCCACTCATCATCTGAGTTGGTCTGTAAACATTCAGTTTGGTAAAAACCATTAGGTAGTTGGGTTATCCTCCAGTTAGCTTTGCTAGCTAGATGTTCCCACTGTTTAACAGTTTCATTACTCGGTTTTTGGTTGCCAACAGTATGAGTGCTGGTCTTGTAGTATAAATAAGTCATTTTTTTTTGGTTTTAGGTTATTGACTTGGTGTAGGGTGTTTCCCTAGCTTTTCTTCTTTTTTTCTTCAACTGGACTTAAGCTCATTGTATTGCTTGTGTTTCCACGTTGTGCATAACTGGTAGTTTTTCCATCTCTTGACGTTTTAGTCTTGTCAAACTCATTTATGTAACTTTTCATGTTCTCGTTATCTGACTTTATTTGAGTAATACTACCATCTTTATTTCTTTCGTATTTTGTTGAAACTTTGTTGGTAGTAACCTTGTTGTCAGAAGTTAGATATTTCTTATCATTTTTTGCAGGACTCTTGTATAAAGAAGGTCCTTTCATTTTAAACGGTGTGTATGCCATAATTTCTATTTTTTTGTTTGTTTATACATTCCTGGAGCTTTAATCGTATTAGCTGCTCTCATTTTATCTTTGTTTATATCTGCATCAGCCATTGTTTTAGCGCCAGCGATCATTGCAGCTTCTGCTCCTCCCATCATTTTTGTTGGTGCATCACCGTGTGGGTGATTGTGCGAACCTTTATCTACACTATAATGCTTTGTTGGAGCAGAACCATCGTTGCACATACAGTTTTTTCCGTAGAAAGAGCTTCCTTTCATGTTAAAGTTCATAATTTTTATTTTGTTTGTTTAATTCGTTCTTTTTGATTAGCTTCTCTTTCTTTATCACTTACTAAACCTTGTCTAAGTTGAGCTAGTGTTGTGTTTTTGTTGATATTAGCCTTTTCTTTTGGAGATAAAGCATTGTAAACAGCTTTTTCCTTTGCAGATAGCTGGCTAATTAAGCTAGGTTTTGCTGTTTTACCAGTAGTAGCACCGTCTTTTTGCATTTGATCGGCATCAGCTTGAGTAAAACCTTCCTCTAACAACTGTTCTTTAGTTTTACCTTTATCGTCTTTCACTTGTAGTGGAGAAGATTTTGCTCTATAGTTATTGTGGCCATCTTTTGCGGCTTGTTCACCGTAAAACTTCATGCCTTTCATTTTAAATCCCATAATGTTGTTTGTTTTATAATTATATAGTTACTTGTTTACTCACTTTTTTACTTACTATGAGTATATCCTTTTTTCTTTAATTCAAGATGCTTAGCATACGTGTCAGCTTTTACACTTTTACCATCTTTATACATCATATGCGGCTTGAAACCCTTCTTTTTGAAAGGTATTGTTTTTTTGTTAGCTTTTGTTTGATTTTCAGTAAGTACTGTAGGTCTTTTCGATGCCTCGTTATTTTTACGGGCATTGTCAATATTCTTCTTATACCCAAAAGCATCAGGATCGTTTGTTTGTAGTCCTTTACCGTCAGTAAAGTTTTTATTTCCAGGAGTAGCTACGCCTTTCTTATGTGCAGCGGCGTATTCTGCTTTAGTTACAGTCTTGCCATCTACCTTGTAATAGTAAGCCTGGTCTTCTTTTACCATAAAAGGACCACCGGCCGTGAATCTACGAGTAACCCCACCGCGCACGCCAACAAAAGCGGATCTTATATTTTTCTTTAGCTTGCTTAACCTTCTAGTTCTAGCTAATTTTCTAGTCTTTTTATCAGATGCTTTCTTGTCAGCTAGTATTTTTTTATCTTCTTTAGTTATGTTAACCTTTGGAGACGTATAACTAGGCTCTTTAACTGACTTTAATTTACGTGGTATACGCTGTGTTTTTAATTTCTTAATCTTTTTAACCTTCATTTTCTTAGGATTATAGTCAGAAGCAACTAAATCTCCATCTTTATATCTATTGGTTACAGTGGACTTATCAGGGTTTTTAATTGTTATTGTTTGAGTACCATTTCCAATGTTTTTTACTGGTTTAACACGAGCCACACCACCTCCGTGCTTGGTGAGGTTTACTAAATCATCTTTTTTTAGTGGTGATGCCATAATATAGTTTTTTTTGTGATAAATACTAATCTATATTATTACATAGTAAAGTGATATTTTACAAAGTGTGACAATAGGGTGTTACTAAGGTTTGTTAATAGGCTAATGTCATATAAAAAAGTTATCGTAAATATTGGGACGAAGTGTTGCTCCACCTATATACACCATCCACCTCCCTGCAAAACGCAAATATTTGGCTCCACCGGGCTTAAACGTATACAACTATTATCAATTTTCGCTCGTATTCATTTTGTATATCAATTACAAATATATTTACATACTAAATACGATATATTAAAGATAATAATAATGTAAAAAGAAACAAACAAATGCAAACACAATTTAAGAAATTAAAATTGCAAGCAGTGAAGTCGCGGGCAGTACATGTAAACTACAATTTATAAGTAAACAAAGTAACTACTTTAATGCAATGTAAATACGACTCACAATAGATAATATAAATGAAAATAAATAATAATTAAATAATAAGTAAAATGTCAAATGTAATTGAAAGTAAAAGATTTGTAATAAGACAATCTTTAGTAGGTAAAAATGCAGTAATTAACGTATCATTCAAAAATGGTAAAACTGCGAAGTATAATCACGATAAAGTGTATGAAGTAATGAAAGATAAATTAGCAGAAATGCCATGTTTCATAAAGTACAAAAGTTATACTGCAAGTAATAACGTACCAGTAGTAGCAAGAGAATCACTCTTAGCATAGTACAATAAAGTCGAGTTAGTTCACTATTCCCTCGTATAATCAAATATGAATAGTATAAGTAGTCATGGTGCAGAGGTGCGTTCGATTCGCAAGCTACTACTAAAATATATAATATGAACAGAGAAGAATTAAAACGCTTGTGGTTTTCAATACCACACGATAAGAATAAAATACCAACTCGTACTATAGTAGTAAAGTATGACAAGCATCCAAGTAGAATAGGTGAAGGTACAGTAGTAATTACTCGTGACGACTCAGATGGTTATAGTCGTTTCAGTACTCATCAGAAGAATCCACTTGATTATGCACTTAATAAAATGAAAGACAAGTGTCAAGATAGATTAGAGTACAATATAAACTATGATTATAGTAAATACAAACTAATAATTACAAAATAAATACGACAAGAGTAAGATAATATATACAGATAAATAATAATAAGATGATAATAAGAAAAGTAAGCGGATTATGGATAGTGCAAGCTAAGCACTCACAGAACATAGTGTTCAGTCACAAGAATAGAATGACGTGTTATGAGTGGATATTTAGCAAGTACGTACACTACGCATAAAATAATAATAATAATAAATAATAGATATGAAGAAATTAAATAACTACGTAGCAGAGACTATACTATTAGTGTTAGCAGTAATAGCACTAAGCTCATGCTCACTCAACAACAAAGCAGAAGCGCAAGAGTATAACACTATTGATTGTGTTGATTGCTTCACAATAGAAGACTACTATAGCTCTCTTGACTGTGAAAACTGTGACGAAATAGACTAATAAATAATAAATATGAAGAAAATAACATGGAGTGTAGCAGCACTATTAATTGCAGGCACGACACTGTTCGGTCAAACGAGTGATAACGCTGATGAGCAGTACGAGAAGGCAATGAAAGAATTTACTGCTCTTGAGCATCAATTAGAAGAGATTGTCTCTGCCATACGAATGGATATGTACTATGGTTATATACAGCGAGAGAAAGGTCTTTACTACATCAAAGAGGTGTCAAAAGTAAATAACTATCACAAGCAGATAATGGCAGACTTCTGGAAGAATAGAAGCAAGAATTTACACGAACACTACTCAAAATTAAACTAATATGAAGTACAATATAAATATACAATACTCACACGATAACTTCTACAAAGTATCGCTAACTGATAATCATGGCGCGAGAGTAGTAGTGTACGAACAAAGTGTAGACGCAGCATTTGACTACGCTCTACAGTGGTGTCGCGAGTCAGACCAGCGTAAAGAACAGCGAGATAATCATGCGAGAGCAATAGCAGAGTGTATAAAACTCGACAAGAAAGCAGGAATAACTAGTAGATATAGAGATTGTCTTGACTAAAATACAATATAAATACGATTTACTACGGATAATATATATAAATAATAAATATGCAATGTAAATGTAAAAAAATAATACCAATACAGCGAGTTAATCTTGGCTTTGCCACGTGTGTCGACTGTTCAACCACAGAAGCGTATGGTTGTGCTCCACTCATAAATCATAAAACTGGTAATTCTATCCAGATTATGTCAAGCAGTGACGCAAGAAAGATCGCCAAGATGACTCAGCGTAGAGGTTATGGTACAATGTTAGGTTAAAATAATAAATATGGAAAATTCAATAAAAGCACTAGAAGTTTATATAAAGAAAGAAATAAAAGATGCTCGTGAGTATTTTAAAGATACTGATCACTTCGAACAAGTATTTGACGAAGCAGGTTGGACACCAGAAAGTATGAGAGTATTTGACGTTGGTTACATCAAAGCGTTTGAAGCAGTACTAAGAGAAATACAAAATAAATACGAATAAAGCAAGATAATATATACAAATAATAAATATGAATAAAATAAAATACTTAAAAAACGACTACATACAGCTCGGCAACTTAATCTACAAACCATACACTGTATGCGATTTACCTGCCAACTTCGGTTGTATCGAGTTCATGGAAAAGCAAGGAATTAGCGAATGGTTCAATCACAAAGGTTACACTTATATCTTTGACAAAGTAGCAAAAATATGAAGACAATATACAAAGGCGACTCACGCTATGAGAAAATATATGAGCAGATGCAACTACTTGGTATACAAGATGTTAGCACAGAAAGACAAGTAAGAAATGGTACAATAGTATGGCGATTACCAATACTATCAGACAAGAAAAATACTTATATGGAGTACGGTTCGTTTGCAAGCGGTTATGTAAGAAACCAAGGCGTTGACTGTCATAGTAATTGGCAAATCAACAAGAGAGTTATGAGTGATTACGAGTACTATCCTGACTATGTATGGTGTGATAAAGCACAAAAGAGTATAAAAACAGGTAAATTCAATAGGTTTCGTAGTAAAAAATGTGTAACAATACCAATAGAAATCGATAGACTCGAGTATATGATGAAGTATGTGATCAAGAACGAGTTTATAAAGCGTGCGAATTACGTACAAGAAGGTAAATTTGTACCAAAGTGGAAGTATGACATGCAAAAAGAAAACTTGGAATTTCATGAAGCGAGAGCAAATGAGTACAGAAATAATATAAATGACGTAGCAGTAATAATAGATGGCCATAAATATAAATTAATATGAGTCCGTGGCAATTAGTAGCTGAACTCGGTATATATACTGAAGAACAGATAGAAGAAATGACGTGGGCAGAGTGTACAGAAATATTAACAGCAGAATATTAACATGATAATAAGTGAGAAAACGTGGCCAATTTTAGAGTCAAGAATAAATAAAATATTAAATGAAACGAAGAAAACTAAACAGCAAAAACCCAAAGTACTGGGACAAAAGCCAGTTAAACGAGGTAAAAATTAAGAAAAAAGTACTAATAAACGACGTGAAAGGTGTAAAAATATACGCTGTATGGTACGATAATTAAAATATGGGTGTGTGCAAGTGAACAGTAGGCTTATGGTAATGTGGGAACGTACCGCTTACAAAGAGGTTTGGGATAGACGTTTTACGAAATCTCCAATAGAATAAAACTTTGTAATCCGGAAAACAACAATAGGTCCTTGCCGGCGAAAAATCGACAACAGTGTGGAAGAACAAAGATCAAGCAACTTAAAGATAGGAACGTACTACTCGGTTGTATTGAGCCACGCTTAGTAATCTGATGCCAATGGTGGTTAAAATTGTAGGTTCGACTCCTACCGCCCGCACAATAAATGAATCCGAAGTGGTCAGTGTGCTTGACACTGAACAAAACAAGCAATGTAAATGTAGCGGAATGACAGACCATGAGCTACACATGAGACGGGCGTGAGGTACAAACTCTAAGGTTCGCGAAGGAATAGATAGACGTAAGGGAAGTACAGTTACAGCTTGAAATAAGTGCACGACTGAGAACTGGTCAGACTATAGAAGTCGAAGGGATAAGGTACAAAGTAACCGCGGCGCTAGCAAAGGTACTTACTCACTTCCCCGTCTCTTTTTACAAACTAAATACGACGTGTGTCGGATAATATATACAAATAAAATTAAATAATATGAATGCAAAAGATTTAGAGCTAAAGATTGCTGGCTTACAAAAAGCGATCAAAGAACATAAAGACTTCACAGGTACTTATGAAAATGATTTAAAAGAAACTCAGAAACAACTAGAAGATTACAACAAACCAGAACTATCTCCAGTAGTAATGGATCAGATAAACAGTGTTGTTGAATCAGTATTAAATGGCTTTAACTGGGACGACTCAGACAACTATCAAGATCTTGAGTACGAAATAGATTATGATGGTAGAGTTTCTCTAAGTAATATAAGCTTTGACACTTACGAAATACACGAAAGAATAGTAGACCAAGTATGTAACCTGTTTAAAGAAGCTGATGCTCCTGAAGACGAAACACCAAATGAATAATATGAAATTAAAAGATAAACTAAAACCAGAAGTGTATGCAGCACTAGATAATGCTAAGTATCAGTATAGTTCTAGCCATAGATCTATATTTGCATCACTAAGCTCTGTAGAAGATTATAGAGACTTGACAATGAAAGAATTAATGAACATTTATACGTTCTTACCACAAGAGTTTAAACCTACTACTGATATCGGTTGGTTGTACGGTGATAATATTCTTGCTAAAAAATATAGATTATGACAAAAGAACAAACACTACCTAAATGGTTTAACGGTCAGCTATACAAAAAAGGTGACACTGTACAGAACAGATTTTCTGGAGATAAGTATGAGTTAAATGCAATGGAATTATCTATGTATGACTTTGTGATGGGTGCAAGCGTTATGTCTGAAATGGGTATATTTAATACTCCACACCACGTTCAACAATTAAGAAAAGGTCTTGACTGGTTTAGAGAAAACAATGCAGAAGCTTATATGGTATTATTAGATTAGATATGACAGGAAAACAAGTAAAAAAGTATTTCAAAGATGAGTTAAAAATGAAACCGAGACACAACGTTAATGCGCTAGCAGATGCTATAACAGATATGGCCTATGAACTAGAGCATGATGAGTTTGAGTTGTTAGAACTATTACTACAAAATATACCAATAGACAGCTTACACACACATAGCTACGGCTTTCACACTGCAAACGGCAGACACATCATAGAATCAATTAAAGAAAAATATTATGGCTACGAGATCGTCAATTAGGTTCGCTACACGCGAAGAAGGTGTATCATTTAGTGAACTACCAGAAAAAGTAAATGCTAAATTCTATGCACACTGGGATGGTTATCCATCACACAGAGGTGTAGAAATTGCTGAATCATTACTTCATAACGAAAAAATTGAAGGTTGGGAGCTAGAATCATTAGAATCTAGACACACTGATCTTGAATTTATATACTACGTATGGCAAGCAGAAGACAAAGACACATGGATTAGTATATTTGAACGCAGTGATTACAGTACAGAATCTTGGGACTTAGAAATGAAAGAAATACAATGCTTTAAATGTATATTTGTAGGCTTACCTACAGCTTTAATAGACAAATACAAACTAAATACGAATGACGAAGGATAATATACATATGACAGATGAACAATTAGATTTACTAGTTAATAAAATAATTAGTAAAATGACAAAGTTAAAAGCTATGGAAGACTGGTTTAAACACGTAAATAAATCTAATGCTGCGTGGAAAGTTCTTGAAGACATAGATATTGACGAAGAAGCTTACGCTTATGGTGAGTTAGCTAAACTAATGACACTAATGGACATCTTTAAAAATGATGAAGCATACGAAAAGTGTGCTATAGTTAAAAATAGAATAAACGAAATAAAGAAAATAATAAAAAAGTATAACAAATGATGAAACAAAAACCAATGCTAGCATATCCTGTTAGCGATAAACCAATTGACTACAGTGAAAAAGTGTCTATGCAACCAAAACTTGACGGTGTTCGTTGTCTTATACAGTGTGACAATAGCGTAATAAAAGCTTATTCGCGCACAGGTAAAGAGTGGAAAAATATTGACCATATATTATTCAACCTTAGACAGTTCTTTCATTTCAACCCTAATACTATACTCGACGGCGAACTATATAATCACGATCTAAAGAACGATTTCGAAAAGATCATATCATTAGTCAGAAAACAAAAACCAACGCCAGAGGACAGATTAGAGGCTGAATCTCTTGTACAATTTCATTGTTATGACATAGTTAATCCAACTATGAAGTTCGAAGATCGTAATAGTTTTATTCTTAACAACGTACCACGCAATCATTGTGTTACTCATGTAAAGACTCAAGCTGTTGCTACTGAATCTCTAGCTAAAGTTATACATCAACAAAATCTAGATAATGGCTATGAAGGCTCTATACTGCGTATAAATGACTTTTACCAAAATAAACGTTCACACAGCTTACGTAAGTTCAAAGACTTCAGCGACACCGAAGCTACTATCATAGGTTATGTAGATGGTAAAGGTAAGCGACAAGGCACGCTTGGTAAGTTCATAATGCAAGATGACGAAGGTATAGAGTTCGGTTGTCCACCGGGCAAAGGCTATACTTACAAGGATCTTGCTAACATGCTCAATAACATTCATGACTACATAGGTCAGCGTGCTACCTTTACTTTCTTCGAACGTACTAAAGCAGGTTCATACAGACACCCATTATTTAAATGCATACGTAACTATGAATAGTACAAACACATTATTAACAATAGCAATAGCTCTGTTTTCATTTATGTTAGGTATGACAATAGCCTATTATGATGCAACAATATTAAGAGATCCACCTCTTCATTATGCAATAGAAAGCAGATGCTTAAACTACACAGACAAAGACTGCTACACTAAGTCAGATGTAGAACTTATAGTCTTTGGTAAAGTATTAAATTATGAATAGAAACGAA
>Ga0213868_10006492_pt1 | contig 10329 bp, 11 predicted proteins | sample PICome_9_FD_160087 | JGI IMG/M metagenome (GOLD analysis project Ga0213868, IMG submission 160087) | Coastal seawater microbial communities near Pivers Island, North Carolina, United States - PICO127 | ecosystem: Environmental > Aquatic > Marine > Coastal | place: USA: North Carolina...
TTATTGATGACCATGGGTCGGACTTAGGAACAATACATTTAGATATAGAACATAATAGTGGATCTCCATCTGAAGGTATCACTGGTGTATCAGCTGGAGTGATAGGAATGCAAATTGACATTCAAGCAGCATCTGCTCAACATGGTGATGGATCAGTTGGATTATTTATCGATCAAGATAGTAGTTATACAGATGCGTTAACAGCTGGTATAGTATGTTCCGGAGGACAGATCATAACAAGTCATGATGTTACTGCATATTATTCTGACGAACGTCTGAAAGATTTCAAAGGCACTATACCAAATGCACTTGATAAGGTTTGTAATCTGAATGGATATTATTTTACAAACAATGATCGAGCAAATGAGGTAGGTTATAGTGGTAAAGATATGCAAGTAGGAGTTAGTGCGCAGGAAGTAAAAGAAGTACTGCCGGAAATTGTTAAGAAAAATGGTTTGGCAGAACAACATCATCCAGATGATGAACCGTATATGACAATTGATTATGCAAGATTAACTCCATTGTTAATAGAAGCAATAAAAGAATTGAAAGAAGAAGTTAATGAACTTAAAAATAAATTGGAAAAATAATTATGACATGGATACCATTTAAAGAAGGCTGGTATATATCTGGATCGGCATATGACGGACAAATAATGAAACGATGGAAAGAAACTAATGAGATCAAAGAAATTGTACCATTAGTGTCTGGAAGTCGTGATTATAGTCAACGAACTCGATATACATCTGATGGAAATGTTAAAGGATAAACTATTAACAGATAAATATTTACATAAATTTTGTAATTTTATTGAAGGCTCTAATTGGATACAAGATTACGATTTTTGGCTACTAGGCTCATTTCCAAAAGTATTAGACAGAACATTACCAGCCGTACGTGATATGGATATAGCAGTTGTTAGTAAAGATGGATATCATAATAAAAATGAAATATCTAATATGTTATCCAAATGTATATTACATATGGGCCAAGGATTGGATATTTATTATAGACCGAATCTAAATAACGACTTAAAAGAAAAGGGGATGGATACTATAATGACATCAAATCAGTTTTGGGGAGATATAGAAAAATGGCCAACTAAACAAAATTATCAAAGTTGGAGAGTTAAAAATTATCGGCCATTAGAATTATGGTATAGTAATGACGACAAATTAGAAGTACGCTATGTATTATTTCCGTTAGAAAAACATATTGAAAGAGTCATAGATGGACATGTATATGCCAAGCCTATATTACTAAATAACTATATAAAAAAGGAATAATATGCCAGTACCAACATCAGGAGTTATATCATTAGGAAAAATTGGAAAGGAAGTGCGTTCCTCTAGCACCGGTAATGATTATAATGAAGGACCACATACATCTAACGCGACTACATTAAATACAGCAGAGAATGGCGGATATGGAAGTATTAACACAAACAGCCCTGACAAACCATCCGCATCAAATCCAGCCAAAATGTCAGAATGGTATAATTATCAACATCATGCATCATGATAAAGATACAAGAACAAATATCACCAAATGAAATAGCTAGAATAACACAACTAGCATTTATTTTAGAGCCTATAGCTAATAAACCCGGATTAACGACTAGATATTCTGACAAAAATAGAAACTTAAAAATAGAAAATTTTTTAGTTGCTGGAATAAATATAGGAGATGCATTTAGAGAATTAGCAGAACGAATTTATAAATGTAAAGATTTGCCTATAACATATGATATTGCATTACAGGCTCAAAAAGATTCATTTAAAAATAGAATAGGCAGTAGACTTATATATGGTGGTATAATTAGTCTGTTTCCGTTAATCATAACACAAATACGTATTAGATCAAATGATCCGTATAAAATTTTAGATAATGTTAATAATATATTAACACATACCCATCGAGAAGATGCTTTATATTTACAAGAATTAGAAAACTTTGCTTATAGCCACGGAACTAATCACAGACAATATATGTTTGAAATAAAAGATGAATATGAAAATATACAAGATTATCTAAAAAAAGATTTAATCAAAATAGGAGAAGTGAGTCCGGGCTGGAAAGATAGAGCCAAAACTGGATCATCAAATAAAGAAATATTGAATGGATATCCTATCGTAAAGAGTATGTTAGATAAATTTTATGATAATGTAAGAAATGATCACTATCCCGGGATAAGTGAGACAGCAGAAGAAATAGACTTTTTAATAAGAAGAGAATTTCCAGACGCACATATTCAATGGTTAGCAGATTTACATATATGTATGATGTATTTGATTATATGTCATGACAATAAAGAATTTTTTGTATAAAAGAAAAAAAATGAATACATACATATTTGACATAGAAGAATCGTTAGTACAGGTTAATGGAACAATTGACATAGACTTTCAAACATTTTTTAAAAATTGGATGAATGATAAACATGTTATATTAGTAACTTCATTTGATTTGACTGATACAATTTCTCAAATAGGAGAAGATGTTTGGACAAGTGCTAAAAGAATATACCAACTGAATGGAAATAAATATTATAGAGGGCGTACAGGTATCAGCGCATCACCATTAGCGATTAATATAGACCATATTAAATCAATATGTTTACTTAGCCTGAGCTCATATCGAGAGACTCATTGGGATACATGTCACATTAATTATTTCGGACGAGATGTACAAACAATACAAAAATTACAATCCGAATGGAACACTTCGAATCAAACATGTGATATTAACCAAGTTAATTCATTTACAGAAACCTGGAATACCTTAATAAGCTAATATTTATATTAAATGAAAACACTAGGACACGAAATAATAGAACAGATGTTATCCGAATCTCCGGTAAAGACTATATTAGTAGTTTATCCGGGCAGGTTCCAACCAATGGGACAACATCATGCTGCGGTCTATAAAAAACTTGCTAGCAAATTTGGCAAATCAAATACATTTGTAGTAACATCAGATAAAGTTGCTTTACCTAAATCTCCATTGAACTTCAAAGAAAAGTATTCGGTAATGAAAAAACATGGAGTAACAAATGTTGTCCAAGTTAAAAATCCTTACCAAGCACAAGAATTAACTAGTAAATATGATCCAGAAACAACTGCATTATTATTTGCTGTAGGTGCAAAAGATATGAAAGAAAATCCTAGATTCAAGATAGGATTCAAAAAGAATGGAGAGCCTAGTTATTTTCAAGACTATGAAGATAACAAGTCTACATTACAGCCATTTACCAAACACGGATATTTAGTAGTTGCTCCTCATGTAGATATCAATATACCTGGCTTTGGAGAAATGTCTGGAACCACCTTAAGACAAGTATTAGCAACAGCGGATGCAGAGACATTTAAAGATGTAATGGGATTTTTTGATCCTAAAATATACAACATGTTGCAAACAAAATTTTCTCAAATAAAATCTGAAGTTATAGAATCATTTTTATTAGAAGGAAGTTTAACTGGATTAGCCGATACATCTGCAGATGATGGTCCTAGGTACATGTACGGTAATTTAGCTACATATAAAAAGAAGACAGCTGAAATGGCTAAACGATTAGGATATGAAGTGGTAAATTATATAGTTAAAGATAGTCCTATAGAAGTACATGATACAAATTATCCAGATGGTCCTCCATTAACTGTTTCATATTTTCCAACCGGAGTTAAAGGTGCAGATTTTGCTGGAACAGATTATTTGAAAAATTATAAAGGTAGTCCTGCATATTCATTATGGAAAAAAGAAATAACTAAAATAGCCCAAGTAGTAGGATATAAGTTTTTAGATTTCCTAGGAGCAGAAGATTCAATTGAATCTAGTAAAGATGAAAAACTAGGAACACAGTCCAATCAACTTAAAGAAGATTTCAACGTGCCTATCAATATAGGAGATACGGTAATGATGGGTAAATTCAAAAACAAACCAGTTGTTGTACAAACAATACAATGGAGTCAAAAAGGTGATTTATTAATAAACGGAAAATCAGCAGCGAGATTTAGAATTATGCCAAAAGAAGAAGAACAAGTATTAACAAAAGAATGGTGGGGTAATAGTTTTAAAGAATTATTAACTGAAGCTAAAGCAAATACACATTTAACTCATTTAGAAGAATTGATATTAACGCAAGGTAAGAATGGATATAAAACAGCTAAATCATTTTTAATAGAGTTATTGAAAAATTTAGCAGGAAATTCAAATTCAAAAATAAATACATCAGTTAAGTGGGATGGTGCACCTGCAGTATTCGCCGGCATTAACCCAGACAACGGAAAATTCTTTGTAGGAACCAAGTCTGTGTTTAATACTAAAACTCCTAAAATTAACTATACAATGGATGATATAGAAATTAATCATGGACAAGCACCTGGATTGGCAGTTAAGTTAAAATTTGCATTAAAATATTTGCCAACATTAGGTATAAAAAATATTTTGCAAGGCGATTTTATGTTCGATAATTCTATGGTTAAATCAACTACTATAGATGGTAAGCCTCATTTGCAATTTCGTCCTAATACAATTACATATGCTGTAGAGTCTGATTCTGATATAGGGCGAGAAGTTGCAGCTGCAAAAATTGGCATAGTATTTCATACAACATACCAATCATTGTCATCAGGAGCGTCATTTGGTGCAGATGTTAGTGGATTGAAAAAAAATCCTAATGTATGGTTTGATGATGCATTCTTTAAAGATACTACCGGTGTAGTAAAGTTGACATTATCAGAAACAAAAGAGATACAATCTCTAATTAAAAAGGCAGATGCTATAAAAATTAATTACGATAATCTTCCTAGTTCATTATTAAACATATATCTCAATCAAGAAATAAAGTCCGGACAATTTGTTAACAATCCGGCGGTATCATTTAAAGCATTTCAAAAATGGTATGAAATACGAGTTGATAAAAAAATTGCAAAATTAAAATCAGATCGTGGAATTGAAAAAGCAACTTTAGCTAAACAAGACCAAATGAATCAATTTAATGATCGTAAACAAGATATCATTAATTTATTTATAGTATCTAAATTATTATCAGATGCCAAACTTATATTTGTAAGAAAATATAATAATGCTATCTACAATACAAAGCATTTTGTAGACGATGGTAAAGGAGGCTTGAGAGTGACCGCACCGGAAGGATATGTGGCAGTAGATAGAATTGGAAATGGTGTTAAATTTGTAGATAGAGTAGAATTTAGTAGAGCAAACTTTGCTATGGATAAAGGCTTTACAAAATAGCATTGATAAGTAGGACATAGTATATTTATATTAAAATAAGGGACAAACCAATGAAAGAAACAACATTAAGAAATATGATCAGAAAACAGATCAAAGAATCTTTAAAAGAAGCGCCAATGGCAAAAGCATCTGTAGGATCTAAATTAGGTTCAATAGAAAAATTAGCCGGAGTTAAAATGCTAAAAAAAGCATTAGGCCAAGGAACACCTGTACAACAAGCAGCAGGATTACTTCAAGTAGTACAAGCTATATCAGGAGATAATCCTACTGTAGCAAAACAATTATCTAGAATGTTAATGAAGAAAGATTCATTATCAGGTGATATGGGTAAGCCGGCAGGAGCAGCTGATAGATTTGAATCAATCGAAGAAGCAGAAGTTAGTTCAGCATTAGCATCTAAAATGGGCAGAGTAGACAAAACCCAAGCAATGCAAATGATGAAGAAAACATTAGCAACTAAGCCAGCAACCCAACAAACTGATTTCGTCATTGACATGATAAATAGTTTAGGTCTTAAGGATGGAGCAAAGAAAAGATTATTATTGAAGATGCGCCAAGGTTTAAAATAATATGAGCAATAAGTTACAAAATGTGAAAGCTGTCAAGCAGATGCTTGCCGGCGAACACCGATCTCAAACACGTAAATCAATATATACGGGTAAAACAAAATCGAAAGAATTAGAAGTGATAGAATCTTTTGAAGACGGTAAACCTAAAATATGGATTGAAACGGATGGTAAGGGATTTCGAACAAGGGTTACACAACATGATGGATTTACAACACGTCAGCCCGAGAATAGTATATTAAGTGATGTAAAAAAACTATTAACAGTGCCGGAAGAGTGTCCCAATTGTGGTACTAATATGCGTAAGAAAGAACGTAGTTTAAACTTCAAATTTTGGTTTAAACGTAAAAAATGTTTCGGATGTGTATTATCAGAAGAAACTAAGATAAAGTCCCAAGGAAAAGAAGCATGGGAACAATATCAGAAAGAGATAATGTTATCAAATGCAGAATCATGGTTTAAAGATACTGATAAAGAAGTTGAAATTGTAAAACAACAAGTAAAAGAAACTACTTGGGAAAATGCAGATGGTGAAAGAAGCGAAATTGATATTTCATCTTTTATTGAAAGAATAGAAAAAGATTATAATAATCTAAAAGAAAATGTAAGAACTTCATTAGAGGAATAAAATGATTAGACTTAGGGACATATTAAATGAAGCTGAATATGAAACAAAAACAACTTCAGCTGATATGCCTGAACTTGAAGATGCATTTTCAGACTTAGAAAAGGATATTAAACGTGTAGATTTAGATGCACCTGAATCAGAAGCTATAGGATTAACATTAGCTGGAGTTGCATTATCATTACCAGAGATAATTAAATTGATTGGTAAATTTGTTAATCTATTAAAGAAAATTCCTGGACTCAAAAAATTAAGTGGAGATAGATTAATTGCAATAGGTGACCATTACCATCATAAAATTACAGATGCATTTACATTTATAATAAAAAAAGCCGGAGTAAAGGATCAGGCTAAGGCAAAGAAATTTGCAAATATATTACATCATGTTATAATTGCAATGTTATTAATAGCCGGAGGAACATCAATGGCCAATTATGCAAATAAAGGTAATATAGCAGGTGCAACATTAAAAGGCGCTCTCAATGCTGTGAAGACCGGTGAAATAAGAGCATTTATAATAAAAGCAGCCTCAGAATTAGCTGCATAAAAAAGGAATAGAGTTATGAGTATATTAACAAAATTATTTTCAGGAGGTGCAGCAGATTTAGTAAAGGGAGTAGGAGGTGTTATAGACAACCTACATACTTCTAAAGAAGAAAAATTAGCAGCTGAACAAAAAATAAAAGAATTAGTTTCTGACTATGAAACTAAAATGGAAGCCAACATAACAGATAGATGGAAATCGGATATGAACAGCGATTCTTGGTTATCCAAAAATGTAAGGCCAATGGTCCTTATATTTCTAGTTGTATGTACAGTTCTTATGATTTTTATAGATGCAGGAACTATATCATTTGTAGTTGAGGATAAGTGGGTAGACCTATTACAATTAGTGTTAATAACAGTTATAGGTGCATACTTTGGTGGTCGTTCATTCGAAAAAAGCAAAAAATAAGCAGTCCTTTTATTTGTTTTTCTGCAAATAATTTCTTATATTAAAGTATAATATGGCAGTAAAGAAAAGCATAAAAGAAATAATACGTGATGAATATAAACGGTGTTCTCAAGACCCTGTACATTTCATGCGTAAGTATTGTATTATTCAACACCCTACTAAAGGTAAAATGTACTTTAACCTCTATCCATTTCAGGAAGAGGCATTAAATGAATTCAAAGATAATAGATATAACATTGTTCTTAAATCGAGACAGTTAGGTATATCAACTTTATCGGCAGGATATTCATTATGGAAAATGATATTCCAATCAGATTATAATGTATTAGTAATTGCAACTAAACAAGATGTTGCAAAAAACTTAGTTACAAAAGTAAGAGTGATGCATGATAATTTACCTAGTTGGTTAAAGGGGAAGACAATGGAAGATAATAAACTTTCATTAAGATTCAAAAATGGTTCACAAATTAAAGCTATATCATCAAAAGGTGATGCAGGTAGATCTGAAGCATTATCATTATTAGTAATTGATGAGGCTGCATTCGTTGATAGAATTGATGAAATATGGACTGCAGCACAACAAACATTGGCAACTGGTGGAGGTGCAATTATGTTATCAACACCTAATGGTACAGGTAACTTGTTCCATAAAACATGGTCACAAGCAGAAGCGGGCGGACAATTTAATCCTATCAAACTACACTGGACGGTACATCCGGAAAGAGATCAATCATGGAGAGATCTTCAAACAGAACTGTTAGGAGAAAAGAGTGCAGCACAAGAATGTGATTGTGACTTTATAAGTTCCGGACATACAGTAGTAGATGGGCCTATTATACAATGGTATGAACAAACATATGTAGAAGATCCAAAAGAAAAAAGAGGATTTGATGGCAACTATTGGATATGGGAATATCCAAACTATTCTAATTCATATGTAGTAGTAGCGGATGTTGCGAGAGGAGATGGAGGAGATTATTCTGCATTTCATGTGCTAGACATAAAAACAATGCAACAAGTTGCTGAATATAAAGGCAAGATAGGAACTACTGAATATGGTAATATGTTAATATCTGTAGCAACAGAATGGAATAATGCATTACTAGTTATTGAAAATGCAAATATAGGATGGGCAGTTTTACAGGTTGCAATAGACAAAGGATATGAAAATTTATATTATTCATATAAACAAGATGCATATGTAGATGAAGATGTACATTTAAGAAAAGGGTATGATTTAAAAAATAAAGGACAAAAGGTTCCTGGATTTTCTACAACATCAAAAACCAGACCTTTAATTATATCCAAATTAGAAACATATTTTAGAGAAAAGTCGCCAGTTGTAAAGTCAAAACGGTTGGTAGATGAATTATATGTCTTTATATGGAATGGTAGTAGAGCAGAAGCACAGAGAGGATATAACGATGATTTAGTAATGGCATTTGGAATTGCATTATGGGTAAGAGATACTGCATTAAGATTACATCAACAGGGAGTTGATCTTTCTAGAAAGGCATTAAGTGGTTTTGGAAAATCAGCAGGAGTATATTCAACAGGAACAGATAGGCCAAAGGATTGGCAATGGAAATCAGGTGATAAGGACAATGAAGATTTAACCTGGCTTTTGGAGTAACAAGATATTTATATAAAAGTAGAAAACTATGGCAGACACATCATTAAGAGCGCGGTTAGGCAGATTATTTGCAACAAATGTAGTTGTTAGAAGAATTGCAAAAAATCGTCTTAAGGCCGTCGATACAAATCGATTACAATCGACAGGAAATTTAACAAACAAAAAATATGTTGATAGATTTTCTGGCGTACATAAGGGTATGCCTGGTTACGGGACATATAATCAAAACCAAACATTTCATACATCAAAAATAGAATTATTTACAGATTATGAAGCAATGGATATGGACCCGATATTATCATCAGCATTAGACATCTATGCAGACGAATCAACAGTTAAAGATGCGGATGGAGATACATTAACAATTACATCTCCTAATGATGAAATAAGAAAAGTATTAAGAAATTTATTTTATGATGTATTAAATATAGATTATAATTTATGGCCATGGATTAGAAATGCATGTAAATATGGAGATTTTTATTTACATTTAGACGTTGAAGAAGAAATTGGAATTGTAAATGTAACTCCAGTATCAGCATATGAAATACGAAGAGATGAAGGATTTGACCCTAACAACCCATATGCACATAAATTTACTATGGAAAATACACATGGTGGAGGAAATAACCAATGGTCTGGAGGAGGCGGCGGTAATCCAGCAGAGTTTGAATCATTTGAAATAGCACATTTTAGATTATTATCTGATACAAACTTTTTACCATATGGAAAGTCAATGATAGAAGGTGCTAGAAAAATTTATAAACAATTAACTCTTATGGAAGATGCGATGTTGATTCAAAGAATCATGAGAGCACCGGAAAGAAGAATTTTTAAAATTGATGTAGGTAATATACCACCAGCCGAAGTTGATAATCATATTCAAAATATTATCAATAAGATGAAAAAGGTTCCTTATATAGATGAAAAGACAGGAGACTATAATCTTAAGTTTAATATGCAAAATATGATTGAGGATTTCTTTTTACCTGTTAGAGGAGGAGAATCTGGAACTAATATAGAATCATTACCAGGCCTATCTAGTGATGGTGCTATTGAAGATATTGATTATTTAAAAAATAAATTATTTTCTGCATTAAAAATACCTAAAGCATTTTTAGGATATGATGAGGGAGTAGAAGGTAAAGCAACATTGGCAGCAGAGGATGTAAGATTTGCTAGAACAATAGAAAGAATACAAAAGATATTTGTTTCTGAATTAACTAAGATTGCAATTGTACATTTATTTTCTCAAGGATTTAAAGATGAAGATTTAGTTGGGTTTGAATTAAACTTA
>Ga0213868_10006496_pt1 | contig 10325 bp, 9 predicted proteins | sample PICome_9_FD_160087 | JGI IMG/M metagenome (GOLD analysis project Ga0213868, IMG submission 160087) | Coastal seawater microbial communities near Pivers Island, North Carolina, United States - PICO127 | ecosystem: Environmental > Aquatic > Marine > Coastal | place: USA: North Carolina | collected...
ACAAGAAGAACTACTACTACTAACAACAAACACCAGCCAGCAGAACAAGAACCCCAGTTGCTTAATTGTATTCCATTTCCTTGTGGTTCTCGTTCTTCCATTTGGAAGCGATTGCATGCTCCTTTTTTATGAAACAAGAGACAATCGACACCGTTTGGCCGATTTTGTTAGTAACCTACTTAAATATCAAAAACTGAATAAAAAAGTGTTGAAAATTTCGTCATGCCAACGACCCGCCCAGTCAGATGGTTTGACAGGGAACCAATCAGATTGCTTGATTTTTTTTCCGCGGGACTTGACGGTCGACCAATCTGCCATCTGACGGTCTCTCCAGCCATAGTGGCGACCCCTATTTTCCCTATTTTTGTTCTATTTTCATCGCCAAGAGGCCAAACGAGGCAGGAGACTTCTTTTTTTGATACACAGAAAAGATATTGATTGGCATAAAAAGTTCAACCAAGACCTGCCCTCCTGATAGTAAGTCAAAAAAGAGTAATCCTTGTGACTGACATAATCCTTTTATCATCTCATATCGTTCTTTTCATTGTTCTGCTGCTGTTTCTGGCGGCTCGTCCTGCTGGTGCTCGTCGTCTTCCGCAGAAACCCCATCCCGAGACATTATTATTCTTAGCCCGAGGCATAATTATTCTTAAAACATGACTTATCACAAACGCAAATCGTTCTCGAGCAGCAAGGTACTGCTGAATGTGGTGGTGGCACTCATTCTACTGAGCATTGTCAATCTGATGCATTACTCAACTGAACTTCTAACATTGGACCGAGGGTCAACAAACTCGGGAGACATTTTATCATCACAACACGTTTTGGGCCGCCGAACTTCATTGCCCAGCAAGACATTCGATAGTATTGTAAATGAAACAAATCAAGTATTTATGACCATGCCATGCAAAGCAGCTGGAACAACTATGAAAAGTTTCACCCAAAAGTGCATGAATAAAACAACAAGTGCTCACATCTTTAAAAGGTCTCGTGACAGTTTCATCACTGACAATGATGAAGTGCCATCAATCTTTCAAGGGTGGTTGCAATCAGATACAAATTTCGTTGACGTGGTGAAGGGTTCCACCAGAGAAACCTTAATCCTTTATCTCCATCGTGAAGAATTATCAAGAGTTAGTTCAGCAATACAGCAGGTGCTAACGAGACAAATATGCATTGGTCAGAAACCCAATGCAATTGATCTGAGAACAAAGTATGAAATTGTTGTGGAACGGCATGAAAACAGATGCATCATTCAGGAAGAAAATCTCGTTCGTCTCATCAATGGTAAAGAAAAGGAGATTGGTCTTGGCTCGAATAAATTGATGACATGCAATTATTTTGATGCCATTGCACAAAATACTCCATCTAATTTAGTCTTTGTGAATTACAAACAAGCAGATAAACTGCAACAAATACTGGCAAAGCACCATTGTCCACACCTTCTAAAGGATCTACCGATGGCAAAAAACGTTGCTGCTAACAAAATGATTGAGCCTTTTATCCGACTCAAAACAAACTCATCCAGAGAAGTTACCTTCAAGGAATGGTTTGATAATAAGAAGAATGTGATTCTTTGGGCACTTGATCTCAAGAGCAACATGGATTGTCAGTCAAAGATCATGGATATGGAAGACCATTTGTTTTCGTGTCCAGATGAGGCTGTAACTTTATTCCGTGGAGTATACCAATGTGTTTCCTTGTCTTAACACCATTTCTTGCTGCCGATGCTGTGATTCTACGCGATAGACACTCTAAACCATAATTTCATTAGCTTAGTATTAGACTAAATCACACATTGTTTCAATAGATTACGTAATGGAGTGGATGTCACACACAAAACAAAGACTATTCAGAATTGTGTTGCATAATACATGAATTTATACTTGGACAGATAAATAAAGCCAATACTAAGTAACTTATGTATGATGTGATGGCGATGTACTGTCTTTTAATTTTCTTTCTTTGCAATGGAGTTGGACTTTGCTGGCATGACAAAAAGGAGTAGTACGATGTAAACAAAAATACCCACAAGCATCAACACCATGGATAGAATAGCATAACCAACATATCCTTGATTTCCTAGAGCGGAATCTTTTAATTCCAATCCAATAGCTTTCAGTAGTTGTTTATATTGATCGAATTTCGAGGGAGGTAATGGAATTGACATTGGATCTATTGAATTATATCCACTCAGAATAAAATCTTTCAAATGATCATAGTCTCTTGGTCCTTTGTACTGATACATGGCATGTTTGTGCAAAAAGATAAGAGTCGGAAATCCACGTATCATGAAACGAGTTGACGTTTGTTTGTGTTCGTAAACGTTGATCGATGAAAGTACTATCCCGGCCTCTTGTACCTGTTCATCTTCCGCGAGACGATGAAAATCTTCCATGATGGCTTTGCAGTGAGGACAGGAATTGGAATGGAAAAGAACAAACCAGGATCCTGTCGTCATGCCGGTGGATGCTTGTGTTTGATGTTCAAAGTTAGCATCGGTGAGTGTTACGATCGGAGAGGCCGAGGTTAGGGTTAGGGTTGTTGCTAAGAGGTAGGTGAGGAACCCAAAGAGGGAAATGAACAAACGGGTAAGATTCATTGATTATGGAAGTAATTAGTTAATATTGAGGATTCGCTTTGTATTCACTGCAATTCGAATCTTCCGAGCTGTTCGTTCGTTAGTCAGTTACTTAGTTTGTATTGGAACGAACGGCGCTGTGGGCTGTGGCAAATCATAGAGAGACGACATTGGAAGCTCATTCGTGCTAAATTACTCTTCTCGGCTACAAATCTTTTATAGATACCACTCTCAACTCTCACCTCTCTCAACTCTCACCTCTCACCAGCATCTATTTACTGTAGTTATTCTCTGATCAGAGAGTGTTTCGATTCCTAACATGATTCCATGGACACTTTATTTGATTCTAATATCGTTATTGTTAAACCATTTGTTGTTAACTTTCACTGCTGCACTTGTACCAGAAGAGGCTCTTTCAGTAGTAGAGGAAACTACAGATGTCACTTTAGCACAAGAAGAAGATAATCCTCCTCCTCCTCCTGCTGCTGCTGGTAATGCTCCTGTTGCCTCTGTCCCTCCTGTCGTAAACTTGTCCTTGTTAAGTACTGTCAAGGATGAAAATGCTTCTTATCTTGATATATTCGGTGAATTCAGTAAGGAATATATCATACATCATTTGATTCCACCCACCGATGCACAATGTGATTGGAATTGGAATTATTTAAGGTGTGAACCCTTTTGCATTTGCGATTATCAATATAAATTAGGAGATTATCATGTAGGAAGATCCTGTCGATTACGTAAATCAAACCAAGGTGAGTTGAGTGAATGAATCCATCATTGATTTACATGTTGAAACACATATATTGAATCAATCAATACTTTATATCTCCTTTTTATATTCCTATTTATATACTTATACAAAGAAGCAAGTGACTCAACTACAAAACCCAACGAACAACGAACTAGTACTTCCACATTCGACACCTCATGTCATTTGCCACCAAATACAAAACTATATAAAGTTATGAATGGTATAGGTAATATTATACATATGACTTGGAATAGAGTGAATCTACCAAAACAGGTGGATCAAGTCAAAGAGAGGATGTGTTCTTCTTTGGATCATACTATTTCCTTGATACATGCTACTTACATAGAAGATACAACTGCAAATTCCAATACGTCTAGAATGAAAAGTGTAGAAACATTTGGGGACGAACAGCACCATGAACGAAATCTGGAAGAGGGGGATTGGAAGGATCAACAACAAGATCATCGTGACCATAGATTGTTAGAAAAACCAGTGAGAGCTTTACGTAGATCATTGAGATGTGGTGATGATCATAGTGGTCCTTAGCAATCCATTGCTATACATCACGTTCCGTTTCTACAGTGTACTCTTTCGAATCCATCCATCCATCATCCATCCATCAAAAGGTATATGGTATATGGCTTTTAGTTTGCAACCGACAAAATCTCGTGAGCAACACAGTGTGTCAATTTAGGAGCTACGTATGTGTCACTAGAGTGAAAGTGCATTTTTTCTATGTTTCTGATGGTAACCATTCGATGATAACAGTCTTGATGCAAACATTTCAACTGAATTTGGTCTTTGGAAGGACTTGACGGAAGTAGTCCGTTGTACATGAGAGTAATTGGTACTACGTACAACCCGTAATAACATAAACACGCAAATCGTAAAATCCGTGTCACAGAAAGAATTTTTCAAAGATCATAAAATTCTTTTTTTGCCTTCGTCGATGTAAATAGTTTCGTTACTACCTAAGAAAGTTACCCAACCGCTGATCCGTTGTTCTCATCTTGTGTCAATCAAAATGAAACGAAGCAATTCTTCTTGCTGCAGCCACCAGTCATTTCACTTCGGACAACGATTCATCATATTGCTTCTGCTAAGATGGGTATGTTTGCTCGTAATGGCACCTGCCATCACAATTCTAATTCCAACACAATTTGCAAATTCACCCTTGATTCACATAATGTGCCAAGCCTATAGTCTTGGAGATTTGAATGCAAGGGATATTGCTGGTATTTGGAGGTTGAAATCCACTCAATCCTTTCTTCCGTCCTTGTCGTCGTCGTACCAGCAGCGTCCGAATCCCCATCGTCATGGTGAGTATTATCCCATGAAAGAGTTCACAGTGTACCCCTCTGACAAAATGAAAGATGATAGTACTACTAGTAAAACAGATGGTGGAACTAAGGACAAAGCACTACAAAATACAATGTCCTCCACTGCTGATGAACCAGATATTTTATTACTACTTACAGAAGATGGCCAATTTGTACAATACTCCTACGAGGAACAAGATTCAAGGTTGAAAACTCGCAATACTAAAACATTTTCTCAATCTTCAAGCTCTTCTATCAACATCAATACAATCAACCACATTCATGGACACTTGAAAGGTCAGTGGGCGATTGTCGATGGAAAACTCATATTGGCCAAGGATAGACCTGACAACTACAACAATCTTAGAGCAGAAACAAAAGTGAAGGATACTCTGTTCTCTGGTAAGATTACAGCGACTGCCACTATTCCATTATCATCGTCATCATCATCGTCATCATCATCATCATCATCATCATCCATTCGTCAAAATGCCACCGTCCATCCGTACAATGATACCCACAATCTTGCGCAAGAAAATGTGACAAAAACGACAACATCAAACCATCAAGATGTTCACTTAGCTGTCAAGGGAAATATCAAGATTGGAACATTCTTTTACCCACAAACACACCCTAACTTCTTTGAACAACCCATGGTCAATGCCATCAAGACGGGTTCGTTTGAATTGCAACAAATATTGGGAAAGTTAAATACAGCCCTTCGACAAGGATATGACAATGAAGCAAAACTTGTTGAAAAGTTTCGAAAACAGGACTTGTGTGACAAGACATATTTTTTGACAAGTTTTCCTTTACCAAAGAGAAAGAAGAGACAGAGGTGGTCTATGAAATATAATGATTATATTGATTACATTGCACCAACGGAAGAGGAGAAGGCACGTGAAGAAATGGAAAAGAATGAACCAGTACCCATCAAGACTTTTGAAGTCAAGGTAAGACAGATTACATATACTACAGGATTATATCTTATCACAATATGATGGATCTCATGATAAAATTGTTGTAGCTATTTGCAAATAATACATTTTGTACCATGACTGGTTTGGGTGATACTATTCTCAGAGGAAAATGGTCCATCATAGGAGAAGAGAGAGATCAATTGTGGATGACAGTGTATCGATTTGGTTTCGGAAGATCTGTTTCTGGATCTACCTTCAGCGAAGGAAAATATTTGAGCAGTCAAGATGAAGTTTCATATTGGGGGACAATCTATGAAGTAGATGCAGCAGTCAAAGAAGATAATATTGAAGACAATCCTTTGGAATGGAAAGGGACTCGGATTGAAGTCAATGGTGCCGTCATGGTAGGTATTGGTTTAGAACCCACATCTGTCGCCAAATTCACCATGATTGAAAAGACAGAAGTAGACTTCTTTGATGAAGATCAGGATAGTGATGATGACGATGAAGACGATGGAGGAGAGCCTTGGATGAATGATATTGGAAGTTTTGAATGAAAAATAGTCATAATGATCATGATTACTTAGAATGAATATGTTTTTGTTGAATAATCAGTGCATTCCTCCGTCCACGCCTACGACGACGAACCTATGAGCTCGGACAACTCTTTATCCGCGTCCGCAAGCATATCTGCAAATTCACTTACTACATCATCGCCACTTTCTGCATCTCCAGCTAATCGTTCTAATGTCGCACCATCATTGAAGTTCAAATCATCATCATCAATATCGTCAATGGTCAAATCGGCTAAATCATCATGAGCACTTTGAATCATGGACTCGGCATCTTGCATAGCTTTTCGAAGTTCTTCTTCCTCCGCTTTCAGCTGTCCTTCGTCGATGTGATTATCGTTTGCATCAACTGTGGGCGCAGAGGAAGCTTCACTTTTGATAGAATTCATTACAGACGTCTCTACTGTGTATGATTCAACTTTAGGCACATCATCCCTGCTACCCTGTGTTTCCGAAGCAAGATCCGCATTTCCTGTTTCAGTGGCATTTGGTACCGTTGTTGAAAAAAAAGAGTCATCCAAAATACCAGCTACAATTGGCTTCGCAAGGAATGTCTTCATCATTGTTACGACTTGTTCATGGCGTGCATCATCTGCTAGTTCAAACTTCTCTGCCGCTTGTCTATACAAATCCATTATATCAGTTACCATTTGCTTAGACGGGTCTTTCTCAAGCAAGTGCTCTCGAACTTGGATGTCGTCGAGAATTTCTACTGCTTCCAATATAACATTTTGCATTGTAGCATTTGTATGCTTGCCCTTGACTCCATGTGATTTGAGAATATTCTGTATCTGCTTCACTGCATCTGCACTATCAGCACACATGTAAATGATTGGATCGTCTGGTGCTTGTTTGAAAAACAAGGAGACGGATTCCTCTCTTTTGAATTTGAGTTTTAATAGATGGGACACCGGAATTGCAAACTTGACCGTAGCTGCAGCGACACTGAATTTGTTGCAAGTTATTTCCATAATGAGATTGTTTGTAAGCATGAGAAAGGATTCTTCAACTAAGCTTTTCGCAGACTTGGTGAATGATCTAAAGATGGATCCAGCTCCACTAAGCCCGGCAGCGGTGACCTATATATTTTTGAATAGATGAACGAATTGTAATTGGTGAGTTACAGGAACAGATCGAGAGTTATGGTAAAGGAAAAATACATAGATATTTTACGACGGGCGCAGTATTCGTCACACACCTCTCTCAATCCACCGGCATGAAGATGCAGGTAATTATCAGGCACAGCACAATCTCCATAGTGATAGGGATCGCCGTCACTGCCGGATAGACTAGTATAATTGTTTCTCACCTTTGTACTTTCATCGTCCATGTGACCAGTTACCTCCATCGCTGTTGACATAAAAGTAGGTCTTCGAATTGCCTTGCATGGATACATCCCCAAAGCATGATTCCATGGGGATTCCGCCAAGTCAATGGAGTCCCCCATGTTAACGTTTTCCTCTGTGACTACTTTCAATTGTTCCTCATCTTTTCTGAGCTTTGTTCCTTTACGGAACTTGAATCCTTTCCTAGACTTTTCTTCTGTAGAGGCACTTTCATCTCTGGAAGGTCCAACAACGGCTTGATCCAGTTCATCGGCAATATGACTTGCTTTTGTTTTCAAATCAGAAAAGAAACCAGAAATCGCATGAGATGCTTTGTTGAAATCTTGTGACACTTCATCCAACAGACTATTGGGTAAAGATGCAGTGAAGCTCCCAGCACTTTTCTTAGTGAACTCTAGAATGGGCTCCCCGCGTTTGATGCTTTCTTTGATTTTGACAGCAACATTAAGTGCAGCATCATTTAGATGTAAGCTGGGAGTCCAATCACAATCCAGTTGCACTTCCTCTCCATTTTGAATAGAATGCTGATCTTTTGGTAAGTATTCCGCTCCACTGTTTATGATGCAAATGGGTGGTTGGAATGGGTACGACGTGGATGGGTGAAAGTCTGCAAGGTTTCGTTTGAGGGATGCATCGAGTGTGATGAGCACTTGTACATGGAACGCATCTACTTGATTTTGATTGTCTTCTTCATATTGCCTTGTCTCTTTTGACTCCTTGGCATCATCAATGTTTGCATTACTTGTCTTCTCGTCCTTTCCGTCCTCGTTTTTAGTTGGAGAGGACGCAAGAGCAAGATTCGATAATGTTGCGTGTCCGTGTCCGTGTCCATGTTGGACTTGATCCAGAGTAGGATCCACAACTCCTCTTGACTGATTGTTCTCATTGGTCGAAACCGCGGGCATCTTAACACCATCAATATTAATCATAAAAGATACCTGACAGAATCCGTGTTCAATGTCAAGTTTGTAATCTTTCATTTTCATAAATGGGGGAAGAGCTCCGATGGGGTTACTGTGTGGGTCATCTTCATTGGTGGCACTTGAGAGAGCCACCAATTCTCTTTGCAGACGCGCGGCCCAGATCTCCTCAGGATTCGCCATTCTTTCTTAATTCAGTCGAATGATGTAAACGTCAAAGTCAGCTGGTTTTAACCAAGCAAGATATATCTAATATATTCGAGTAAGATTCTATCGATGGATTCCAGATGGACCTGATGAACTTTCAAAAAGAGTTTCTCAGTACAACAACTTTTAACAGCTCAAACTGAAACTGCGCCAACTGATTCACCTGATTTACAGAGTGATATGTATGATACCGTGTTGTGAGTCTATTTAACCTTTAAGGTTGTGGAACTGTAGTGTGAGGAGTGAGGAAGAAGGAAGGAAAACGAACACTATCTTCAGTGTTCAGTGTAAAAGAATGATGTTTACTAGACGAGATGTTAAGCTTAACAGTAACCCGTATTAAGTCTCAAAGTTTTTCGGCTGTTGTCAAATAAAAATCCAAACGTGTCGGCTGTCGGCTGTCGGCTGTCGGCGTCTGATGTCTTGGGTGTCGGTGTCGGATGTCTATGTTCTCTCTCTCTAAAAGGTACTAACTACTACGTGTTTGTGATGTAAGTTGTTCGACGACAATCTGCAATTATTAGAGCTTAGAGGATGCATCATTATCATCTTTTCGATTTGTTTCAAAGTTAGCAGCAGCAGGACCTTGAATACCTAGCCGTGGCATTTCTCGAAAAGGACAAACATTCATGGCCACCATCAAACCAGCGTCCAATGCCTTTTGTGCTGCTTCTTCATTAACGACACCAATTTGAAGCCAAACACTTTTGGCTCCAATAGCAATGGCTTCATCTACAACCCCAGCTGCATCGTCACTGTTTCGAAAAATGTCCACCATATCGATTTGTTGTACTGGAACATCTGATAATGAGGCATACACTTTTCGGCCATGAATACTCTCATTCATTTTCGCCAACCCAGGATTTATGGGATAAACATCGTAATTATGTTTCAAAAGAAAATGTAAGATTTCATTCGAAGGTCTGGATGTATTCTTACTGGCTCCTACCAAAGCCACAGTTTTGGAACTGGTTAAAATCTTTTTCAGAATAGCATCACTGTTTTGAAATGGTTTCGAACTACTACTCCTGGAAATATTCATGGATAATGATGTAAATGTGTTCAATAGGATTGTAGAGAATGGAATTCTCATGCTTGGCTTTGTAGCGTATGTTGTTTGTGTGTGAAGGAGGGAACTTATGTGTCGCCGGGGGATGTGTTTGTGTTCTGTTCAAGTGGAAAAAATGAGAAGCGTTATCGCGTTATCCTGGTCGCAAAAGTCTTCATTCTTCTTGACCAGGAGTTCATAGTTCATCTAACATATCATAATCATAATTATATCTTTCACTCTTTAGAGATACAATGGTACAACGAGCACGAAATGCCATTCCATGCAATTCACGAAACCCATTACCAAATACGTATAGGTTTGCTATCCGTTTTTCATACGATGGAACTGATTTTCACGGTTATCAATCTCAGTCCGATCCAAGCGGCTATCCAACTGTTCAGGATGAAATAGAACGCAGATTGCAAAGTATGCTCAGACGAAATGTAAGGTGATGATGGTATGATTCTTTGTAATTATATGTGATATTTGAAAAAGGTTCACTTTATGGAATGCTTTTCATCATGGATTTTTATTTCTATTTTTTATAAATGATATTTGGGATAGATTCGTGTTTTGGGGTGGGGTAGAACTGATGCCGGTGTTCATGCCCATGGAGCAGTATGTACCGTAGATTTAAGCATGGACGAAGTAAAAC
>Ga0213868_10006497_pt1 | contig 10325 bp, 13 predicted proteins | sample PICome_9_FD_160087 | JGI IMG/M metagenome (GOLD analysis project Ga0213868, IMG submission 160087) | Coastal seawater microbial communities near Pivers Island, North Carolina, United States - PICO127 | ecosystem: Environmental > Aquatic > Marine > Coastal | place: USA: North Carolina...
TGCGCCTCAAAGACGATCCAAAATCTGCTAAGTCATTGATTTTAATGGTGCCCCCACACGGACTCGAACCGCGGACCTACTGATTACAAATCAGTTGCTCTACCAGCTGAGCTATAGGGGCACTGGTGCATCTTTCGATGTGTCGGAACGAACCGATTGCGCGGCGTATAACAGGATGAAACGCGCTATGGCAATGGTGTTTTAACACCCAAATCGCAAAAAAACTTAAAGCCGAAACAGCCCCAGTCAAACACACATGCAAAACAGGTTTCATGACGGGCAAATCGCCCTATGATGTTGCGACATTAACCCCAAAAAAAGGCCAGCAGCATGCAAATCGCGTTTCATATCGGCGCAAATTGCACAGACGAAGATCGGCTGCTTAAATCCATTTTGCGCAATACCAGCGCGCTATTGCAGCAAGGCATCGCCGTCCCAGGTCCCGGAAAATACCGCGCGCTGTTGCGTGAAACGATCCAAGGCCTCGATGGCGCCCCGCCTTCGGAAGATGCACGAGAAATCCTGCTTGATGCGATTGTCGAAGAAGATGACGTCAAGCGCATCGTCCTGAGCAACGACAACTTTATAGCCATCCCCAAGCGGGTCTTTGACCACGGCGTATTTTATCCTCAGACCGAAGGCAAAGTGCGTGGCATGTGCCGCCTTTTTCCAGATGATAAGTTGTCGTTCTTCTTCAGCATACGCAACCCGGTTAGCTACCTGCAAGACATCGCCCAGCGCGCCGAGGCCGAAACCTTGCGGGATTATTTGGGTCCATTTCACCCTCTTGAACTGAAATGGTCGGATGTCATTCGACGCATCAAGCGCGCGGCTCCCGATGCCCCGCTTCATCTGTGGTGCACCGAAGATACACCGCTGATATGGGAGGACCTGATCCGCCTACAAACCAGTGTCGCTGCAGATACACCCCTCAAGGGGCGGTTTGATGTCCTGTCGCGCATTATTTCGCCCGAGGGGATCGCGGTTCTGAAAGCCGCGAGCATGCCCAATGATCGTGTCGCGCGGCATGACTGCATCGCCGATTTACTTGATACCTACGCAATGCCCGACGCGATCGAAGAACAGATCAATCTGCCAGAACTTAGCCCAGAGTTGATCACGGCCATGTCGCAAAGTTACGAGGATGATCTTGCGCTGATCGATGACATGGAAGGGGTGGATCTGATCCTCCCCTTCAACTGATCTTACATTCCTAAGGCCGCGAGATACATTTCCATGACAGCTTCTTCTTCGGCCAAATCATTGGCGTCACGCTTGCGCATGGCGACAATCTTGCGCAGAACTTTGGTATCGTAACCGCGGCCTTTGGCCTCTGCCATGACTTCTTTTTGTGCGTCTGCGATGTCTTTCTTCTCTGCCTCAAGGCGTTCGTAACGCTCTACAAACTGGCGAAGCTCTTGGCCGGCGACGGTGCTTGCGGTTTCTGTTACGGAATCGTTCATCAAAGCTCTCCTGAAAGGTTGCCTTTGACTAGCGGCTACCCCACCCACCCGCAACCCTTGCGAAGGTCGGCAACCCGCGTTAGGTCGGTCAAAACGCGAGGTGGTCATGGAAATTATTGTTTGGATTGGCGCCGCACTTTCGGGCCTTGGCATTTGCGGGATGGTTTACAGCATTGTGGCTGTCGCACGCGCCAAACGCGCAGGGTTACCTGATGAAGAACTTCGTGCACGGATTTCAACAATATTGCCGATCAATCTGATCGCGCTTTTTGTATCGATGATCGGGCTAATGGCCGTAATCATCGGCGTGATGCTGGGCTAAGTGCCGCTTAGTCTGCCGGGCAAAACACCTGATAGATACGTTCGAGCATTGGACGCACCCGCGGATCAGACAAACTGTAGTGCATGCTACGGCCGTTTCGCACACAACTAACCAGACCGTCACTGCGCAACTTCAACAGCTGCCCCGAGACATAGGACTGGCTCGCACCAACCGCAGTTTCAAGTTCGCCAACGGTCATATCACCCGGCACAAGCGCGCATAGAATACGAAGCCGCCCAGGGTTTGACAGCGCTTTCATCATTTCAGCGGCTTCTACAGCTGCTTCATCCATACGGTCGGCCATTGTTTCAACTGAGGTTGTCATAAACCTAATTCCAAAATCTTAGACATTCCAATATTGAAATGTATTAAAGTTATGCTATATTCATATCAAAGGAGACCCGAAATGACACCAGATGTAAAAGCATTCTTTGATAACGCGACCAATACTGTGTCCTATGTCGTGCGCGAACCGCAAGGTAGTGCATGTGCTATTATTGATAGCGTCTTGGATTATGATCAAGCCGCAGGTCGCACAGATACAAGTTCAGCAGATGATATTATCGCTTGGATCAAGGCCGAGGACTTGCAAGTCGCATGGATTCTAGAAAGCCACGTGCATGCAGATCACCTGTCTGCCGCGCCCTATCTGCAAGAGGCATTAGGCGGCAAGATCGGGATCGGTGCAAACATAACTGTGGTTCAAGATACATTCGGCAAAGTCTTTAACGAAGGCACCGAATTCGAACGTGACGGTTCACAGTTTGACGCATTGTTCGCCGATGGCGACAGCATTCATATTGGCCAAATGCGGGTCGATGTGATGCACACGCCCGGCCACACGCCAGCTTGTCTTACTTATGTAGTCGGTGATGCTGCATTCGTCGGCGACACATTGTTCATGCCTGACTTTGGAACCGCGCGCTGCGATTTCCCCGGTGGATCGGCCGAGGACTTGTTCCATTCGATCCAGAAAATATTGGCCCTGCCTGACAAAACCCGTGTTTTTGTAGGCCACGACTACAAAGCACCGGGACGCGATGAATTCGCATGGGAAACGACCATAGGCGAGCAAAAAGCACTGAACGTGCATATTGGCGAAGGACGCCCGATGGCCGATTTTGTCACCATGCGCGAAACCCGCGACGCGACGTTGGGAATGCCACGGCTGATTTTGCCTTCGCTGCAAACTAACATGCGGGCCGGTCACTTTCCGGAGCCAGAAGACAACGGTAAAAGCTACTTCAAAGTGCCAATAAACGCGCTTTAAGCGATAGAAAGAGGAAGAATTCGTCATGCCAATGGATTGGATTATGGGGCTCGCCGGTGGCGTGCTAATCGGGATAGCTGCGGCCATCTATCTACTTGTGAACGGCAAGGTCATGGGGGCCTCGGGGATTATCGGGGGGCTGGTCGATGGCAGTGGTCGCCACGAATTGCGCGAACGTGGGGCGCTGATCGCAGGCCTCGTGATTGTACCTGCTATTGCCGCACTGATGATGGGTGGCAGTCAGACTTTCCTGACCGATAACTGGGCGGTGATCATTGCCGCAGGCCTTTTGGTCGGGGTCGGCACACGTTTAGCCAATGGCTGCACATCGGGACACGGTGTCTGCGGCATTTCGCGCCTGTCACTGCGCGGGATCGTGGCGACAGCGTTTTACATCGGCGCGGGCGGCCTGACAGTCGTTATCTTCAAACATGTTCTAGGAGTAATCTGATGCGCAGTTTCGTTTCATTTATCGTCGGCGCATTGTTTGGTTTAGGCCTGTTAACATCTGGCATGACCGACACGACCAAAGTGCAAGGATGGCTTGATATTTTCGGCAACTGGGACCCGACGTTGGCCTTTGTTATGGGCGGGGCGATCATTCCAATGGCAATTGCGTGGCAGCTCACACGCGGGCGCAAACCGGTCTTGGCAGCAGCATTTCCCGCGCCGCCCGAGCCTACGCTTGGCCGCAACTTGGTCGTTGGCTCGACTTTGTTCGGCATGGGGTGGGGTCTTGCCGGATTGTGCCCTGGACCCGCGCTCGCGTCGCTTAGCTTTGGTGGCATTGGTGGACTGTTGTTTGTCTTGGCGATGATTGCTGGTATGGCCATTGCACCACCTATTCGCGCAAGGCTGCACGAGCAAACTGCCGCAGCTTAAGAGGACCACTATGGATATTAAACAGCTTAGCCCCACGTTCGCCGTTTCACCCCAGATCGGGGTCGAGGACATTCCCGCAATTGCTGCGGCCGGATATACCGCGATTATCTGCAACCGGCCCGACCAAGAGGTCCCACCGTCGCATCAAGCCAGTGCTATTGGCGAAGCGGCGGCAGCGGCCGGACTGGCGTTCATGATCCACCCTGTCACGCACCAAGGGTTGAACATGGAACTAATTGCAGGCCAAAAAGCTGACATGGCGACAGCAAGCGGCCCCATCTTGGCCTATTGCGCGTCTGGCACACGGTCTTCGATCGTCTGGTCATTCGCGCAGGCGGGCGACATGCCGACACAAGATATCATCGCGGCAACATCTGCTGCGGGATATGATCTAGGAGGCATGGGCCCGCAAATAGACGCAATCGCTAATCGCTAATCGGACGCGTCCAAGGCAACATCCAACGCCAGATCCGTTCCAAACGGGTCTGGCGTTTGCGCATCCGCGGCCAAGTCGATTGGGAAATCCATCCCGTTTTCAACAGCGACCGGCGCCTTTGCATCCCCGCCACCAGACGTCAGCTCGTGAAGATCAAGAACTGGTGCCGCTTGCAATCGCACTGCGCGCATTCCACCGCTTTGACCCAATTTGGCTTGCGCCACCTCTTGCCCATCCGCAGAAAGAAGCCTGACTGATGTGACACTGCATCCCGGCAGCGGCAGAACCGCCCCAACCTGCAAGCCACGCGCCATGGCCAATGGCAACTTGAACCGGTGCAACAGCGCCGTGATTGTCGCAGGCGCGTCCTGCACAGCTTTTGGAAATGCGACACTCCAATCTGATTTCTCTGCGGCGGGCGGAACGGTTGCCTCTGGCACTTCGGCCAGCGGTAGCGCCATCAACAACAACCCTTGCCTATCGGCTGGCCCCAGTTGCACATTCATCTGCACAACGCGGTACAGGCAATCGTCCAACAACAGGCCAGCCGTCCTCGTATCGGAAATCTTGCCTTCATGCGTGACTTGATCCCCCCAACCGTCGAAATCCGTCCCGCGTACGGCCTGCGGAAAAGCCCCCAGAAAACCCGCGATCATCGGATCACACATCATCTGATCAGTCAGCGTGGGTGCGCGATCATCAACCGCTTGCGGTGACAAAACCCCCATGGTTTCCATTTCAAGCACTGCGGCACGCAACTGCATATCAAGGGCAATCAATCCAACCAAACGTTCCTGTCGGTGCAACCCAATAAGCATCAACCCATCTGGCAACCCATCCAGCATCACATCAAGACCACTTATCTCTTCTGCCACGCTTGAAACCGCGAGCACCAAACCGACAGTATCATTTGCGGCCTTGGTCAACGCCAAACGGACAGCGCGCGACGACGTCAGCGGGTTTTCCGCAACATCGGCGTCTTGCGAACGTGTCATCCGTCGCAGCAGTGTCGCATGTGTGCTTTCGGTCATATCCCCGCCACAGATGAATTGTAGCGATCTTACCCTTGCAAAGGTTACGTTTTCTCTAACGCGGCCTCTGTTTCAACCGTGCGCAAGATCACACGGAACGCAGCCCCTTTTTCAAGTGGGAGATACAGCACTTCTCCGCCCAATCGCATCATGATCTCGCGGCAGATCGCAAGCCCTAGCCCAGCGCCACCGGCCTTGCCCTGATCAGCCACGCGCGAAAATTTCTCGAAGATAAGCTCTTGATTTTCCGGTGATATACCGCTGCCATTGTCGATGAAATCGACGTGCACTTTGCCACTCTGACGGGTCACGCGTATCTGCAATGTTGGATCGTCTGCGTTGCAATACTTGCGCGCATTCGCGATCAGATTAATGAAGACTTGGACCAAGCGATCAAGGTCGGTGGTTAATGTAATATCCTCGGCGCTTTCGTCGCGTAACACTGTCAAAACGCCGTCGTGCAAACCCGCAGCCCCAACTGCACGATCAAGCGACGCGCCAAGCTTGCCTGTTTGTTCATGCAAAACGACCTGCCCGTTTTCCAGCACCGATAAATCCAAAAGATCATCCAGCAATCGGGTTAGCCGGATTGCTTCGTCGTGGATAATACCTGCATACCGGTTCAGCGTGTCTTGCGGCATATTCCCGTCGCCGATAATTTCGGAAAACGACCGGATCGATGTCATCGGTGTACGTAATTCATGACTGATCTGGCTTAGAAATGCGTCTTTCTGGATCGAAAGCGCCGTCAGCTTTGTATTGGCATCGCGCAACGCGCGGGCGGTACGCTCCTGCTCGGCGGACTTCGCCTCGAGCCGGTTGGAATATTCAAGGATTTGCGCGGCTTCGTCCGCCACAGCGATCAAATCCTCGACCGACACACTGCTGCCGCCAATAAGCTGCCCGATCATTGCATGCGACGTCGCCGCGCCCACTGAACCGGCCAATTCACGCTCTAGCCGTTCGATAAAGGCTGGCGTGACTTCTGGCAAAAATCCCGGCTTGCCTTGGGCGATGGCCTCTTGTTCAAAAATCTCTTGTGATTTTACGCTGCCGATAATGCGCTGGGACATGATTAATAGGTCCTCTGCGCCGGCTGCTGCGGCCGTCCAAGCGCGAGCGGCAGTTGAATGATCAAAAACGTTGACGAATTGCGCGCCCTGCAAACGTTCCAGCGGAGCTGGAAATGTCACCAGAGAAAAAAGAACAAACATCGCGGTGTTTAAAATCATCGACCACATGATGCCGTGCACCAGTGGGTCCATACCGGAAATCCCGAACAGCGCCTGCGGGCGCAGCCATGAAATCCCAATGATGCCATTGTCCATCACCGCTTGGCTGATAAACGCATCGACGCCAAAGCTGGGCAAAAACAAGGTCCACATCCAGACCAACAGCCCCGTCAACAGCCCTGCCCCCGCACCGATCCCCGTGGCCGCGCGCCAAAACAGCCCGCCTAGCATTGCAGGCAAGATTTGTACGGCACCGGTAAACGAAATCAGACCGATGGCAGCCAATGCAGTGCCGCCGCCGGACATGCGGTAGTACAGAAAGCCCAACGCCAAGATAGCAGCGATTGACAGCCTGCGCGCCAATAGGGTGACAGAGCGGATATCGCCGGAAAACATCGCGTGTTGGTTGGCTTGCCGGTTCAGCCAGATCGGGACGACAATATGGTTAGACACCATCGTCGCCAAAGCAATCGTAGCTACAATCACCATAGAGGTGGCCGAAGATAAGCCCCCCAAAAAGGACAAAACAGCCAATCCCCCCTGCCCTTGATGCAAAGGCACAGTCAGCACGAACAGGTCAGGATTGCTGCCAGCAGGTAACAAATCGAGGCCGATTACCGCGATCGGGACCACAAAGAGGCTCATCAAAAACAAGTAAAGCGGGAAAGCCCAGCTTGCGACGTGCAGATGACGCTCGTCTGTGTTTTCAACGACAAGAACCTGAAACATGCGCGGCAGGCACAAGAACGCGGCGCCCGACAAAAAGATCAGACTGATCCAGCGGCTGCCGTTTTGTTCCCACAACACGATCTCGGAACTGTCGATACGTTCGAGCATTTGCGTGGGGCCGCCTGCGATCCCCCAGACTACAAAAACACCAACCGCTACCAGAGCCAAAAGTTTAACGACGGCTTCAACCGCGATGGCCATCACAATGCCATTGTGGCGTTCATTCGCGTCCAGATTACGCGTGCCAAAAAGAATGGTGAACACCGCAAGTCCAACAGCCACCCACATCGCTGATGCGTTCAGTTCGGCCGTTTGCCATGTGACGCCTTCGACCTGCGCGAAAACTGCAAACGACAGGGTGACAGATTGAAGCTGTAGCGCAATGTATGGCGTGCCTGCGATGACCGAAATCACCGTCACAATCATGCCAAGCATCGTTGATTTTCCGAACCGTGATGAAATGAGGTCGGCAATCGACGTGATCCGTTGTGCGCGCCCGATCCGCACCAAGCGGCGCAGAACCCACCACCAGCCAACCATCACGAGGGTCGGGCCCAGGTAAATCGTGACGAATTCCAATCCCGACCGCGCAGCATAGCCCACGGCCCCATAAAACGTCCAAGCTGTGCAATAAATACTGATCGAAAGCGTATATATCCATGGCGACTGCAGAAAACCCGCACGCCCCTCGGCCGCACGCCGCTCGGCCCAAAATGCCACGGCAAAAAGCATCGTCACATAGCATAGCGCCACAATAATCAGGGCATTGAAGGACATCATGTGTGGGGATCTTCTGCAGAGCCCGGAGGTGGGTCAGCGCGAATGCGGCTAGCAAGAAATGCGGCCAACACAATCAACAACACCCAAACGCCAAAGATATAAATGAGCCCGGCAGACCCAATCTGTGCGGCCTCTGGGTCATGCGCCCACGTCAAGGGCAGCGCCCATAATATTGCCCCCAGAAAGGGCAAAAACCTTGCCGCATCGCGCACGCGGCGCTGTCGATAATTTTGCCGTTGCAAAAAGATCGGCGGCTTGGGGGGACCGCTCATGCCTCCATAAAGTTGCGGACGTAGTCACGCACCTCTGTGTTGGAAAACGGCTTGGTCATAAAGTGATTTGCACCAAGACGCTGCGCCAATTCGCGGTCCTTTTCCTGACCACGGGCCGTCAACATCATCACGGGGATATTTTTGGTAACATCTGTCGCACGCAAGTCACGCAGAATATCGAAACCGCTGCGCCCGGGCAGCATCACATCAAGGATGATCATATCGGGCGGCATCGCCAGCACTTTGCGCATCGCGGTTGTGCCGTCCTCGTGCGTGTGGACGGTCCAGCCATCGCGGGACAGAATAAAACTGAGCGCTTCGATGATGTTTGGTTCATCTTCGATCAGAAGGACGCGTTTGCCCATCTCTTCGCCTCCTATCTTATCCACTTCGCAAAGCGGGTCCTCTTGCGGTTAACTATTGCCCGCTTCTGAGGTGAAGTCAAAGTGCTGTTTCCACGCGCACACCCTTCATTGCGGGTTCGCGGCGACTGGCGCAGTTCGCGCGTGGACAGATGCGACAAGACACGCCGACAGGCTGGGCGATACTCGCGGTTTCTGGCGGGTCTGGCATGACCAGCATCGTGCTTTGCACAGGCGTCGGCACGTCAAAACGCGGGCTGGGTCGCGTGTCGGCAATTGCATAACACAACAGCCGGGTGGCGCTTGATCCGGGCAAAGCCACCTCAAGCCGGATTGGCTGTGCTGGCCGGTTCAAAGCCGCATAAAGTGGCCAAAGCGGACAAGCCCCGCCCGTCCGCGGCAACGCAAACCCCGGCACAGGTTTAACAAGCGTCAGCACACCTGCGGCATCACAAGCAGCCATCCCGATAGGCGGATGGCCCTGCCCCGTAGGCAGACTGGCCAAACGGCGCAGTACGGTCGCAAATGAAGCTTGGAACGCCTGCGCCAAAGCTGCGGGGTTATAGTTGCGGACGCGGCAAGCATCCTCGAACCCGGCTAGCGGCAGAAGTGCCGCGTCTTTGAGGTATTGCGTGGCCTGACTTTCCAGCAGTGCCTTTGCGCCGTCTCTTAGACCGCTATCGGCGACCAATTTCTGCAGATCAGCGTCAGGCGCTTCCAACGGGGCCAAATGAAAACCAGTCTTGGCCAAGTACCTCTCGAGTTGCTCGGCAGGATCAGCTTGATCAATATCTGCATCCGGCGCCTCAAGGTACGCAACCAATGCTTCGCTGCTGTTGGCCAACCGGAGGCTGTCATTGTGGATGTTCTCGTGAAATCGCCGTTGCCAGTCTTCATCCAGTTTTTCCGGTCCGACTAGAATTTGCGCGGCAGAGCGGATCGCAGACACCGCAGTAATCACATCATGCAGTGATCCAGCCAATTGCGGATCATGCGACATCCGGTCCGACAACGCCTGCACCTGTCCGCCAAGCGCTGCGATCCGTTCAGATTGGGCCACGATTAGCGCGCCCCAACCCGGATAGCGGGCGGCCATTTCTTCGGCGCGGGCGACTTCAACCTTGGCGGGCAGATCAGCCTCGAATTGGCTCGCGGCGTGGCGCATCTGATCGAGCATGTCAGCATCGGCACCATCGACCAAAAGCGCCGGTTCAACGCCGAGGACACGGGCGATGTCGGACAACAGCTTTCCCCCGATTCTGCGGCGGTTATGTTCGATTAAGTTCAAATAAGATGGGGATATCCCGACCGTTTCGGCCACAGCAGCCTGCCGTAGCCCGCGATCCAGGCGCTTTTCACGTATCCGCGAACCTGCAAGACGTTGCGTCACCAATGCTAATTCCTCTAACATTTTCAGTGGCTTTCTGCAGGTGCAAGAAAACCGATTTACAAAGTTAACTACCTATTTGTGCATGAATTTACAAATTAGTCCAGTATCCTCAATGGTTTGTTGATGCTTATCCCAATCATGGCGGAAAGTGGGCAG
>Ga0213868_10006501_pt1 | contig 10320 bp, 9 predicted proteins | sample PICome_9_FD_160087 | JGI IMG/M metagenome (GOLD analysis project Ga0213868, IMG submission 160087) | Coastal seawater microbial communities near Pivers Island, North Carolina, United States - PICO127 | ecosystem: Environmental > Aquatic > Marine > Coastal | place: USA: North Carolina | collected...
TCATCATCACTATCATAAATTAAATCCATGTTAAATATTATAAATTATTTTTAAATGATTAAATATTGATTATATTAAATATAATGATTTAAAATATAAATATTTTAAATATAATTATTTAAAGTATAATTATTATAAATTATTAATGATACAAATATATGATATTAAATTAGAAAATGATATTCTATCTGAAAATATAACAAATATTCCTTTGAATAAATTTTTTATTTTTAATAAAGAAAATAATAATAACAATTATATTGAAAGTATAATAAAAAATATTATTAGAAAGAATCTTGTAAGATTAGGATATAATTACAAATATTTTTATATAATATACAGTTTTCGTGATAATATTGATAATGTTAATTATGTAAATAATAAAAACGAATTACTATTACCTAAATATAGTATTTTTTTTAATTTTCTAGACAATAAACATAATAATATTATAATTAATAATAATATTAAAATAAAAAATACTTTTTTGACGTTTTCTCTAGATAAGAATATTACAATTGGTTATAATAATGATACTAATTTAAATAATTTAAAAAATCTAAACATATATATTGATATCAAGTGTTTTACAGATAAAACAATATTTAATTATTTAGATATTAATAATTATATTGCTAAAAATATTACAAATGTTGATTGTAATATAGAATTTTGTTCTATACAAAAAAAAAATATGGAACGAATAAAATTAGATGTTAATAATTATAATAACATTCATGATTATTTAATCAATTATAATAGTGAAAAAAAATATTTATATATTGAACAAGAATTACCATATATTGAAAATACAATTATATCAAAATATAATTCAGACGATTATATAAAAGAACAAAATTATATAGATAATATACCTTATCTATCTTTACCAAATTATTGTAATAGTTATAAAATAAATAATATTGATGAAAATATATATAACAATCTAAATAAACTTTTTAATAAGAATAAGAATTCTATATATAAATTATCAAATAATAATAATGTTTATAATACATTTTTTTTTAATTTATATAAACAATTTTGTATTAATAATAATATTATATTTAATGATAATGATAAAATAATAGTTTCTTGTAATTATCACACATTTAATTTTAAAAAGTATAATTTTATACTACCTATAAATAAAGATAATAAAAATAATAAGAATAATATATTTTTAGATTGTAAAATAAATAGTAATACAAAAAAAACTATATATAATACTATATTTATTGCAAAAAAAAATATTAATTATATCTACTATATTAGTAATAATTACAATAAATTATTATATGAAAATATATCAAATATATTATTTGATGATGAAGAAATAATAGATGGTAATAATTTAAGTTATAATAATATAGATTATCTTTATATTACTATTTTAGATATTAATAATAAAGATGCTTTAAAATTTTATAATGAATATTGTATTAATATTGATAATCATGAATTTACAACTAATGAAAATAATTATAATAATATTACATTAGAATGTATGGATGATAAAATATTAGAATTATATATTAATTTAAATAATGATATAGATGAAACCGATAATGAATTAAAAATTACAAATAAAAATAAATTAGAAAGTAATAATATTAATGAATTACAAGATAAAATTTATAAATTAATAAAAGATTCTTGTAATAGTAATATTAAAAAAATATTTGAAAATTATTCCAGTATTATATTACATAATAAAAATAATACAATTAATATAAATGATATTAATGATATTAATGATATAATAACATGTAATAATTATTTATCCCAAGATATTTGTGAAAATATACTAATGATTATAAAAAATAATCCTCCTTATTTATCTTTATTGAATATTAAAATAAGTATATTTAAAAATATTTTTAAAAATATTATATTAGAACTTGAAAAAAATAATATTATAAAAAAAAATAAAAAAATTAATATTATAGATTGTTATATAAATAGTTATAATATTACTACTAATATTATTAAAAAATCCTTAAAAGAAGATGAATTAAATATTATTATATATTTAAATAATATTGATAATAATTATGATACAATTTTTATAGGTGATTATATTAAAAATAATACAGGATGTATGGTAATACAAAGTTATATAAACAACTTATATTTATTAAATGATTCTAAAACATATAAATATGTTTTAATTTATAAAGTTAAAATTTATAATTAAATTATATCATGATTGTAAAATTTATATTTTATATATTTTATTTATAATAAATTAATAAAATATATTATTACTTCATAGTAAATTTCCAACTTATACCTATCCTATAATCAGTATAATTCTTACTATAACTTGATCCTTTATGAAAATAATTTCCTTTAAATAATATACAACTATTAAATATTGGAGGTATACATTTAATTACATTACTATCAGGTTCAATTATATGAAAATATCCTTTTTTATTTAAATAATATTGTTTTTCTACATTTTTGTTATGTTGTAAATATAACATAATTGTATAAGCATCATTTTCTACATAATCAATATGATAACTTCCATCACATGCATAAGATTGGTAATTTAATTCACATCTATAAAGATGTATATTTTTGGTACTGATATTAAATTTGTTACACATTATTTCAAATAAAACAACAGTAAAAAAATCATCAAGTTTTAAATCATATCTATCAAAATAAGCAGAAGGGGGGGTTTTGAAAACAGAATCGGTAATGTTAATTATCTTATTTGGGTTTAATAATATCTCACTATTATTATAAAGATTGTCGTTTGTATTAGTTTTATATTCCTCATTATGTATTCTTAATAATTCTATTTTAGAATTAATAATATTTATATCTTTTTCATCTAATATATCATTTATAACCATTATATTATCTGAAACATAATATATATTATTAATAGTATTTTCTTCATAAATTATATCCATATAGATTATTATTGTTAATAGTCTTAAATTGTTATTTTTTAGATATTTATATAAAATGTTATAATTATTTTAATATCATTACAAAAACGATGCGGACTATCATTATTAAACATACAATTATTTTTAAAAAGAACACATTTATTATTATTTGTATTTATTCCCGTTATATGTTTAATATTACTATATTTTAAATATAAATAACCGCCTTTATCATTATTATTTATTAAATAAGATACTATATTCTCTATTTTGTGCTCTTTAGGTTTTGTACCCGAATAATCAAATATATTATGTATTTCTGTAGTATATGATAATGATGTAATATTTAAACTGTTATAAAAATTTCTATCTTTTTCGTCAATTATATCAGTATTACACAATAAATTGTTTGTTTTTGGTGTAACATTCATATAATATTCATCATTATTTATTTCATCTCTTGGTATAGACATATATATATTACATTTATATCCTTCTTTTTCTACTTTATATTCTTTCCATTCTTCTTCTATACCAAAATGTAATAATTTAATATCTATTTTTTGTATATTACCTTTTATGTTAAATTTTTCTTGTATTATTTTATTTAAATGATCATTAAAAAATGGTTCATTAAGTAATTCTGTTTCATAATCCATTGCTATTCCAAATTTTAAATATTTACGAATATACAACAATAATTTTTTATAATCATCATTTGATAAAAAATTATCATACATTAGTATTATATCATCTACATTTTCCATTAATATAATAATAATAATAAATATTTATTTTTAAATCAAATTAACAAGTATTTAAAAATATAATTATAAATTATATATAATGGTTTTATCACGAATAAATGAATCAATTAATTATCCTTCACAAACAAAAGTGTTTGATGAAGATGTTGAACATAACTCTACACTATATGAGGTAGATTCTTATGAATTAATGTTAAAAATTTTAATAGCTATTGGAAAACAAAAATATATATATGCTGATAAAAATGTTATATTTTTTCCAATATATTTAGTCTATGATAAATCTATTATTATGCCAATTGGTATATTTGAAATACCTTCTCATAAATTACCTTTTGTTATGAATGGTGATGAGTTAGATATATCTAGATTAGATAACAATAATCCTTTATTTTATGATAATATAACAACATCATTAATAGAAGAATTTTCATTAGATAGTTTAATTAATGATGATGAAAATGTTGGTAAAAAAGAAGAAATGGATGATAAAGATGATGGTGATAAAGAAGAAGATAAAGAAGATAAAGAGGATAATAATAAAGAGGATGATGATAAAGAGGATGATGATAAAGAAGAAAAGGAAATTAAAGAAGAAACATCTGAACAAGCAAAAAGATATAAACAAGAATATGTAGAAAAGATTAATTCCCTATGGATTGAAAAATTTTTACACAACAATCACTATAATATTATTGATAATGAAGGTGATGGTGATTGTTTATTTGCAGCAATAAGAGATTCTTATATTGGAATCGGAAAACATCAATCTATAGAAAAATTGCGTTCTATTGTTTCAAATAAAGCAACTGAAGATGTTTTTGATATGTTTAGATCTAATTATGAAATGTTTGATAACTCTATAAAAAATGATAATGCTAATCTTAAAACATTAAAAGATGATAATAAACAACTAAAACAAAAACATTCTTTAACCAAAGATCGAGAGACACAGAAAAAAATACAATCTACAGTTAAAGAAAATATAGAAAAATATAATAAAATTAAAAGCGAATTAGCAGTTACAAAAGATTTAATACAAGATTATGAATTTATGAAAAATATAAAATCACTTAAACAATTTAAAGATGTTATTTTAACAAAAGATTTTTGGGGTGAATCATGGTCTATATCTATATTAGAAAAGGAATTAAAAATTAAAATTATATTATTATCAAGTCAATCATTTGAAGATGGTGATAAAGATAATGTTGTTAATTGTGGACAACAAGATGATGAACTGGAAGTGATTGGTGAATTTAAACCAGAAAAATATATAATAATGGATTATACAGGAAATCATTACAAATTAATAACATATAATGATAAAACTATGTTTGTCTATAAAGAATTACCATATGATCTTAAACAACTTATTGTTTTAAAATGTATGGAAAAAGATAGTGGACCATACAATTTAATTCCAGAATTTAAATCATTAAAAAATAATGTTTCTCCGTATATTTCTACAGATACAACACAGGTTGAAAATGATAATTTATTTAAAGAAGTTGATAATGTAAGTGAAGATATTGTATTTCAAATATACCATAAATCTAGTGATAAACCTTTACCTGGTAAAGGTGCTGGTGAAAAAATACCAACTGAAGAAATAAAAAATTTCTCAGAATTACAGGAACAGATTAATTGGAGACGTAAATTATCAGATTCATGGATTTCACCAATTGTTATTGATAATTATACATGGAGTTCTGTTGATCATTATTATTATGGTAATATGTATAAACACTTACCTGAAATATATAAAAAATTTACATTAGAATCAAAATCATCAATATCTGATGATGCTATTAAAGCAAAAGATGCTGCCACAACCAAAACTTCTTCTTATTTAGGAAAAGGTATACAAAAAAATCCAGAATTTGATAAAATGTCAAATATATTACGTGAACGTGCTTTAGAAGAAAAATTTTCAAAAAATGATGAATTAAAGAATATATTATTGAAAACAAAAAATGCTAAATTAACTTTATATAAAAGAGGAAGTGAAGCAGAACCACTCATTAGTTTAATGAAAATAAGAAAAAATTTATTAAGTTAAATTCACAAAAAAAAAAAGTATTTATTATAATAATAATGGATCAAACCAATGATACTAAAACCGAACAACCTGTTCAATCTGAACAAAATAGTGAAAAACAAATAAGACTTGTCGATGTTGATATTGCAGATGAAGTTACTGCATTAAATGTATTAGTAAGTTTTGTTAATCTTGCACAACAAAGAGGCGTATTTAGTTTTCCCGAATCTTCTAAGATTTGGGAATGTATTAAAAAATTCCAACAAAATAAACAATAAATTATAATAAAAAATCATAATAAACATTTATTATTTATTATGATTATATAATAACAATGAATTTTTCAAATGACTCACAATATATTATAAATGAATTATTTGAAAAAAAAATTATTACAAAAACAAACAAAAAAGTAGATTCTTTATTATCTAAAAATATAAAATCCATAGTTAAGGTTTTATATGATGATTTATGTAGTTCTTATTCATATACAAAATCTAGTCTTAATCAGGAAAATTATTTAAAAGAATTTTTTAATAAAATTACTTCAAAAAAAGATATTCCAGGACCATTATATGAAAAATCACATTTTTTTCCAAAATCTATTAAAAAAGAAATAATAGAAACAATGAACTTCTGTTATACATTTTCATTTAAAATATTTCATAGATCTGTTAATATTAATATTGTTACAGAAGACAAAATAAAATCAGATGATTATATATTTAATATAATATCATGGTTATATATTGCCTCTATATATAGTAATAATAATTGTGCAAAAATATTAAATATATTTATTTATCTATCTGATTCAAAGAAGTATATACCAAATCATAAAAATAATCATGAATATATAACAAAACCTCTTGGTGTTAATAATGTTAATACAGCATATACAGATTGTTGTAATAATAAATCAGATATTGTTATTTATAGAAAAGAGGAATGGTTTAAAGTATTTATACATGAAACTATGCACACATTAGGTCTTGATTTCTGTAAAACATATTCTGATGAATTTAAAAAAAAAATTCATAATTTGTTTCCTATTAATTCTGATTTATTAATATATGAAAGTTATTGTGAAACATGGGCTACAATTATAAATTCTTCATTTAATAGTTTCAATCAAATTAATAAACAAAAAATAAATAAAAAAGGTAGTTCACAATTCGCTGATTATTTTAATTATTTTACTATATTTTTAAATATTGAAATAAAATTTTCTTTATTTCAAATGATAAAAACCCTAGATTATATGGGACTTGAATATAAAGATCTTTATTTGAAAAATAAACAAAGTTCAATAAAAAGAAAATATTTATATCATGAAAATTCTAATATTTTTTGCTATTATATTTTAAAAACAATATTTTTATATCACTATGATTCTTTTTTAATTTGGTGTAATAAATATAATACATCTCTTATTAATTTCTATCATACACCTAATAATGAATTATCTTTTTTTAAATTAATTAAATCATTATATAAAAATGATGATTTTATAAACGATATCAATAATATAAATAAAATTTATAATGATAACTGTTTAGATAATAATTATTTACGTAATAATTACAGAATGTCATGTATTGAAAATAAATGAATAAATCAATAAATAAATAATAATTATTATAATAAATTATTATTTATCTAGTTTTTAAATTGTACTATATTTAAGCACTAGCAGATGCAGATGCTGCTGCTGCTGCTGCTACTTTATTAGCTTGAGATTTTGGGAAATGTGGTGACATGTATTTTTGAAGATTAAAGTATGTAAGTTGATCAGAAGGACCAAGAGCAAGAAGTTTGGCAAGTTCAGGATTAGCATTGATTTTACGTCCATTTTCTTTGTCTTGAAGATCATGAGCACGGATGTATTTGTTGATTTCACGGGTTACTTCAGTACGTGCCATTTCAGTACCAGAAGGTTTACCTAAGAAACTAGCAAGATCATTTGAGATAAGAGTTGGTACTACAAATCCACTTGGAGCACGGTTTCCATTTTTACGTTGTTTTTTTGAACTAAGTTTTTTAGCAGCTTTAAGTTCACGTACAGTTTTCTTTTCAAGAGCACGGAATTCGTTACGAAGAGCAGAAAGTTGTGCTGTAACAGCTTGGATTTTACCAAGGAAAGCGCCAAATTCAGATACAAGTGTATCACTTACGACTTCATTAGCATCAGAGGTTTTCTTTTCTACAACAGGTGCCTCTACAACAGGTGCAGGAGCAGGAGCAGCAACTACTTCAGTAGTTTTTTTTGCTTTTGTAGTTTTTTTAACAGGGGTTTTAGGGGTTGCTTCGGTTTTCTTTACCATTATACTCTTACATAATAATATTTGTTTAAGTCCTTTATTTAATAAATTAATTTAATAGTATTTTTATATGATGCGTTACCATGTAAAAAATTATTTTTTTAGGAAATTTTGAATTTTTTTTGAATTTTTTTGAATTTTTTTGAATTTTTTTGAATTTTTTTGAATTTTTTTGAATTTTTTTGAATTTTTTTGAATTTTTCATAATTTATTTTATAAAATTATGAAAATTAAAGAGTATTTTGTTGATACATCACACTTTGATATAACCAAGGTATAGCATTTGCTGCATGCGGATTAACTAATGTAAGTGCACCTAACACATAGAATGCCCCCAATGAACTATCTTCATTATTTCGTCCTTTTGATATAAAATTTGTCATTACATTTAATGACATTCTTTGTAATTTTAAATGATTTATATTATTTAAGCATCTTAATTCCCTTTCATATCCTTGAAATGGATTTCCAGATGGATAACAAATATTTTTTTTAACTTCATTTGATAATTGGGCTCTATAATTCCATATATCAGTTAATTCTCTTATATATTTTACTAATCTTCCTGTAGATAATTGTAAAAACCAATTAACATCCGAATAATTACCTAGTTCATCTATTTTAGAAAATACTGTTGTTGCATATGTATTAATATTGTTTTCATTATTTTTTGCTTCTTCTTTTAATTCTTTTTCTATCTCGTTAAATTGTACATTTATTTTTAATAATTTACATAATTTAATATAACGTTTAATAATATATTTAATATTATCTAACGGTTCACTTGTATAAGGATTTTTTATTACAACACTTTTACTTGAATCAGTATAATATTTTATAGATTTAATATTAAATCCATATACTTTGTTTTTATCATTATCATATACACTAAAGAAATTTCCTATTTTTAAATTTTTTATTTCTTCTAAACTATAAAAATCAGTCTCATTTACACATTCTTCCTTTAATCCTGGTCCATGAATTTTTATTAACTTTTTAACTAAATATATTCTCACAATCTTTTGTATTTTTATTGAATAATATGAATATTTCAAAAAATTATATATTCTTTTTTTTAATTCTGATTTATTACCTGATTGTTTCTGTTTATAAAATTTTAATATTTGTTTTAATTGTGAAACATTATAATTAATATTTTCTATTGATTTATATTCTTCCATTTCTGGTACCATAAAATCATCATCCCTTACTTTAGTATTAACTATTTTTCTCTTACGTCTTTTCTCATTATCATAATTAACCATTTAATCTATTATAATATATATATTTCCTTTATATATTATTTTGTTAACAATGTAATTACATTATTACTAATTAATATATTATTATGATATATGCTCTTAATATATTAATACTTATATATTCTATATCTCCTAAAATTGATTTAAAGATTTCCCATTAGTTATAAATATAATTAAAATGGGACTTCCAATTAAAGTAAACGCAAGCGAATTAAGTAATGATGATGTTAAATATTCTAATGTTAAGGTGTCGTCAGTAGGTGGAAAAAGTGTTAATATTTTGAATAAAAACGATAGCAAGGTTCTTACTCTTGTTACACCATTAATGTTACAGTGGGGTGTTAGTGATTATGAAGGTGATAAGAAATATTCTCTTTCATTGCAATTTCCAAGTAAAGATTATAGTAATGCTGAAGTTGATGCTTTCCTTGAAAATATGAAAAATCTTGAGCAAAAATTCAAAGATGATGCTGTGAAGAATTCTAAAGAATGGTTGGGAAAATCAACTATGAATTCTGATGTAGTTGATGCATTATGGTCACCAATGTTGAAGTATGCCAAAATTAAAGGCACTGATACTATTGATGAATCTAAAAGTCCTACCATGAGAATCAAGGTACCTACTTGGGAAGGTAACTGGAAATGTGATGTATTTAATCCTATCGGCGAACCATTATTCGATCAAACAAATGCAGATAGTTATGTTAATACGCCAGATAAGTTGATCGGTAAAGGTCTTCATATTTATGCTATGATTCAATGTGGTGGATTATGGTTCATTAATGGAAAATTTGGTGTAACCTGGAGACTTACACAAGCAATTGTTCAACCTAGAGAGTCATTTGCTGGTAGTTGTCAGATTAAATTAGATACATCACAACAATCAGAACTTCAAACTCTTACTGCTTCTAAAGAAGTGGTAGAAGATGACGACGATGAAGTTGTTGCAACATTAGCAGAAGATACTGATGATGATGAAGAGGAAGAAGATGAAGAAGAAAAACCACCAACACCTCCTCCTGC
>Ga0213868_10006507_pt1 | contig 10313 bp, 13 predicted proteins | sample PICome_9_FD_160087 | JGI IMG/M metagenome (GOLD analysis project Ga0213868, IMG submission 160087) | Coastal seawater microbial communities near Pivers Island, North Carolina, United States - PICO127 | ecosystem: Environmental > Aquatic > Marine > Coastal | place: USA: North Carolina...
ATAATTCATTAGGTAGCACCCTTTACCTCTAAAATCTTTGATAAAATTTATAATTAAAAAAAAATAAAATATGTATTTTTTTTCATGGAAAAAAGAAAAAAAAAGTAAAAAAGTAAAAAATCTTTTGGTGATTTTTAACACAAAAAATAAAATATTTAATCATAATTATATAATATCATTTTATGAAAAAATAAATTTTATGATAAACCCCTAAAACAGGTATATTTTATGTGTACTATTTTGCTTAAAACCCGTTTGCGTCCGGGAAAAAAGGTGAAAAAAAAAACTGGCGTACGCGAATTCGGAAAAAGGCCTTTGCGTCCGGGATTTTTGCCGAAAAATGCAGATGACGTTTTTCAATTAATACGTACGCCAATTTTGAAATTTCGCCGTTACGTACACCAGTTTTTGCTTGAAAAAGGGTGCAAACGTTTTTCAATTAATACGTACGCCAATTTTGGATTTTCGCCGTTACGTACACCAGTTTTTGCTTGAAAAAAGGTGCAAACGTTTTCCAATTAATACGTACGCCAATTTTGGATTTTCGCCGTTACGTACGCCAGTTTTTTTTCAAAATAGGTGCAAAACGTTTTCCAATTAATACGTACGCCAATTTTGAAATTTCGCCGTTACGTACGCCAGTTTTTTTTCAAAATAGGTGAAAAACGTTTTTCAATTATCCTGTGTACTATTTTGAAATTTCACCGTTACGTACACCAGTTTTTTAAAAAAACTGAAACGCGTTACGTACGCCAGTTTTTAAAAAGCGGAAAAAGGCCTTTGCGTCCGGGATTTTTGCCGAAAGATTTTTCACCAAAATTTTTTACGATTTTTGCAGAAATCCATTTTAAGAGATTTTTGCGTGTCGGATTTTGGAATTTCGCCGTTACGTACGCCAGTTTTTTTTTTGAATTAGCACCCTCAACAAAACTGTGTACTGTTTTCATTTTTCGCCGTTACGTACGCCAGTTTTTTCCTAAAACAGGTAAAAAACGTTTTCAAACAAACGTGTGCGCCAATTTTGGATTTTCGGCGTTACGTACGCCAGTTTTTTCCAAAAACAGGTAAAAAACGTTTTCAAACAAACGTGTACGCCAATTTTGAAATTTCGCCGTTACGTACGCCAGTTTTTCTCTAAAAACAGGTAAAAAACGTTTTCAAACAAAACTGTGTACTGTTTTCATTTTTCGCCGTTACGTACGCCAGTTTTCTTCTAAAACAGGTAAAAAACGTTTTCAAACAAACGTGTGCGCCAATTTTGGATTTTCGCCGTTACGTACGCCAGTTTTTTCAAAAAAATAAAAAAAACGTTTTCAAACAAAATTAAGTGCAGATTTATAAAATTTGTGTCCTAAAAATTAATATTTTACTTAATAAAAAAAATGAAAATTATTTAAGTAAGTAAATTTCATATAAAGAATAGATGGATATTGTTGCTGAACCAAATATATATAAACCGGGAGTTAATTTTTCAGGAAATTACATTGATAATGTACCAAATTTTAAGTATAATACGTATGGAATTATTTGTCCATGTTCTAATAAAGATAAAGTTTTTCGGAATAGACAAAGTTTCACGGGTCATACAAAGACCAAAAAACATTTATCATGGTTAGAAACTATAAATAATAATAGAAGTAACTATCTGGTGGACAATGTTGGGCTAAAAGAAACTATAAAAAATCAAAAAATTATCATTGCTAATTTTGAAAAAGAAATTCGTAGCCTAAATAAAAAGATCAATGAAATGAATGTTAAACATCATGATCCTGGTATTGATTTATTAGGAATAGATGAATAAAATATGTAAAGATATAAAAATATTTTTTTACACAGGTATTTTGTAAATTTTATAAAAAAAATATTTTATAAAAGTTATATTTAAGGAATAAATAACATATAACTAATAATATAAATATTATCTTTGATAAATTTTATAAAAGGATTTAAAAAGATACGCATTTATTATAAATTCATTTTTTTATTAGTAGATATAGATGTATTATTACAAATGTGTCCGGTGCAACCATATTATGAAACAAAAAATTGAAATGAAACGTCATTTACAAAGAAAATTTAAATGTGAAAATAAAAATCATATCGAATATGATGAGGCTACTTCTAACTATTATTCTTTTGTAAAACAAATGTTAAAAGAAAATGAAACATTTGAAGAATTAAAAGCAAGTGTCGAATTGGAAAATGTAATGCAGTTATACAAATGTAAAAATTGTAATGCTCATTTTTGTGACAAAGAAAAATATCAACAACATTTAGACCAACTTTTATGTCAACCAAAAGTCACAAATATTCTCAATCAACAGAATATTATAAATATTAATTTCCCTTTCTTAAGACCTTTTGATGAAGAATGGGATCTAAGTAATATTGATTATGCTCTTAAAAATATATTATTACTATCTTCTCTTAAATATACCAAAACATTAGAGTATATTTTAAAGAACAAAAATAATTTAAATGTATTAATCAATAATATTGATTCTGATACAGGGATTGTCTACGCCAATAAAAATGAAAAGTTTAAGGAAATGTCGATCAAAGAAATAGTAGATATTTCTATGAAAAAAATTTCGAAACATTTACAAGATTTTTATCATCAAATAAAAGATCAAAATGATTTTCAATTTGATGACCATTATTTAGAAGATGAAAATGATTCAATTCATCAAAAATTAAAAGAATATGAAAATAATGTTAGTATACAGGAAAAAGTACAAGAATTTTTAACGAATATTTATAATTCTAAGAAAGAAGATTCTATTAAGATTTTTAAAGATTTAATAGATGAAGATAAAAAGAATTTATTGGATGGTTACTGATTATTTTTTGATAAACCATTGTTTTAATCCTTTTTTATTTTTTGATTTTTCAAATATATTTTTGTCACATGCATCGTATTCAAATAGTTCATTCATAGTAATTTCAGGTGAAATATCCGATGGATTTTCTCGATTTTCGTATTCAATTAAGTCCATAATATCCACTTGATTAAAATAATCAGATTTAATGTTATTATGTTGTTTAGCACCATCCCTGGCCAATTGATCAGCGATTTCATTATTTTTTGAATGTTTATCTTTTTTGTTCGTATGTGCCCTCACTTTTATTAATTTTACTTTATATTTTCTTTTTATTTTCAATGCTTTTATAATTAAATCTTTATTTAACACTTCCTGTCCATCTTTTATATAACGATTAGATTCATACCTCTCACCCGTCTTATCAAAGATATATATAGAATATTGGGAATCAGTAATGATAATTATTTCTTTTTTTAAATCTTCTTTAGAAATATATTGAAATGTTTCGATAATAGCCGTTAACTCAGCACGATTATTTGTTTGTTTTTGATTTAATAAAGGACGACTGATTTTCAATTGTAAAGAAGGTATATAGATACCATATCCAGCTTTTGTGATACTGTTTGGAAAACGAATGCAGCTCCCATCACTATATACAAATATACGATTTTCTTGATCTAATAATAAGTTATCTAATATTTGTTCGTTATTCTTATCTACCATATCTTTTCTTTTGTTTCCTTTAAAAGTTACACAGAATCCTTCTGTAAGGAATTTATCAGCATCTTCTCTGCGTTCGAATTTTTTATAAATAGGTCCTGCAAATCCATCAATTTGTTTCTTACAATCTTGCCAATTTGTATAAATACCTGGTTTCCTCCCTTTATGTACTACGTAGAATACCATGCTATTAATTATGTTTATTTTTTAAATAATTTTATTTAAAAAAAATATTTATATAATGTATAATGATAGGAGGTCTTGCTGACGAAAGACATTTCCGTGTAGTAGAATTAAATGGTAAAAAGGTAGAAATTGGTGGTGTCTCAATCACAAGTAAATCTAACCCTTCCAGTGCGGCTAAAAAGCTATTGAGCTCCATCGCCCATGAAAAAGGTCTCATGAAAATGAAGAAACTCGATCTTGGAAAAGTACATTTTAAAATCCAAGAATATACTCGTGGATCAAAAAACAAGACTTATGGTCCCTATGTAGGTCATTTCCACAAATATACTCCTGCTGAGATCAAAAAAGCAACGATTGATAAAGGGAAACAAAGTTTTAAAATGAAACCAGTTGTTAAATTACATACAAAAAATAACAATAAAAAAATGAACAATAAATCTAATAATGTTTCCAAAAACTTAATGAAAATTAAAAACAATGTCAATAAATTAGAAAAAAATATGAATAAATAAATTTCTTTTTCAATCCTGTAATAAATGATTTGAATTTCTTATGGAAAAATAACAATAACTACCAATAGATAAATCATTTAATGTCTTGCGTTCAATCACAAGTTTTAGATTATTTTCATTATCAATAAATTGAAAATTCATAAATATATTATAAATTTATTTATTTATAATAAAAATTATTTTTATCGGTTTTGACATTATTATATTAGTACTAAATATAATAATGTCAAAACCAATAAATACAAATATATTTTATAGTAATGAATTTAGTTTAATGGATTCTAAATTGAACTCATTAGGCAATAATAATTTTGAAGTAATTTCAAAATTCAAAGGAAAAGATACTAAAAGTGTTTTAATAGTAAAAAGTACATTTAAAAACTTTGAAAATAACAGTTATATAGTAACATCTGATGTATCACAGTTTTTAGGAGACAATCTAAGTTCACAAAATGCTATTTATAATATGAAATTAAAGATCACTGACAATGAAAAAGCAAATCCATTTTTATTAATGATAAAAGTATTTAATAATGTTAAAACAACTAATTTATTAAGTACAATAGATAGTTATAGTGATTTAAACCCAAATACATTTTCTATGAAATTATATGGAAGTAGTGATTCTGGAAGTGCTTCAACAACAATATCAAGTAAAGATGGTGAGTCTGATTATTTTAATTTATCCAAAAAAATAAAGAAAAATACAACATGGATTTCTGAATCTTTGTTAAGTAATGAAATAAAAAATTCTGAATATCTAAGAAAAAATGAAAAATTCAGAAAGATAATTACAATTGAAGAATTTAAATTATCGAATACAGGAAAAACTGGCAATGGATTATATAAAATACAAGGTATTCAAGATAGTAAAATATTATTTGAAAGTAAAGGACTAATTGATATTAATTTTTATAATGGAAATGTAAGTATGTATGAAAATATAAAAGCACCTTGGGATAAAAATATTAATTTGATGGCAGATAATGAACCAGAACAAAATAACCCTGTTAAGGATGAGTTTGTTAATGGACACTTAACATTAAATGGGAATTTGATAGAAAGTTATTCTCAAAAACTTTCTACTGGTGATGTAGCTGATCTTATTGTTGAGTATATACTATCAGAAAATTAAATAAAAAATGAAAATAAATCTAATAATGTTTCCAAAAACTTAATGAAAATTAAAAACAATGTCAATAAATTAGAAAAAAATATGAATAAATAAATTTCTTTTTCAATCCTGTAATAAATGATTTGAATTTCTTATGGAAAAATAACAATAACTACCTATAGATGAAACCAATACGACAGTAAACTTAAATACATCAAATGGTAGAAAATAAATCGGAATAAATAAACAAATAGATAACCAATGATCTTTATTTTTCATTTTATTTATCTTGATTAATGTCCATTTTAAATTTAAAATATAAAATAAAAATCCTGAATATATTTTACCATAAAAATATAATGAATCTTGATAATAATATTTATACGTACCAATAATACAAACAAATAAACCGATTAACCTTAATAAAATCCATAAAAATAAAAATAAATAATTTAAGAAATTTTCTAATAGAGAATTTTTAAAAATACGTTTTAGAAATAAAAGTAGAGTAGTCAATTCTTGACATGAAAATATATAATCATATATATTTAATTGATCTATATTACTTTGACAATATAGCATAAACATTAGATTAACATGATGAATGACCAATTCTTTTTTATTAGGATTATTTTTTTCAAAAAATAACAAATAAATATTGTCTAAAAAGAAATAAATCAATATTTTTGTAAAGATAGATCTATTGAAATGAACAATAATTTCAAATGTGATGTATGTAATATACAAAAAATTTAAAAAGAATATTTTATTCATTATATAAAGATTGATTAACAACTCTTTATATTACTAATGGACGATTTATCTAAAAAACCATCCATTCTTTATAATCAAGAACAATACTCTTTTATACAATCTAAATTAGAGAATTCATGTTTATTGGGAATACCAGGAGGAGGAAAAACCGCATCTATTATTGGAAAAATCATATATCATCATGCGCGCGGTGAGCTAAAAAAAAGTAATGAATTTTTAATCGTTTCTTTTAGTCGTCGTGCCTGCCATGACTTTATTGAAAAGGGACAAAAACAAAATCAAAAATTATTTCATTCTCGTAATATATGTACGTTACATTCATTGTCAGGTAAAATAATGAATAAAACAGCTGAGAAGAAATCCTCTTCACAAGATACTGTAATTATAGCAGCTTCCGAAATGATAAGTCAACATGCTGATAAAGTAAGAGACATGAGAGAATGTAAGGAGTTAAAAGTTATTTTTATAGACGAAGCACAAGATATTTCTGAAATTCAATATCAATTAATTCAAAAATTATCTGTATTATGTAATTGTGCTTGTATTTTAATAGGTGATCCTAATCAAAATATTTATCAATTTCAAAACGGAAGTGATCGTTTCTTATTGAAACATAGTCTCAAAAAATATTATTTAACCAAAAATTACCGATCATCAAAACAAATTGTCGATTTTGTAAATTATTTTCGTCCCTGGGAATTATTAACCGAAAAAATGATTGCCACTAAAAAAGAAGATTATGAGAAACCATCCATCTTTACAGGAAAAATAATGGAAATTGTCCATAATATTGTGTTAAAAATTAAGAATAGTCGTTATAAAAGAGAAAATATAGCTATTATTGGACCCGTAAAAAGATCAAAGCCCGTCGGAGATTCTTACTCAAATATTGGTCTTAGTTTGATGACTAATTTACTCCATGAACATGGTATTTCCTATTGTAAACATTACGAGGATACGAATAATCAGGAAGTAGTGTTAGAAAAATTTAGAAAAGAAAAAGATCACGTGAATTTGATGACAGTTCATGGTTCTAAAGGATTAGAGTTCGATGAGGTATATGTGTTAAATTTTCACACAGCTACCTTTGGAATGATGCCTAATGAGAAGAAGTATAATGAATTTAAATATTTATGGTATGTAGCCCTAAGTAGGGCGTGTTATAAGATGCATATTTATATTGATAAAATAAAAAATGCTTGGTTTGAAATTAAAAATTGTCCAATTCGTTATTTTAAGATTGAGAATCAGCCTTTTCGTATGTTAGATAAAATGAGATTTAAAGATGAAATTAAACCATCCTATTTCCCAGTTACGGAATTATTGGGATCTAAAAAATATTTTGACGATAAACACTTTTACGTTTTTGAAAAAATTATTCAATACAAATTAGAAGAAGAGGATTTTGATAATTTTGATCAAAAGAATATTTATGAATATGATCAATACCCAGCTTTATATGGAATGTTTATTGAAAACATTTTTAATTATTATTATAATGTGAAACTAAAACAAGAACCTGATTTTATTGTAAAATTACAAAATATTTTAGAGAACACAATCTTAGTCCCTAAAAATATGGTAGGTGGTTATAAAATGTTACGTTTACGGTGTCCTTTCATTGTTAAAGATTTAGTTAAATTATCAGACTTTGATGGGATTAAAAATACATTTCAAAAAAGAGAACAAGAACTCATTCATTACATTATTAATATGGTGGAAAAAGACTATGATAAAGAGTTTTTCCTTGATTGTTATAATGATGTTTCGCATTATTCAAGAGATTTTTTGTTAAAATTAATACAAAAATGTAAAAACGAGCATCAAAAGTACAATTTAGAAGATATTCATTATTGTATTTTTCAAATCACATTGTATTCGTATCAGCGGATCAATGAAACAGCTTATTTATGGAAAACTGATTTTACACCACATTTAGCATCTCTCGAGTATACGGTTCAAAAAGTAAAAGAAATTGCGGAATCAACGTCTCATAAAAAATGTATATTTCATCCATTGTTAAAACATTCAAAATTACCCATTGTCGGAGAACTGGATATATTAACTGATGACACTATTATTGACATTAAATTTACTAAATCTTGTTCACAAAAGCATATTATTCAATTGATTCTATACCATACGTTAATAAGTCCTGATTTAGAAACACAGTATCATTTAGAATGTTGGAATTTTTTTACGGGTAAAAAATATAAAATTTTGTTAGAAAAAGATAAATTTATGAATTATGAACTATTAAAGTTATTAAGTGTGATCATTCAACAAAAATTAAAGAATATGATTTTCCTATATGATTTAGAAACAACTGGTTTACCACAACAAAAACCCGTTATTGATATAATTGATCGTCATTTTCAAGAATATGAAACAGCCGTCGTAGTTAGTAGTGGCCTCGTTAAACTTGTCAAAGAAAAATTCATCCCTTATGAAATCATGGAACTTACACATATTTCAAATGAACAACTTCTTAATTATGGGGATGATTTTTCAAAATTTTCACAAGAAATTGAGAATATCTTTTCCTATTGTGATGAACCAATATTCATAGCACATAATGGATTCAGTTTTGACCACAAGATTATGATTGAAAAAAAATTAATTGATAAATCAAAAGCGCGCTTTTTAGACAGTCGTATGATTATTCGACTATTGGTCGATAAAGAAGTAAGTCAAAAGAGTCTATTATCTATATTTGAACATCTATTTGGATTTAGTCCTGTGGCTCATAGAGCATGTAATGATGTTCACATGCTGATTATGATCATGAAAAAATTAAAAATAGATGCTCAAAAAATCATTCAGATTCTTCAATAATTATAAATTATAAATTATAAATCCTTTTATGTAGATCATGATCAACAACTAAAATTGGATCATTCTCCCAAAATAAATGTATATTTTTTTGAATGGCAATGATATATTCTTGAGATGGTGGAGTCATCCAATCTTTATTATTTTTGATATACACGATACATTCTATCAAATGATAGTCATTGTCAATTACAAAAACGAACTGTCTTCGGTATACATTATTGATACGACCAAAAGGAGTAGCATCTTTACATGCTCCTTCAAACATGTCCAACTTGCTTAATTCATCCTCAGTAAGTAAGACAATGCTTCCTTTTGTTATTGTCGGAAATGGTGCTTTTTGTAAAGAAGCAACACCACCTTTCCATTTTTTACTTTTTCCTGCAAATATTCGAATGTACCCTGGTAGAAATGCTTTTTTAGCTTCTAATAATTGGTTTCCCACCCTTTCTCGAAGTTGGTGGACCGAATTAGATCCATAACAGAATACATTATACATAATCGTTTTCGTTCTTGTTCTTTTATAAATACTTTTAAAAAATTAAATCAATTTTTTAGATAATTTTAATATTATTGGTGAAAAAAACGTATGTTTCTTCGGTGATTTTAGGTTTTTGCGCACGCTTTACCTTTTCTGTGTAGTATCCATTTAATAACTCAATCAATTGATTATAATGTAATTCGAATAATAAAATAGAATCTGTTTTTCCACCCATGTAATTATTAATAGAATTCTGAATACATTGTATAAAAATTATATTTTCTTCACGTTTGTCACACTGACGTAGGATATTTAGTTGTTTCATTAAATCTTCAATTCGAACATCTTTCTCTTTTCTTTCTATTTTTTTTAATCGTAAAGACTCTTCAAATTCAATCGAAGCCTGGATCACTTTCTGTAGTTCCACATCTTCAAAATCAGGTACAGAAGGTGGTGGCATCAGACATTCAGAAAATGATTTATCTGGTTTACGTACATTATCGTCTACAAAGTCCATTTTTATTAATTTACCCTAAATGTTAAATCAATTTTTTTATACACCTTTGAAGATTTAAAATGGGACAAAATCCCAAAATAAAAATCAAAAATGTAAATCAATAGGCAACCTTTTCATTGCCGATCGTCTTACTTAACCCTGCTAATGTTGTTCTACAGGTGAAAGACGCTTGTCGTTGAAACTCACTTGGTCTGGTTTGGGTTTCTATCCATTCCTTTGTAAGTTTCATTATAGAAATAGCAGAGTTCTTATCCCTTGTTCTAAATACGGTATTTTTGTTTTCATAACTCACGCAATTAGAACATTCGAATAATCTGTATATTTCCTTTCCTTTTTTATCCTTACAATGTTTCAA
>Ga0213868_10006508_pt1 | contig 10312 bp, 9 predicted proteins | sample PICome_9_FD_160087 | JGI IMG/M metagenome (GOLD analysis project Ga0213868, IMG submission 160087) | Coastal seawater microbial communities near Pivers Island, North Carolina, United States - PICO127 | ecosystem: Environmental > Aquatic > Marine > Coastal | place: USA: North Carolina | collected...
CCGAGAGGTCTTGAGGACTCTCTAGAGAACGTCACTTTGGGGAGGGCAGAATCTTTTCTAAACCTCCAGATTGACAACGCCCTAAAGGGTTTTGAAATATCCTTCCCGGAGGAATTGTTGTTTCTGTTTGAACCCAAAATAGTGAGGAAGGAGGAAGGTATGTTAATGCCGGTACTACATTATTAGATACCCCAACCATAGACGAACAAGATTAGGATTGCAAGCCATCACTCTCTTTTACTTGGAGCCAATGTGTCTCTCTTATAGACCTTCCAAAGGGGACCTGACACAAACAAAAAGTGGAGAAACTAATCCATCGAAAGCCTCACCACGTTCATCATTGTCCTACGTGTGCAAAGCTGGCATTCTTCTTATACTCGTGGCGGTGCATCTATATCGATTTGAATCATTGAATTCTCTATCACTCTCATCAACTTATTTAGACTATATAATAGATGCCATGTATCACATGCGCAGTACAATGCTTTCGACCAATCTCGAGTCATATGTGTTACCTTCTACAGAAGAACTGCATCGCAGTCAGGATATGTCCTTTTATGGAAATTACACTGACATTAGATCCTGTTTAGACTATTCCTATCACTCAAATTACAACGAACAACGACAAATATTTCAAAATTCTCTTGTTGAAAAAATGATTGAAGAACACTTGATGTCAGACACTCCTCAACAAAACTCATGTTCTTCTTCTTCTTCTATCCTAGGAACATCCACGGCAAAGAGTTCTCATAATCCATGGATTGTATTCACAGCTGGAGCCATGGGAGCAGGAAAGAGTCATTCTATTCGTGCATTACATAATGCAAATAGATTTCCTCTTGAACGCTTTCTCCTTGTTGATCCAGATGAAATTCGAAGAATGTTACCAGAGTTTGAAATGTATTTGAATCAACATCCTGAATTGGCAGGAGAAAAAACACGGAAAGAGGCCGGGCTGATTGCTGAAATACTCACACAAGTAGCGTTGAATTTAGGGTTGAATGTACTAGTGGATGGATCACTTCGAGATGCGCATTGGTATGAAAACTATTTTGCTGAATTAAGACGAAGTCATGGTGGACAAGGATTAAGGATTGGTATTCTCCACGTCACAGCTCCAAGAGAAGCTATTTTTCAAAGAGCACAAATGCGTTCTGAAATGACAAGACGAGTAGTACCACAGCATACTTTGGAAGAAACGTTACGACAAGTACCTTGGTCTGTAGAGATTTTAGCTCCACAGGCTGATTTTTTTGCTGAATTGCACAATGCACCACATGCGGATGATATACACCTTGTGCGAATGTTTCATGATAGACTTAATGGAAATGACTGGGAGGCATTCCAGAAAGTTTGGAAACAGCAGTGTAATATAACCCATCATTCGTATGAACATTGGATAGAAGAACAAATTGAATATCAAATGATACGATTGATGAGCAAGCTATAGATATATATATATGTGAAATTAGATTATTTAAGATGTTTAGGTACTATTACATTTACAGAACATGAATGCAAATATTGTTTGTCTTTTGATAGTTCATTGTTATTTTTTAAATTCCATCTATATTATGCGGAACCAACTTTCTGGCTCTTCTTCAAAGATTCCAAAACATTCTTCACATTATCTCTCCAAAGATTCAATCTATGCTGCAATATCTTCCACTGCTCTACCCCAAATCGTCGAACAACGCAATTCTCTACTATCACAACTGCTTGTAGCTGATCGATCTTTGCTGTCAATAAACCTGATGAAACACCATCAATCACCCAGGACTCTACATCAGACTTTTCAATCTTGAGAGTGGCTGCGATGGCATCGTATGGAATCTCCTCGTGTTCAGTAGCTAAGGAACATAGAGACAAAAGGCGCATGTGTCGAATAGCATCCGTTTCATCTATTTGAAAGGAAGAAATGACATTCTTGTTGGATTGAACAAATGCTTCAAAATCATCTAGTTTTCCTTGTTGAAAGATTGAAAGGAGTGAATACAGTGGTTTTGTATCAAGAGAGCTGTTTAGAGCAGCTACTGGTGGAAGAGAAAGGATGCAACGCTGTTCATTGAAGAGTGTCACTGGATCACGAATGGCACCAACGGCTGCCTGGGTTGCAGCTTGAATGGCGTTCTCGTCTACTGACGACTGTGAAATAGAGAGAGAGAGAGTCCATTTCATAAAATCAGGTGAGTCCGTATTGATAATTTGTTTCTTAACACATGGATACGTTTCAACAGTAGGAGATGCTTACCTCATCATAAGTCGCCAACATCTTCAATAGAAATCTTTGTCTGGTGGAATCCGCAGTCGCAGCCTCTTTTTCCATCTCGTTGCCACTGCATACCTGAGACAGTTTCCCAGCTAATTCACTTGCGATTCCAAACAATTGCCTCTTCTCATCATTAAAACTAACATTTTTATCTTCATTTTGCAATCCAATCAAAAATCTCTCCAAGTTATTCCCTTGTAGAAGGTCACCAATGGTGCTTTTTCGTTCAGGCAACAAGTTCAAAATTGCCTCCTCTTCCGAACTCTGGACATAAGCATTCAAAATTCGCCCCAAAATCCATGATTTATCCTTTCCTCCTCGGAGGTTATACAAATTACAAAGAAGATTAACTTTAGTACTCACGTCACCCTCGGCCTCTTCCACCATTTTCACCAAGACCTGAGTAAACTCATGTACTTCTTCATGGTTGGTGAGACGATCCATCAAGGCCGCAAGCAAACTAAAAGCCCCAGAACCTTCTTCCTTATCAGTCATGACTTTTTGAATAGCGGGAGGATAACTTAGAACAGTACGAATTAGGGAAGAGGCATCACCCTCTCGAATGGAGGACTCACAAGCTTGAACAAAGCCAGAGGTAGCATCGTGATCTCCTAGGTAATGTACGAGGCGAAGTTCTGCTGCATCTGCAGTGTTGACAATAATAGAAGATGCCATTTTATGAATACGTTTCTATTGTTTCAATATATCAATCAGTCTATTCTTCTACGAAAGACGTTACGAAATGATGTGGAGTGAACTACTTAACCACTTTCTCTTGGCTACAACATTGGCTCTCCTCTCGTAGTCGATGAAAACCCTACAAAATTCGTCTGTGTGGTGGAATGATGTGTCTGAAACTCATAACCTGTTGACCTTTATCTATGGAGGCCGTGTTAGTATCGCCTCATTTTTTGTGAACTCTCCACTCTCCACTCTCCATTCTACACATGATGGTATTTATATTATCAAATAACAGTTAAGTAGTTAAGTAGTATGCCTTCTATATTTGGAACTACAACTTCAATTAGAACTAATCGTGACGCAACAAGAAATTCTAGTGGAAATAAAAGAGGTGGTCATGATCTGAGAAAGAAGTTTTTACTGATTGAAGAGGAACCAAATGTGAAAAGGATGTTGGTGCATGTGTGCGTAATCATATGTTGTGGGGTAATCCTTTATTTCACACGTTCTAAGGCAATCGATGATATTTCTTCTGAGTTATGAAGACATATGAATCATTTTTACTTTTTCTCTTGTATAAAGCTTCCCGATGAGTCTTTTGTTTCGTTCAAGAACCAAGAACCCATGTCGCCTTGGTGCGATTGACGTCTGGCTTCTCATTTCGCTCTTGTAGTGTTTGCAGACCCATCCTTCTCTTTCATTACCCCTCTTTGTGATCCAAATCTCATATAACACAATTTAAAAAATATGAAAATGACTAAGATCGCTGTTACAGTTGTGGGTGGAGGGAACTCAGCACATGTTCTCATTCCATTTCTCAGTAAAAATGGGCATTCTGTGAATCTCTTAACACGTAGACCAAAAGATTGGAAAGATGAAATCCAATGTGACATTGTGCGTATGGATAATACCGTCAAGAAAACGATTACGGGACATATACAAAAGAAGAGTAGTGACCCAAAGAAAGTGATTCCTCAAGCTGATGCGATTATTCTTTGTATGCCCGTTCATTGTTATCGAATTGCATTGGAGCATTTGGCGCCTTACATCGATAAAAATAAGGAAGTCTTTGTCGGTGCCATCTATGGACAAGCTGGATTTAACTTTATGTTTCGAGAAATTCAACAAGAATATAATCTTAGCAATGCGGTTCATTTTTCGTTTGGTCTCATTCCTTGGATTTGTAGAGCTGATACATATGGATCTCATGGACTTAACTATGGTGGAAACCAAGTAAACATTGTTGCCGTTTCTCCTCATGACAAATTTGAAAAGTTATATCGATTGCTTCTCAAAGATATTAGCCATTCTAGATTCGTACAGGCTTGCAGTTTTATCTCTTTGACCCTATCTGTGGACAATCAAATTATTCATCCATCTCGATGCTATGCGCTCTGGCAACAGTATGGTGGGCATTGGTCTACATTGGACTCTGTCCCTTACTTTTACCGTGATTTCGACGACCTATCAACAGAAATTTTATCCAAAGTTGACACTGAGTATACACTTATTCGTGAAGGAGTCAAGAACCTTTTCCCTCAACGGGACTTCAAGTACATGATGAATTATATGGATCTTGAAACATTTAGCAACGAAAGTAAATTCAAAGATATCAAGTCTAGCTTTCGTGATAGTCCTACTCTTGGACTCATCAAGACACCTACAGTTGAACTCGAAGATGGTTCAAGAATGTTGGATATTCATTGCCGATTCTTCACAGATGATATTCCGTATGGTCTCTTGATTGCAAAATGGATTGCTGGTGAGCTAAAGATTGATACGCCAACGATAAACGAAATCATTCAGTGGTCGCAGAATTTACGGGGTGAGCATTGGCTGCATGAAGATAACAGCATTGACATGGATTTTTGCATGTCGCACAAAAATGTTACTGGTATTCCACCTGCATATGGAATTACATCCGTAGAAAACATTGTATCTCTTAATTAAAGCGAACTATAAAAGAATCATTTCAAAGTACCTAAGTAACCATATGATTCCGCTTTCATCTCACAGTATTTGGTTAAAGTTAGTACATCCGAGGGGTTCAAAATTCAAGGTTCAAATCCAGTCTATTTTTCCGTCACAATTACAGTTCTTCGTTTTATTTATATTTGCATACAAATTAACCAATTAAGCAAACCACGTCGAATATTATAATCAGGAATAGAAGGAAAGGTTAAGAGTAATGGAAGCATTATTGGAAGATTTCTACATCACGGTGGAGGAAACGAGAAATAAACTTTTATCTTATGAAAAGATTTCTTCCGTCGAAGTTTCTGAATGCCGTTCATCTCTGGATCAACTTTACGTAACACTTCAACGTCTTTACGATGATCTTCCAATGGATAGCGAACACGTGTATGTCGCGATGGTAGAGAACTGCAAATCAAAGGCGACGCAACTTGCAGTTGCTGTAGTGAATCGACTTTTAGTCACTGATTCCAAACACGGGATCGTTGACGATGGTATTCAGGTTCAGCAGGGGATTGCACGTATAATGGAGATATGTATTCGATTTATGATAGAATCCTGTAAAGATCAGCAATTGGATGGCAAAGATAATCAAACGCTTGTGGAATTATGCAAATTGTATTCAAAATACCAAAGGCAGCTACTGAGACATCGATCTAAACCATCCATAGCCAATCTTGCTGCCATTAGAAAGGAAGCAAGTGCGCATTCAACTGCAGTCATTTCATTTATTGAATATCAGATAGAAATGCAACAGCAACAAAATACAGAAGATCAAGATAATGGTCATGGTCACGGTGACTCACAAGCTATTTCCGCCGAAGATAAACCGCACGCATCAGCGATCACTTCCATTTTGGGGGAAGGTAGTAGTTTAATTCATCCTCTTTTGCTCTGGAAGGAAGGAGCTGCAAATGCATTGCAACATCTTGAACAGCAAGAACTTAACGAACGAGGCAATAGTTCTATTAATGCGATTGAAAAAGATGTTCAAATCGCATTACAAAGTCTATGCCATGATACTATCAAAGAATTAGATAGAGAAGCAAAAAAGCTTGCCAAATCTGTAGGAGAATGGTTTTTATCTGACATTCAAGAGATCAGTGAAGTATCAGATGAGCTGTTGGAAGAGATTGCATTCGTTTGTCAAGTACTGAATCGGTACATTCAATTTTCGAGTCCTTTTGAGAAAGATGACGATAAGGGTACAGAATCATTGGATCATCATTTAATAGAGCTCACTCTACTTTATACTGCTAAAGAATCAAAATGGATAACGAAAAGCATAGATAGTGCGAGAACGCTCGCTCAGCCTGTTCAGCTCATCATGGGCGTTCCAAGATTCGTTCCTTCCGTAGTCGAGGATACGTATTACATCTCTCAAAGAAGTTTGGAACGCGCCAATGAAACATTGTCCCCAAAAGCAACATCGATGCTATCTAATTATGTTGTTGAAATTTGGAGTGTTAATGGCGCTGTGCATGATTCACTTATGCAGCAAGAGGGTTGCTGCGTAGTACCTGAAGGAAATGTAGAGGATATCACTCCAACCACACCGAAATCTTCATTTGGTGTCCTACTCAATAAATTAGAAAGAGATAAAGATGGGAAAAAGAAAGCCCCTTCTTCAGGTGAGAACGTTGATGTCCATCAAATACAAATGGATACACAGCTGTGTCTTTTGAATGGTATACAGGCGGCGTCTTTGGCATGTATAAGTTTGTCAAATTTATTTGATACCTTACTACCAGAGCATGATACTCCTATCCAAATGGACGAAGGAGAACAACAAAATTCATTGAAGGCAACTTCAAAAGAATCAACAATGATTCAGTTAGCCAAAGAAGAAATACATACCTATGCAAAGTCATATCAAAACCTACTTCGAGATCAAATCTCTCAATTTTTACAAGAATGGATCGGAATCGTACAGAATACCCATCAAAAACCACCTCTGATTGCTTCATTGCCTCATTCGCCATGTCTTCATCGCATGTTTCACTATTTTTCCAATCAAGACTACAATTTGAATTCTGTAACGTTACAAGAGGCCGAAAGTGACGATAGAATGAACCAAATGTTGGCACCCATCAAACAATCCCGTCTAATGAACGAACTCGAACAGGGCAAATGCGACGATGAGGTCACTTTACACTTAATTGCCATTTACAGTCGTCACATTGCCGTAATGATACTATCGACATTAGTAAATCAAAAGAAGTTCTCAGAGTGGGGATCCCTACTACTTTCGAAACAAGTTCGAACTTTAGAGGGCTATTTTTGCAATATTATACTTGGAAATGACCGCAGCAGCAATACAAGTTTGATTTTACAAGAGTTTCAGAAACTTACTCAAGCAATAACAATACTCCAATGTGGAAAACCTTCTGATTGGGCTGCTTTTGAAGGAGAAGTAGGTGATTCCGCTTTTGATTTAAGTAAGGACGAGGTTAGAAAAGTGATGAATATGCGACTAGATTGGTCGTCAGAAGTAATTGATCTGCAACTCAAATATAATACCATCAAAGGTTGATAAGTATTTGAACACTATTTTTACTTGTAAAATCTATAAGGATTTTTGTTTCATCAGCATCAGAAACCTTTCAGATTGTGTCTTAAAATCTCATTCTGTTTAAACTTATTACCATCACGTTGGCCTTCAAACTGAATTCTTTCTTCCCATGACATGTCTTCTTTCTTACGGCTTGCATCCCATTGTTCTATTGGAACATAAGAACTGTGTGGTTTGGTAGACTTCGGAGAATCGTCTGACTTTTTCTCCTGTTTCATTTTTCCTAGTGCATATGCCTCAAATGCTTTTGGATCAGATGCTAATTTTGTGAGTTCTTCGAAAGAAAGTTCAGATTTTGAACCATGTAGAACGATCGAACTTGATGAATAATGGGTTGACGTTGGTAAAAAAGCATGAGCTGCCCAATCGGATGGGGCGCATAATAATAACGAAACAAGCATGTGAATGAAGTTCATATTGATGTTAGAGTGTGCTTAGGGGTCGGAACTTTTATATTCTGCTCAAACGAATTCAATGATTTCCAGAGAAGTGCTTCAAAATGGCTCTATTCTCTCTCTAAATACACACTTAAACTTTGACTGCTTGTAGTATCAGCTTGTTTGTTCTTCGTTATGAGTTATGTCAATCGCGTAATTCGTCGTTCGTCGTTAGTCGTTATCTCTTGCTGCTTGCTGCACTTTGCTCTGCATAGGTTTAACTAGGTTACATTATTCTATTTTTGTTTCAAAAATGAATCTATTGATGTGTTTGTAAAGAGTAAAGCATCTCCCTTTCACGACGATGGGAGAGCAATTACATTGTAATTGAACGTAAATGGACACGCTCGTTAATACAAACAATTATATCGTTTAGGCTTAAATTTGTGTCATTTTAATCCATAAATACTGTCAAATATCGTTTTCTACTGATAATTCCATGCATATGCATATGCACATGCACACATGCACAGGTAACGACTCTTTTGATTTATTTTCTGAAAAATGATCTCTTGATGTTCATGCTTTTAGCAGTCTAGCATGTATATGTAACGAACGTCAAACGAACATATACAACTTTATATGTATGATTGATTCGACGATCCCACGCATTCACCTACAAACTATTCAGAATCGTCATCAGATTCATCCAACCCTAAAGCAGCATATGTTTGTTTCTGCCCCGCATCATCCACATTATCACTGATTCTTCCATTGCGGTTTGGAATAGACGAAAAGCCAAACTCTCGATCATCCTCATCATGATCAACCCCTTGAACACCTTGAGAACCCTTTTCAGCAGCCTCACAGGCATCCAACCACTCACTAAAAACATCAATTGGTTCGTGTAAGTGATGAATTGGCATTTGGAACGATGCATCACATATTCTACAATTGAGAGATCCAGTCCCTTCTCGAAGTTTCATAGTACATTCTACCACATCTTCGTTTGCACAGAATGGACATTTGAATCGTTTTGCTAGAGTTGGCCTCTTTTTCGTAACGACCTGTGCAATGTGCGTTTCGTTTCATTTCATATATTCAGGCAAACATAAACATGAGAGTTTAATATCATTAAAATCAATTACGCGGTGGAAATAAAGGAATAGTACACCTTAAAGGTAGGTACGTAGATGTCTGTTTCCACACTTACGGGTGCTTTCTTTGCTCTTCGTCCCATTGAAATAAACCTTTATATGTAAATTAAAATAAATTAGAATGAATCCAGTGAGAAAAACAAGCTTCTGTCGTTCTGTCTACGGTAGTCTTAGCTAGCTAAATGCATGCAATCAGTTGCAAACACAAGAGAAATTATTGCAGCGAGGAGCAAGGAGCAAGCAACAAGAGGAGCAGTGGGGACTGGCATCAAGTTAGTTTATCGGATGCCTAGTTATCCCACTCGGATAGTGGTATTGTTGGAAATGATGCGTTTACCCTTTACTACTTTCACGCTTCGCGGAAAAAGTGAGACACTACGAACGACGAGCAACCAAAGTGCCTTTTTGTTTTCAAGGTGTTACTTGCTAGCTGCCTGGTTGCTTAAACTGCTTGTAAGCCTTTTCAACTCTAATACACATTTAATGTACGTACTATTTTAAGATAGAAAGCAATATAGACTGTAGGCCAAAAACGGAGACAGCTTTTCAGTGTCGATCAGGAGACATAGCTTGGATTGGATCTGTCAAATTTGAAATATATGTTGATTCAATCAGTTTCATATGAAATAATTTTCCCAGTTGAATTAAAGCTCTGTGACAGTCCCATATCCAAATCTATTCTCAAGTTATTTAGGTGTCGACCAGTTCTTTACATATGCAATTCTGACACAATTTTGTTTTACATCTTTTCTATTACAGAATATCAAAATGAAACACGTTGCCGCATACCTACTCCTCGTACTCGGAGGAAATGCCTCACCATCTGCTGACGATGTTACTGCTGCTCTCTCTGCAGTAGGAATTGAGTCTGATGCCGATTCTCTTTCCAGATTCCTTGCCGAGATGGAAGGAAAGGATCTTGAAGAGGTTCTTGCCGCTGGAAAGGAAATGCTTGCCAAGTTCGGCGGCGGAGGAGGAGGTGGAGGAGCCTCCGCAGGAGCTGCTGCTGGCGGAGAGGCCGAAGCTGAGGCTGAACCCGAGGTTGAAGAAGAAGAAGCTCCTATGGGAGGTGGAGATATGTTCGGAGGCGGAGATGCTGGCGGAGATTATTAAATTTCAATAACTGTGAAATAAATAAGCAAAGCCATTTGATCCAATCGTTCTGATGACATCGTATACTATTTTATTCAATTTAATGTATTTATTTGTATCTTTTGTTTGTGAAAATTAGAAAATCGGGGATATAAGATGGACCTTGATATCATCATGGTAGAATTGAATT
>Ga0213868_10006510_pt1 | contig 10310 bp, 6 predicted proteins | sample PICome_9_FD_160087 | JGI IMG/M metagenome (GOLD analysis project Ga0213868, IMG submission 160087) | Coastal seawater microbial communities near Pivers Island, North Carolina, United States - PICO127 | ecosystem: Environmental > Aquatic > Marine > Coastal | place: USA: North Carolina | collected...
TAGATGGTTGTTCGCACCCGTACCACCCGTAGCCAGGAAGATTATTTTCCTGTCCGCTCTCAATCCCAATCTCTCCGTAATAAAACGATGTCGCTCGTACGCCGATAGACGCTCATCATAAATTCGAGGAATGAGGAAATGTCCTCGGACGATAATTTTGCCCGGATCTAGATCGAATCTCGAAACCGCGAAATCCTTCGCCGTTTTCGTTCTTGAAATGTACAAGTCCACGCTCGGTTCCACCCAGTTCCGACTGTATCCATAACCACCCGAAAACTCTGAACAATAAGTCGCACACCGAACGTTTTCCTTTCCTAGGATTTCGCGAGCAACTTGAAAGTAGCCCCTATTTAAACAGTCATGCACACTGAATACCAAATGCGGGCGATAATTATTGATAACCTCAGCATAGTACTTTCTCCCAAGCGTAACCTTCGAACGATTCAAGTAGCTCAATCCCTCCACCAAAAGGTAATATGGGTGATGTAGCCACGGCATATGCTTTTGTATGAAGTTGTAAAACCCCACTCCAAATCGGCCAATTCGAGAGGAATCCTCCAGCATGCTCTCGACACGAACTTCGACCTCCCATCCATAGATCTTGCGTACCCATCTCCTGAACGCTATCGCCCGAGCGTCGTGGCCTCCTCCCGTGCTCGAAGTCAGAACGAGAATTCTAACAGTCGCCATAGTCCACTCCCCCTTTTACTTCGTATAATACGCAATGTTTCCGGACCGCACGAGATTTTGGGTCACCAATCGGGACAACAACGGAGCCAACGTGGCCTGAAAGAAGGTCCCGGATCGTATCGTGCCCGATTTGTCTCGCTGAATGCATTTTATGAGTTTCTTTGCCACCATCACGGGCTCAGGCGACTTTTTGGCCCGATCTTCTATTCTATTCCAAACCTTGCCCATGCAACCCTCATTTACATTTTTACCTAAATTTCTCACCATATTGCGATTGAAGCCCGTTTTTATGTCTCCCGGACGAAAATCGATGGTCCTCATACCACTCGAATTCGTTTCGATGATTACGCTTTCGGTAAAGGCGGACAAACCCGCTTTCGAAACGTTGTACGCACTCATAAAAGGGACAGGGAAATCCGCAGCGATGGATGAAACATTGACTAGGCAGCCCCTTCTTTCAATCAAGCCTGGGAGTGCGAGCCGACAAAGTTTCATCGTTCCCGTCAGGAGAGCCTGAACCTGCTTCTCCCAAACTTCGAAGGGCACTTCCTCGTATCTACCGAAAGCGCCATACCCCGCATTGTTGACGATGATATCAAAGCCAATCAAATCCATGGATTGCGATTCCCAAGCCTCATCTACATAATCTGGATGATCAAGGCTGAGCTTCAAAGGCTTAACGCCTGTATGCCATTCAATGCTCCCTGGCTCTTGAGAAGTGCCCCAAACTTGGGCCCCATTCTCCACAAGTTCAATCGCAATTGCCTTGCCGATTCCACTGCTTGCACCCGTGACAAGCGCATTCACTCCCTTTATCTCCATAAACGCCTAGGCCGACGACTCCACGTTTTCCGCTAAAAGGTCGCGAGCATGAGACCGAGCACTCTCCGCCGACCGGTCTCCAAGCATCCTAGCCAGCTCCATGACGCGGGATTCGTTATCAGCGTTCAGTTTTTCGATACTTACGCGAGCCCGATCTCCACTTTGATCCTTCTCAACAGTAAAGTGCGTATCCCCCAGTGAAGCCACCTGTGGCAAGTGCGTGATGCAAATCACCTGATGGGATCCTCCGATACCTTTTAGCCGCTTCCCAACCGTACGGCCGATCTCTCCCCCTACATTCGCATCTACTTCGTCGAATACAAGAACTGGAATTTCGTCGATATCCGCGAGAAGCGTTTTCAACGCCAACATCACCCTGGCTAACTCTCCACTGGAGGCCACCTTATTCAGCGGTCGAAGCGGCTCACCCACATTGGGCGAGAACTGCAACTCCGGCAAGGCGTCCCCATACCGCTTTAAATCTGACTGACGGGCCATCTGCAGTCCGCATTTTCCTTTCTTGAAACCCAGCTCCAGCAAAACTGCCTCCGCTTTTCGAGCCAACCCCTCACCTGCTTTTTTGCGCTTTTTAGTTAGTCCCGCTGCTTTCTTTTTGAGCACTGCTTCCTGATTGTCCGCCTCATCGTTAAGCTGTTTCAGCGAACCTTCGATATCTCCTTGCGACCCAATCTTCCCCGCCATCTCATCCCTCGCCTCCAAAATATTAGAAACCTCGCGCCCATACTTTCGACGCAGTTCCTGCCATTCGACCATTCGCGTCTGCACTTCTTGAGCAAACTCCGGCTCGAAATTTAGGGATGCTCCCACCATTTCATACTCAGCTCCCAGCTCTTGGATTTCTAAAATCAGGTTTTCAAGGCGGCTGGCTAACTCGCCTAAACTCGGATCCATTTCTGACGCCTGACTAGCAGAGCGAGTCAATTGACCCATGACCGACAGGGCACCGTCATCACCCGTCAAACCGTTCGCAAGTTCACTCGTCAGTTCCAATAAGTCTTGGCTACTCGATACTCGATTAAAATCCGTTTCCAATTGCTCGACCGAATCTTTAGACAATTCAAGGGAATCGATCCGCTGGATTTGCATTTTCAGGAAATCAATTTGATCCGCTGACAACTGAGTTGAACTCCTCAGTCGGTCAATTTTTCTAAGTGTTTCTTTCCATTCTTCGTACGCCTTCTCGTAGGCCGCCGCTTCATCTTCCAACTGAGCATACAAATCGATCATTTCGAGCTGGCATTCGCTTTTCAGAAGTCTCTGAGGCTCGCCCGGTCCGTGGAAGTCAATCCAGCGGGAACCAATCGCCTGTAGGTTGGCTAAGGTCGCCAAGCTACCATTTATAGAGATCTTTGACGGCTTGGAAACGTGCAAACTTCGTCTTAGCAAGAGCGTCCCTTCTTCACACGGGGGCAGGCCTAGTTCCTTTAGGACCGCATCCAACTCGGTTGAATCTTCGAAATACAGGGCAGCCTCGACTTCACAAATCTCTGAGCCAGACCGGATGATCGATTTGTCCAATCGAGATCCAGACAACAGACTTAACGACCCTAAAAAAACGCTCTTTCCGGCCCCGGTCTCACCCGTAACAACGGTAAATCCGGAATCGAATTCAATGGAGGCTTTTTCCAGCAAGGCGAGATTCGAGATATTGAGATACTGCAGCATCGGTAAGTTAAAACCCACAAAGTAAGGAGGGTTTTGCTAACAAAGAAAACGAAAATTGTTCTTGCTCCCCATATATGTCTAAACAACGTTCTTCCGCTCTGTGGAATTAGGGCCTTTAGGACATCAACCACGGCCTATCGGGGGATTAGCTCAGTTGGTTAGAGCGCTTGCTTGACATGCAAGAGGTCGGCGGTTCGAATCCGCCATCTCCCACCACCACCGCGGCTCCCGTTGTTGTTAGCAGAGAAAAGTCGGATCCAGCCCTGAGGTTAGGAATGACTCGTCTAGGGAGGAAACCCGATCACCTTGGACTTGTCCCTGACTATCGCCAATCGTGCTTTGGATACCTGCCAAGGAGCTCCTTTTTGATGCTCGGGTAAGATGTGGTCCAAAAAGCTTCCAAATCATCCGTCAGCTGAACCGGTCTCATATTCGGCGCCAGTATCTCTAGCTTAGGTGAACACCGTCCCTGGCACATTTTAGGCACTTGCTTCAAGTCGTAGAGCTCCTGGATCTTTGCGGAGAGCACGGAAACACCCGACTCATACCGCAACCGGCCCGTTTTTCCATTTTCCATCTTAATTCGAAGGGGAGCTTCCTGCTCAACCACGCTATCCACCTCAGTGCCAAACCAACTTTTAACCACTGGAAGCACTTTCTGACGTTTCAAGTCTCTAACACTCTTAGCCCCATAGCAGCACTGCTCAACCAGCAAGCCTTTGACCTCTTCATCAAATTCATCAATCTCGTATTCAGTAAAATGTAACGCCACAAAGCGGACTCGTTCGAGATAGGACTCTACTTCGTTATCCCACTTGTCTAGTTTCGCTTTTCCACTTCCGATTACCTTTGCAAGCTCGCGAGCCGCCTTGCCTAAATCCACATCTAAATTTTCCTTACTCTCAATTATCAGATCACGATAACGCACAAAGGCCCGTTCAACTACACGCTTCTGCTTTTCATCAAACACAGTTTCCGAGCCCGACTGGAACCTAGTGGGAAACAATTCATCCAGCCACTCGCGTTCTATGCGTGAACAGAGATTCAGCACCGTGCTCACCTCTCCGCTCTGCCTTCCGATTTCATTAATCTCGCAGGCAATAAACAAGTCCGCGTCCCTGGCAGCGCTCTCACGGGCAAGCATTCCTCTTAACCCTCCCGTCATTTCCGCTCTCAAAGTCCCACGATCCAATCGTTTGCAAACTCGATCCGGAAATCCCGTCAGCAAGCACTTGACAACCACCTCTTCAGCGGCCGGAACCTCCTGGACAAGAGAAAGATCCGCATATTGGGCATTTCTGGAAATCTGCTCCGCACCCTTCTCGACCTGACGCGCTGTCTGGGCATGAATCCCCAAGTCCTTGCAGTACCCCAGACTAAAGCCCTTGGTTTTGGCTCCACTCCACGCCCTCATATGTGCGATCAGGTCGCTTGAGCAGTCCCCAAGAATCTGTTCTCTTCGGGCCTGAACCGACCGGTCCACGTTTCGCAGGAGAACCCCTTTTGACTGGGCAATGGCCGCTGCGAGAGACATTTCCTGAACACAGCTGTAATGATCCGCCGCGAGCATCATAGCTCCATAACGTGGATGGAGCGGAAACTCGCTCATTTTACTCCCTTTCCTCGTGAGCCTTCCCTGCTCGTCTATGGCATTCAACATAAGCAGCAATTCGCGAGCCTCGATCATCCGACTTTCAGAAGGCGACTCAAACCACGAAAAAGTATCCAAGTTTTCTATACCTGTAGCAAGCATGGCTAGGAGCGACTCAGCCAGATCCATCCGCTGAATCTCGGGCAAATCAAACTCGGCACGCTGGGCATGATCCCTCTCAGACCAAAGCCGAACGCATTTCCCCGGAGCGGTGCGTCCCGCCCGCCCCATTCGCTGTTTAGCAGACGCGTGACTAATTTTCTCAATCCACAACGTGTTGATACCCCTTTGGGGATCGTAGCGGGCGATCCTGGCCTGACCGCTATCAACCACTAATCGGATATCGTCTATCGTGAGCGAGGTCTCCGCTACGTTGGTCGAAACAATCACTTTCCGACGATCGCAGGCGTCAATCGCCGCGTCTTGCTCTCTCGGACTGAGCTCACTATGCAGCGGAAGCAATTTAAACTCTGTCGCCGAAAGGCGTTCTCCCAACGAACGAATCGTTCGACCAATCTCGAACGCTCCCGGCATAAATACTAAGACATGCCCTTCTCTTTCCTCTTTCACCGCGTTTGCGACGGAACGAGCCGCCAAATCCCATATGGGAGTTTTGGACTGAACGGTCCTCTCATCTATGTGCGAAACTTCGACGGGGAAAACGCGTCCGCTCGATCTCACGATCTCGCAGGGATCCAGATACTCTTCCAGTCTACTCGAATCGAGCGTGGCCGACATTACGACCATCTTAAGATCCGGTCTAAGGCTCCGCTGCAGCATATTGGCCCGGGCTAGCGTCAAATCCCCGTGTAGGCTTCTTTCATGAAACTCGTCGAAAACAATCCCCACGACTCCCCTAAGCTCTGGGTCATTGATAAAGCGACGCAGCAGGATACCCTCCGTGACAAATCGAATTCTCGTTTGGCGAGAGCTCACATTCTCGTTTCGGACTTGGTAGCCAACAAGGCCTCCCAGATTTTCCCCCATTTCAAAAGCAACACGACGGGCTAGCATGCGAGCTGCTATCCTTCGCGGCTGCAGAACAACCAGCTCACCTTCATTCAGAAAGCCCGCTCGGTGAAGCATTTGCGGTATCTGAGTCGATTTCCCCGAGCCCGTGGGCGCCTCTAATATTATGCGGTTCTGGTCGCGGAATGCTTTCAGAAACTCTACTTCTATTTCCGCAATGGGAAGGCTCATTGGATGAAGTCCAACAAAAGTGTAAAAACACGCTAGCGTAAAATCAGTCTACTTTATTCCTGTAAATAGACGATCCTGCCCATCAATCCGCTTGCCAATGGGCATGCGAAGCGCCATGACCCATCGCTTTTCGGATTTCCGGGACTATCGAAATGAAACAGAACCAAGACATTCGCAACATCGCGATCATCGCTCACGTCGACCACGGCAAAACGACTTTAGTCGATTGCCTGATGCAGGAGGGCGGCATTTACCGCGAGAATCAGAAAGCGGAGGATAGGGCTATGGACTCGATGGACCTGGAGCGGGAGAAAGGGATCACGATTAAGGCCAAAAACACTTCCGTCCACTGGGAAGGAAAGACCATCAACATCGTCGACACTCCCGGACACGCCGATTTCGGCGGAGAAGTTGAGCGGGTTATGAAAATGGTGGATGGCGTACTGCTTTTGGTAGACGCCAAAGACGGACCTCAGGCCCAGACTCGATTTGTGCTTCGCAAAGCCTTGGCTCACGGACTCAAGCCAATTGTCGTCGTAAACAAAATCGATCGGGAATTCGCGGATCCTGAGCGCGTTCACGACCTGGTGCTGGAGCTCTTTCTCGAGCTTGACGCAGACGAAGACCAATTCAACGCCCCCTTTCTCTACGGCTCTGCCAAAAACGGCTTCATGGTCAAGAATCTTGAAGATAAACAAGAGGACATGACCCCGCTTTTTGAAACGGTTCTTTCAGAAATCCCAGCCCCAGAGGCTGACCCCGAGGGGGAATTCCGGATGCTGGTCAGCAATATAGACTGGGACAACTACGTCGGGCGTGTCGCCATTGGCAAAGTCATCAGCGGCACGGTATCGATAAGCGACAAGATTTTCCGTATCAAAAAGGACGGGGTGAGGGAACGAACCAAAGTAACAAAGGTCTTTGAATACTCTGGCCTGGGATCAAGTGAATCCGCAAAAGGAGAAGCGGGCAACATCGTTGGCATCGCAGGCTTCGACGAAGTAGACATCGGAGAAACACTCTGCTTCACCCAAGAGCAGGAACCTTTGCCCTCGGTGGACATCGATCCGCCAACGATTCAAATGCAGTTCTGCGTCAATGACGGGCCGCTCGCAGGACGCGATGGCAAACTGGTGACATCGAGACAGATTCGGGAGCGACTTTTTCGCGAGATGAAAACGAACGTCTCCATCCAAGTTGAAGACACAGACAAAAGTGGCGTATTCAATGTTTCCGCACGCGGCGCGATGCAGATTGCGGTATTGGTGGAAACAATGCGCAGAGAAGGATTCGAACTTCTAGTCTCACGCCCCACGGTAATTACCAAAGAGATCGATGGGAAGACCATGGAACCCTTTGAGACGCTGTGGATCGAGCTGCCAGAGGATTGCATGGGAGGCATTATGGAAAACCTGTCCAACCGACGGGGTAAGATGACCAACATGGAGACCCGCAACGGAACGATTTTTCTGGAAGCGGAAATCCCGACTCGGGGAATCATCGGTTTGGAAATCGATCTGGTAAACGCGACCAGCGGCCACGGTATAATGTCGCACCTATTCAAGGAGTACCGTCCAATGGCCGGTGACATTACCACGCGATTGACCGGAACGCTCGTCTCCATGGACAACGGAAAAACAACCGCCTACTCGCTCGCAGCCCTCGAGGACCGAGGCAAGCTTTTCGTCGGTGCCGGAACCGAGGTATACGAAGGGATGATCGTGGGAGAGAATCCACGCGCTAACGATATTCCAGTTAATCCGACTAAAGCGAAGCAACTGACAAATTTCAGAAGCCAAGGAGATGGCAAAGGTATCCAACTTTCCCCACCGATTGAGTTCTCACTTGAGCGTTCAATTGAGTATATCGCTCCCGACGAATTCGTTGAGGCGACTCCATCTTTTCTTCGGCTTCGCAAGAGAATCCTAAATGCCACTCTGCGCAAGCGAGCGGCTCGGGTTTAATTTTCCTTTGATTCCTGCAAGGGAACTGCTTCTTGCAGCAACCAGTCGCCTGCCTGCTTGCGATACAATTCTATCTCTGTAGCCCGACAGGAAATGGAGAAGGAGTCTCCATTCATGAGACGGAATGCCTCCTCCAGCTCGTATTGGCTTTTACTACAGTTAGCCGCAAGCAGGAGCCTCGGCTGGTAGTCCTTGTCGCGATAATTTCTTTCGAGGCTCAGCTCTTCCTGAACTCGTTTCCGAACCGCCTCGAATCCGTCTACATTTCTCGGCCCCAGGCCAAGCGACTGGGTCTCTTCGTCCCAATCCAGCCTCGATAGAGTATAAGAGAACGCCGAAAGCTCGTGGCTACATCCTTGAATAAAATCAGCGAGCCTTCTTGTTTCATAACCTGAAAAGCGGTCCGTTCCCGACAATTCTAGAATCAGCAAATGAGGAGGTATCATCGCCCGAGGAGACTGCAGGTATTTCGCCCGAAAGCCATGCAGCCCCGGTGTCCATACTTTCATGGGCACAACGATTGAAACGCTTCCTTCCGCAGTCATTGATTCACATGCGTTTCGACACGAGCTTCTCCAGCCGATCCCATTCCGCCAAATACCTCTCAAAATGCGATTTGCCCTTTTCGATCTCGTTTTCTAGCAACTGCCGCACAAGGCTCTGTTCGTTGTCATAGGCTTCATCGCCAAGAAGTCCCCCAAAGTGGGCAACTCTGGCCCAAAGCAAATGGGTTGTAATAGCGTCAAACTCATTGTAATTCACAATCCCCTGAATATCGCCTCGCAACCACATTCCCGATACACTTCCTCCATCCGCGTCCACTTTTCCTGGAATCCCACACAGACAAGCGATCTCGTTTAGCTTGGGCGTCTGGGCAAAACGTCCCAATATTGGAGCGAGATCTACATTGAAATCGCCGGACTGGGCGAAATAGTCAACCCCCTCCCAAGGTTTATCCGGACGCTCCCCCATCCCTTCTCCAAACAGGCCGTTCACAGTCGAACGTTGGATAATTATAGGAACATCTGCATTGTGCGAGTTGTATCCAACAAGTTGAGGCTTTCGCGAGCCTATCGCCTTCAAAAGCGTTTGTAGAATCGACTTTTCCTTAATCTTTTCGGAGTCATTGACATCAACGGGCAGAGTGACGAGCTTGATCGAGACTTCTCCCTGACTTATCTCCCTAAAGACGCCACAAATAGATACGATCCTACAGAGCACGGTTTTGAGATAAGGCTGAGGCATTTCTTCAGTCGCCCCAGCCTCCATCCACAGACGTCTCATGGCATCTTCATTTCCCGGAGCACCTTCACCGGAAACACCATATAGAATCTCAGCGGAAAGCGGATCGGGAATCCACTCGATATCGAATGAAAACAGGCAGGGAGCGATTGTCTTAAACACGATCGAGTGGGTACCAGCTTGGCCACAAATTGTTAAGGCAATTTTTCACCTGGGCTAACAATGCTCCGAAACTAAATATTATGCGACTACGGGGCTAATCTTCAGTATCGACATCCTCGTGTCGATGACCTGAGTTCTATTTCGAATGATGGAGCTAGAAAACGAACTCACGATCGCCAAAGAAGCAGTACGACAGGCAAGCGTGCTATGCGCTTCCGTTCAATCGAGCCTTGGTTCAGTGGCGCAATTGGACAAGGCGGACAAGTCCCCAGTTACAGTCGCCGACTACGGAGCCCAGGCTTTGGTTCTAAACATTCTGGCGAAAGCTTTCCCAGAAGATCCGGCGGTTGGCGAAGAGGATGCGGGCGAGTTAAGGGACACTGAGAATGCTCCCCTTCTCTCATCGATCATCGAGCAAGTACAAAAAGTAGACCCTTCACTCGACAGGAATGGAATACTCGACTCCATTGATAGAGGGGGACATCCCGGAGGCCCCTCAGGCCGATTTTGGACACTCGATCCCATTGACGGGACGAAAGGCTTTCTTAGAGGAGAGCAGTATGCCGTCGCACTGGCCCTCATCGTCGATGGCGAAGTAGTACTTGGCGTTCTCGGCTGCCCGAACCTACCCGTGGATTCAGACGCTTCAAACCCACAAGTTGGCACCTTAGTTTACGCGGCAAAAGGCCAAGGTGCCTACCGAGCCCCTCTCTCGGACCTTTCAAGAGCTTCCAAGATCACATGCGATCAGATCAGTGATCCCGCCCTCGGGGTCTTCTGCGAATCGGTTGAATCCGGTCACACCGCTCACGGGCGGTCGGCAAAGATCACCGAACTCTTGGGGTCTAAATCAAAACCCTTTCGAATGGACAGCCAATGCAAGTACGCTGCCG
>Ga0213868_10006511_pt1 | contig 10309 bp, 4 predicted proteins | sample PICome_9_FD_160087 | JGI IMG/M metagenome (GOLD analysis project Ga0213868, IMG submission 160087) | Coastal seawater microbial communities near Pivers Island, North Carolina, United States - PICO127 | ecosystem: Environmental > Aquatic > Marine > Coastal | place: USA: North Carolina | collected...
TAGCTAGAGAGTGTCGTTGGTCGTTGATGTGTGGTCTGAAATCTAACATCATAATTGTACAGTTAGTACCCACTCTTTTTTCGCGCGAACAATTGCATCGATTTTCATCTCCCGTCGTTTCAAAACGTTTTGATCGATCAAAATTACCATAAATATTTCAAATTACAAGTCTCTCTTCATAGAAACCAAAACAAAATCAAAACTAAGTACATTCAATAAATAATACAACTAACTCACAACGAAATCAATACCATGGAAATAAGCAATGACCCAACGATCGAAAGGAACAAGTGTCTTAATGCCTTATCAACGGTGTACAATCCCTCCGATCCCAACTCTCCTCGAGAAACGGCCGATCGTTATCTGACTGCCATGCAACGTCATCCCGTCGCGTGGCAAGTGAGTGACCAGCTCTTATCTTCCTCCTCCACCACCACCAATACTCACAACTACGGGATGCACGTCTACTTCTTCGCAGCACAAACCATTCATGTGAAATGCAGAGCGGATATAGCTCAACTGAAGGAAGGTCAATTGCCCTCCCTGCGCGATTCACTCATGTCACATTTACTCAACTTTATCCACGTTAATCACAGTCAGGCCATTGTCACTCGACTTGCCATGGCACTTTGTTCTCTTGCTGTGCAGATGCATTGGACGACCATTGTGGATGATTTGTTGGGAAATGTACAACCACCACCAACGTCTCAGCAACAACAACAACAACAACAGCAGCAGCAAGATCATGATAAGGTACACTTAGTACTTGAAATCATTACCTTATTGCCCGAAGAAGCAACCACAGATCGTCTACTCTTGAAAGAAGAACATTCTCGTCATGAATTTATATCCATGTTATTTCAATCATCTTCTCAGATCCTATCGTTCTTACATTACTGTGTTTCAAAACATGATGCCAATGCCAAAACACGAAAAGAGAAAGTTTTACGTTGTTTGCTATCTTGGGTGAGATACATTACTCCCCCACCCCATATAGTACAAGAATCACCTTTGTTGGATTGGATCTTTCAAATATTACACATGTATCAACCAAATGATATTACATCGGATACTGGTGGAGATATATTTGATCTTTCCGTGGATGCCATTGTGGAAATCATTAGGTGTTATCCCTCGAGCAGTCGTGAAAGTGTGGGTTTGGTTCATAAAATTATACCACTTGTCATGGCTCTTGGTGACACTCATTCCAAAACACCCTTCCAACGATCGATGGAAGAAGAAGATGAAGATGGTATGCGTGCCTATTGTCGAATCTTTACAGAAATGGGAGAAAGTTACATGAGTCTTATTTTGCATTATGAAGATTTGAATCAAACTTCACTTGTGGATTTGATACTTGCATGTTCGGCATTGCCAGATCATGATATTGCATCCATTACTCTTAACTTTTGGTATCAGTTCATTACTGGATTGGAAGATATTGAACCATATGAATATAGACAGATGCAGATTGACAACTTTGCTCCACAGATTCACAAGTTGGTCTTGATTTGTACGTCTCTCTTACGATACCCCGATGATATTGATTCATTACTGGAAGATATGGTTGATGACATTCATCGTGATCGTTTTTACGTGACTGATACATTAGAAGATTGTTGTAGACTCTTAGGTGGACACGTTGTTCTACAGAGTATTGGGGCTAAATTGCAACAGGAAGTGCAACGAGTTCAACAGCAGTCCCTCTCTGCATGGCATGAAATGGAAGCATGTCTGAAAGCACTTTCAAGTGCATCACGCTATATACCCTATGACGAAAAGAATATTATACCCTACACAATGAGGCTCATTCCAACATTACCCGCTACAGTGATTCATTTAAGAATCACATCCAACTTGTTCATTGGTGCATATTCGATGTGGCTCAATGCGAATCCTGAATATCTACAGCCAATCCTTCCATTTCTCGCTCAGGGATTATCAGAACCGAAATGTGCATCATCTTCGGCACTTGCAATCAAACAATTATGTCAAAGCTGTAGTAGTCAACTTGCTCTAGGTGACAGTGTATTGGAACTTTATTCCGGGATCTTGCATGCACAACAGCAACAACAGTCCAATGTTATAGATCTCAAAGATGAACTTGAAGTTTTTGAAGGTGCATGTCATGCTATTTCGCGTCAAATGGGAGAACTTGTTAAAACTTCCAGATCTGATGATGTTTCATCTTATATCAATCGAGTTGTAGAGCCTATTGGTATACAACTCATGGCTGTTGCTAGTAATAATTCAATCGGTCCCAAACAAGCAGTTGCAGTTGTGGAACGTTTAACCATAGTCATTCGGTTTCTACAAGTCCCTAATACGGTATCCAATCACAATTTATCAAGGTCTCAGTTTCTCATTGATCTAATGACGCAATGTTGGTCCGCATTAGATCACCTCAGTACCAAATTCACTGACTTTACCATGGCTGAAAAGTTGTGTCGACTTCACAAACACTGCTTGAGAGAATGTGGGTCTGTTCCATATAAACCCTTGTTTGAAAAGCTTTGTGATCATCTTACTCGTGCTTTTACTGTCTCTCACCAATCGCCCTACTTATATGCATCAAGTGTATGTGTTGCGGAATTCAGCAAGGATCCAACATGTATCCAGAAACTGTACGAAATGATTGAAGATATGGCGAAAACATCGTTTTCACTGCTTGCCAGTCCAGATGACTTTAAGAGCAAACCAGATGTAGTAGAAGAATTATTTTTCTTGGGAAGTCGTATGGTGCAACACTGTCCTCATATCTTTGTATCCAGTCCTTTGTTCCATCCTTTTCTTCAAGGTGCCACGATAGGAATGCAGCAAGATCATCGTGATGCCAATCGTGGTGCTTTGAACTTTCTAGAGACTGCGTTGATATTTGGTTTGATTCTTCAAGGTAGAGGAGGTACAACACAGGAGCATCAAGATGATATGAGTAGAAAGAATCTTGAGCATGCCTTTGGAAAAGAAGGAGACAAGATTGCATCTAATGTGATCCTTTCTTTAATCGGTGATTTGCCTTGCTATCGTATATCTACAAAGAATGGATCAATATCTGGAATACTCCTTAGGCTGTATAAGTTGTGCCCTGGATTGCTTTTGGAATGGATGAAAGCCCCCCTTTCAAAAATTCATCATTCGCAACAGACGCTGTTATTGAATGCTTTGTCGGATCATCGTAGTGAAGATGATTTCTATGCATCGGTAAACAAATTTGCAGATATATGTATTCGTAGTCGAAAGATGGGAGGTTCTATCTAAAAGTCTATGTATATATACACACATATACACTTAAAAAAGGAATAATGTACATCATCATCATCATCATCATCATCTATATAGAAACAACATACTGAAATGTGTGCATAGAATGTATCTACGTGTGTGTCTTTGAAGGGCTAAGGCTAACTTATTCAGACAAATGTCTACGTCACTTTTCTCAGTTTGACATCTGACATCTGACATCGCACACAAGTTAGAGCTACATAAGCTACACTCCGACTACCAACGACTTAGGTCTGAACTACATACAGCACTGCAACTCTAATGAATGTTCATGATCTGCGAATTAGAATATCTTTGACATTTAAAACAGAAAATCTTAACGACGCCAGCTATGAAGCGACGAATCACTGAAACCATGTCATCATCATCGAATGTAACTTCCAAAACCAATTCCTACATTCCTTCTGATTCACTTCCTAAAGAAGCACAAATTTGTGCTCAAGTATTGCAACGTTTAGCGACAGGATCTACACCGACACATCTTCTCCCATCCACGACGATTAACGGAACGCAGGACGCAGAAACCTACGAATCCAAAACTCAATCGGAGCACCAACATTTGCTGAATGTTGCACTTAGCATACTGTTGGATTCAACATCCCCTGGTCCCGATCCTCTCGCTCTCGAAGCACTAGGTTGGGCATATGGTGAAAGTGGACTGGGAGATTGGGATGGTTGTCATTATATGCCTGGATCTATCGGATCGACACTTCGCGTTTTGCAAGATCAGGTGGCTCTGAAGATTATCATGAATGATAATAGTAATAATAATAGCAATAATCATCAAGAGGGTAATTCCATACTATCCAATATAGATCAAGAAGCATGGTGGCTTAAGAACCATCAAGGGGAGTATGGAGAAGGACTTCAAAGATCAGCTACAAGGTTTTGTACCGTCGGTGGGATAACACCCGAGACGGTTCCATATACAAAAGGAGGAGTCATTTGGGGACCTCCATTGGCTGGCGTATGTGTCCCTAGTAGCTGTACGGCACAGGGACTTTACGATCTTTTTGACCAAAATGTTGGATTCGCAGATAAACTCTTATCCTTGGCTTCCGAAGATGGTTTTTTTGATGAGACACGCCCTGGGATCAATCCTCCCACTGCATCAAGGAGATTTAGATATATGTCTTCCCTGGCCCAATCCTTCGCTGCAGGGAGAAATGCTAATATGGGTATTGTGTGTGAAGGAGAGACTGGATTGAGAGAATTGGATGAAGAATATTATCACAGCATGGGATTCTATGCAACCATGTGGCTTTTGCTTTTACTACTGATATGTACTATATTAGGAACTATTATTAATAATCTTCCACATGTCATTGACCAAAGGACCGAACCTTCAAAACAAGCAAATGATCAAGATTTCGAACAAAACCCAACGTCGACCAACTATCATGACGGACAATTGGAAACCAGCACACCTTTGATGACTAATGGAACTAACTCCGACTATGGTTCAGGCAATTCAAGTCATGTGCCAAACGGAGACGTACAATCTAATTACATATCCAAACTTGAAATTCAATATTCAAGCTACTCTCAAGAGGGAAAGCAATCGGAGGACGATTACGCACATGGAGTGAATGATCATTTCATTCATTCCAACTCTGATTTGTCTGAAAAAGAGTTACAACGTACCAATAGACCAATCTTCAAGTGGCTCACCTTATTTCTATCTTACTTCGACGCCGGACAGACATTTTATGAAATTACTAGAATGAACAGAGACAATCCAATATCAGATGCAGTTCACGAAGAGAAATTAAGAATTTCTGGAGAAATGTCTCTTGATCCATATAGTAGCCGTCATGGATTATTTCCCTTCTACCGTGGCGAGGATGATTTTTCAAAAATTTCTGCAGGAAAGCGAACAGTATCCTTGTCTTCCTCCAAGTGTCTGAATGGGATGAGAAGCATTTCTATGCTTTGGATTATACTTGGCCATACCATGGCTGTCATGTCATCCATTGGCTACGATAATCCAGCAGCAGTCTTGCCACCCACCGGTATGATGTCTAGTATACTTGGTCAAATCATCATAGGTGCGAGATACGCAGTTGATACTTTCTTTTTCATCAGTGGATATCTCGTAATGAGTGGGCTTTTGAAACGATTAGATCCAAAGGTAGGAATAGAACCTAGTGTAGAAGAGTCAATTGCAGTGGACAACATGTTGCACCGTCTCATACATATGGGAATTGTGAGTCCGAAGCATAAAGTTGTTGGGGAATACGGAAAACGTCTTCAAAAAAGTAGATCCATTATGAAAAAACCTTCGGGCTTGCTCTGGATGATACCATTTTTACTACATAGAATTCTTCGTATCATTCCAACATATGGCTTTGTCTTACTATTATGGTGGAAAGTAGCAGTTGTAATAGGAGATGGACCCTATTGGCCACGATGGGCCACGTTTGTGGCTCAATGTGATTCTCATGCATGGACAAATTTACTCTTTATCAATAATCTCGTACCTTGGATTCAGCCGTTTGGAGAGACGAGCGAGTGTATGTATCATTCGTGGTACTTGGGGGTAGACTTTCAGCTGTGCGCTATTTTTACTCCCGTTTTCATTTCCATGTATTTGAAGCATGGTTGGCGAAAGCTTACAATATATCTAGAGCTCTTGTTCATTTTCATCATAATATCATTAACCTTTCTTCTCTCTATCCAATATGGATGGTCGGGCTTTCTGTTCGATGGAAGAGATACAATGGCTTTTGATCGAGGATTTTACATAAATCCTCTCTTCCGAGCATCTCCTTATATAATTGGATTCATAACCGCTCAAATATGGCACGAAAAATGCAGACTCTGTCCCAATATTGGTCTTACAAAATCCGCAAGCTCTGTATTCTCCATTCTATCCGTATGTACTATGGTAGGACTTTCCATTCTTGGAATCAATTCAGGTGCTAATCGACCTTGCTTACTATGGGAGACTCCTCTTACGACGGATTGTGGAAGCAGTTACACATTGGAACAAAGAGCCTTTTATAATTCATTCACAAGGCCAGCTTGGGGATTTGGTTTGGCGATCATGTCACTTTTGAGTTTCAATGGACAACTCAACTTCATCGGTTCATCCACTGTTTTGACATGGACGGGGTGGGATCCAGTTGGAAAGTTGTCATTCAGCATGTATCTTCTTCATCCTTTGGTTATAAATGTATGGGTGTTGGGTGGCGCAAGTAAATTTCGCTACTCCCATGTCAATTTACTGTATGCTTTTGCTGGTATTGTGTCTTTGACTGTGATATTGGCACTATGCATTGGCATTCTAGTAGAATGGCCGATCAGTAAGATTACTCGTGATTTTGAAAAATGGTTTTGGAGTTCGAAGGATGATGTGGACATCAAATCATCATCTAGAGGGATGGATTGATGAATGGATTCGAGAGTTCACCATATCTATCCTGTTCAAAGCAATGGATTTGAAAGGATGGCATTTAAAAGATTTAGAATATTTGCATTTGATTTAGGATCATGGTCGTCGACTCATGGGAAAATTTTGTAAAATATCAATCTTGAGATTGGGATCCACATCATCACTTCCTCTACCTTCTAATTCCCCAGTCGTCATTTCAGCTGGTGGCCCAAGAGAAGCAGAACCAGGTCCAAAGGTATCCCAATCACTTTCAACGAAGAATAAAGCTCGTTTTCTATTACGCAATACAGGTAATTTCGTATATCTAAGTTGTTTTCGTATCAACTCGCATCTATCTATATTTCGAATGGAAGAGGTTGTTGTAAGGAGAGCACGACGACGAGGAGGAGGAGGAGGATAGTCCTTGGATTGTAGAATGGAGGATGACAACAATGATGCAACTCTAAATTGTACCGTAGTATCATTTGGAGTAAAGTAAAATTCACCAATGGATTCTTCGAGCGTATTGGCATCTGTGAATTTCACTCGAAGATACCTTCCTTCTTTCATAAGTATATCCACCAAATCACCTCGTTTCGCTGAAACCAATTGAATGGCTGAAATCAAAAGTTTCATTTGTTCTTCATCATATGCATCTTCTTCTTGTGTCTTTCCAAGAATGACATCAGAATAATCCCATGGTTCGGCAAAGACACCAGGTGTATCGTCTTGAGAGGACGCACATCCACTCGTCGCCCCAAATGGTCCTAACGATATGGCGTTCAAGTTATCATGTGGGCAGTCTGCCAGTAATCCATCCCACACACCTAGACAAGATGCATCGTTGCAATTTGGATCTTTTCCTATGGTTTCTGCCGCATTGGCCTTTGCATTGGATAGTATTTTGGATTCTGGTGGCATGAATAAGAGAGACGATGCCATGATGGTTTGGGATATACATTCTCGTCGATGAAGAATGCGATTCTTGTTTCCAATGTCCAATCCCAAGATGACATGAATTATTGCAAATAGAAGTACTATGCCTATTTGTGATGGCATTGTTTCATGTGTGGATATGATAAATATTGTATGAAAGATATCATAAGTGTGAGATATTATGTTTTGGATTTTGGATGTGAAGTTATTTTATTACCTTACCGTATACCTCGGTATTGGCATTCATTTCAAAAACAATATGGGATCCATAATGTACTTACTTAAATGACGAGATGGCATTGTCCAATAAGTTCCATGGATGTCATTTCGTTGTGGAAGTGTCTGTTGGAAGTATTTCTTCAATTGCAGATGATTGTAGATACTTGATCCAGCCATTCGAATGTACAGTGTCAATCTGCATTTGTTTTATAAAAACACAAAACAGAAATCATTGTTATTCCTTTATAAGATTTCATTCATGAACTTAACATACTTATTTTTATGTAACACAAAAATACATAACACGGCATATGGTCACAACCCATTACCAAAATTGAGTATCATCATACGCAGATTTTACTGACTTGGGAGTCACAGGCGCAGAATAATAATCGAACGACCTTGGAGTCATGGGTAGTTCTTTTACTCTGTTCATGCTTTCGTATGGAAGTAACGTCCCCTTGGCATAACTTCTGGAGATTGTATCAACCCTGTACAATCGGTCGAACAATTGTTCAGCCTCCTTCGCCGACAATGTTCTACTACCATGATTTTGTCTAACATGTTTCAACTCTTCATCTTCACGATCTTTTCTCAGTGCTTTCAATTTCTCATCTATCCTCTGTCTATGTTCCATCAAACGAATGTACAATTGTTCGGCTTGGTTTAAGGTTATCTTCCCATTTGATTCATCTAATGCTTTTTCAAACCTCATTATAGTAGATGCGCTTTTCTCTCGTCGCGTTTGTAGATTGAGTCTACGTTCATGTGTAAGAGACAACCTGTCCGATGTATCGTATCGGCTTACTGAACTTTCCAGCCTCGAAGAAGATGTCCATGGTCTTTGCTGGATGGGAATTGCAACACTGTCATCATTATCACCAGCCTTCACCGTTTCTTCGTCCTCCTCAATACTCCAATTCATATATTCATCATGGTTGGAATTCATGTCCACGAGATCTACATCCATAGATTCTTTTGGTGACTCAACATCAATATCATTCTTGATGTCATCGGTATTCAAAATGTCATCCTCTGCTTCACTTCTAGCGTCCATATCGATACGGTCTCCATCCATGATGGTATCGTATGATAGACTTTGGTCCATGACAGCAGCATCATTTCGGTTGCCATCTACATCATCAACTTTAGAAAGTTCCTCTTGCGAAAATTGATTGGGTTCGGTGAAGTCTTCTTGAATCAAAGTTGAATCATGTTCTTCAGGGACTTCATCGTAATCATTAATGAATGTGCTTTCATTGTAATCAAAATCATCATCAATTGAGGCAGTATCAGCCTCGGGGCTGAACTCGTTGGCCTCATCATGTACGGACGTGGATTCGAAAGATAACAGAGCGCTATTGAATACCGAAAAGTCTTTGTCAATGGCATAACTATTGTCGGATGGAAGTTGATCCGCTTCCACAGTCGTCATCTGATTGATATTATCCGAAGCTTGTGGATCAGCATCAGCGATATCATCTAGAGTTTTCGCAATGTGCTGGGTGGTACTTTCAAGTGGTTCCGGACGTGCATCGTTCATAATAGAAATGGGACCTTCCGTGTCCGGTAACAAATGATCGAAAACATCATTGTCAAACACAGCCTCTCGGTCAGTGAAACCTGAGCTCGGCTGCATCGTTACTGTTTCGTCAAAACTCAAAGCATCAAAATCAAGGCATTGATCAGTATCTTGGTTTTCTGCAGATTCGCTATTATTGGTCAAAGGTATTTCATCAAAAATAATGGCATCGGTCGTTTCCGTGGACTTTGCATAAGCAACTCCAGTTGCTTTGATTGTGATATCATCTACCTCTGTGTTCTCATTCATCAGATCCTGTTGATCACCAACAACTGTAGTTTCAGTTAAAACCTTTTCACTATCAGCAGCGAAGACTTCATTTGATTGTCTGCTATATGCATGATTGGTTTCTAGGAGACCTGCTACAGCATTTTCAGCAGCTGCAATGGTGATCGTGAGTTCCTTCAATTTTGCGGCATCCTCCTCGACGCCTTCAAACAGCTCGGCTGTATTACTATTGCTATCAATATTAACAGCTGGGGCCGTGAGTTGTTCTTCTGGTGAGACCTTATCCTCTAAGCTTTCAATTAGATCAGCCGTGTCATCAGCAGCGACAGCGAGCTCTTCCATTGGCAATATTGTATCCTCAATCATCTCAGTGATGTCTTCCTCCAGACTACTATCATCGACAGCTTCTTCTGTCGTATGAATATCATCAGGTGAGACCTCATCCTCTAAGCTTTCAATTAGATCAGCCGTGTTATCAGCAGCGACAGCGAGCTCTTCCATTGGCAACATTGTATCCTCAATCATCTCAGCGATGTCGTCCTCCAGACTACTATCATCGACCGCTTCTTCTGTCGTATGAATATCATCAGGTGAGACCTCATCCTCTAAGCTTTCAATTAGATCAGCCGTGTTATCAGCAGCGACAGCGAGCTCTTCCATTGGCAACATTGTATCCTCAATCATCTCAG